>WNGK01015615.1_pt1 | contig 12647 bp, 15 predicted proteins | sample 5400601 | NCBI WGS metagenome assembly WNGK01 (sample SAMN13153376, study PRJNA577476) | soil metagenome | isolation source: 60 cm soil or saprolite under Garry oak tree replicate 1 | place: USA:California | collected 2016-06-15 | reverse complement strand
AATCGTGGTCCACCGGCGTCTGGTCGAAGCCGACGTGGTCGTTGTGCGCGCCGATTGCGACGTACTCACCCTTCAACTTCGCATCGCTGCCCGGCAAAATCGCGACCACGTTGCGCGCCGGCGTGGGAATCTCGACGAACGACACCGCGCCGTGCACCGTCTTGCCAGCCGCGCCGACCTTCGCGCTGTCGAGCGGTGCGCCGAGCAGCAGCCGGGCCCCGGCGGCACTCACGTACACGTAGACGGGCAGGCTGATCGTGTCGGTCGGCTCCGGCGCGTCGCGCAGGATCGTCTGCGGCTGACGGAAGAAGTTGATCGCCTGCGGCGGGAAGGATTCCAGCGCCACCACCGCGATGCCGGCGGCGGCGCGGTAGCGGGCGAGCATCGCGGCTCGATTCACTTGCTGGGGTGGCGGCACATTCGGGCCGGTGTGCGCCGCCAACACGATGAATTTTCCGGCGGCCTGGTCAGCGCTGATGATCGTGCTGTCCGGCCACACGCCGCCGTAAGTCACCTGCGCGCCGTCGAACGGGCGAGTCGCGCGTCCTGGATCGCGCGGGACGAATTCATCCCACGTACGGAACGCCGTTCCGTCGACCGAGAACGATGCACTCGGATCGAGCTGCCGCTTGACCAGCGGGATGTTCTGGAAATAGCCGCCGGAGTCACCCGCGGGCTGCATTCCCATGCGTTTGACCTCCGACGCGATGTACGCCGTGGCTTTGAGATTGTATTCGCTGCCGGCCAGGCGGCCCATCATTGAATCGTCCGAGTAGACATACAGACGAGTCATGAGGTCCGCCGGCGTGATCGCCGTTTGGGTGCGGGCGGGCGCGTGCTTCATGGGAAGCGCCGTTCCGGTCTGCGCCCTGGCTTGAGCTCCCGCCGTGAGCGCGACGCATGCACCGAGGACTACGAACCGACCTGCTGCCTGCATGGGACTGTCTCCAAAAGAGAGAAGGGAAGGGAAGCAACTTCGCCGATTGGTTGCGCACTGTCACGTCGGAGTCACGTTAGGAACCGTCGTCCTGCGGCGCGGCCCCAGGGACCGCGCCAGGATCCCGAGCCCAGCCCCCTGACCTTCACGGCGCGGCATCGCCCGATACAGCAGGATGATCATGACCCATGTCAGCCAGCTCGCCCGCTCGCTCCAGCTCAAGGACCGCAGCAGGAACCAGGGCTGCGTCACGGCCGCCGTCCACGGCTGCCAATCGCCTTGCACCAGTGCGAGCGGGCGCGCGAACACACGATTGGTGTGGAAGCCCTGCGCGCCCGGCAAGGAGACGTTCCACACACAGGTCACGCGACCCCAACCGTGATTGTCGCTCGCGCCCACGACCATCAGGTCGTGGCTGCCCGCGAGCGTGAGCACCTGGCGGCGCAGATCCGACGGGAATCCCAAAGCTTTCGGCGCGCAGTTCACGATCTCGAACCCATCCACGCCGCCCAACACGAACGCGCCGAGATCGTCCCAGTGATAACGCCAGTACTCGGGGAGTGAGGCGATGCTGAGGCCGCCCTGGCGCTCGATCGCGGCGAAGATGCGGATCATCCGCGGCGTGCTCCCCTGAAAACTGTCGCGCGGCAAAGGCTCGACCGGCCCGATCGCCACCACGTGTTGTTGATGGACGCTCCATTCTACGCCCGGCAGCAGACTGATCGACGTGCCCCCGGGGACCGGAAGCGAGCCGTCGTACACGACGTTGTGGTCGGTGACGTACGACGCTTCGTATCCCTGCCGCTCGTGCCAGTCCGCGAGCTTCGCGAGCGTCCATCCGGGCCGGCCATCGTGTGACGCATTGGTGTGCGCATGATAGTCGAGCACCGTGCCCGCGCTGTCGTGGACGAGCCGCGGAACGGGACGCGGCAACAGCACGGCCGCGCCGGCGAGCAGAACGAGCACCGCCGGGCCGAGCAACGCCGTCGCGATCACACGGCGCGGGCTCTGCGAGTCGCTCGACGCGCGGATCGCGCCCCAGGCGGCGAGCAGCAGCACCCAGACGGTGAACGCCCACACCGCTCGCGCCAGGCTGAAGAACGTGAGCGCGTCGAGCGTGTTGGAGAGGGGCGCGAACAGGACGTAGAGGACGGGTCGCTCGAGGTCGACGTCGCCCGGTGCAGAGCCGGTCACGGCGTCGACGAGCGGGGACAACGGGTGAATCGCAGTCGCGAGAAGCAGGACCACCAGCACGATCGCAACCGGGTGGCGGCGCAGCAGGTTCACTCGCAAATTCCCCGCATGTCGGGTCGGGTAGAAGCTAGCGCGCAGCGGCGATCCACGCGATGACGAATGCACTCCTCCCCTGGATCTTCTTCGGTGGGCTCGCAGTGACGCTGGGAGGGCTGGCGCTGATCAACGCGACCCGCAACCGGAAGCGGCGCGCGGCGTACGGCGAATACTGTCTGATCCGGGGATTCACGTTCGAAGACAAACGTCCCAACGGCGAACGCCGTTACGCCGAGATGTTCGAGCCGTTCACCGCGGGACGCCGGCGCAGCTGGGGACACACGATCAGCGGGACCAAGAACCAGGCGCCGTTCACCGCGTTCGAATACCAGTGGATCACGGGTGGCGGCAAGAGCTCGTCGTCGCACTGGATTGGCGGAATCGTCTGGGAGCAAGACAAGGACTCGTTCCCCAAGTTTGCGCTGTCCCCGGAGGGCTGGTTGTCGCGGCTCGGCCAGGTCTTCGGCATGCAGGATATCGATTTCGACGAGTCTCCCGAATTCTCCCGGATGTACCAGCTGAAGGGTCCGAACGAGCCGCTGATCCGGCAATTGTTCACCACCGAGATCCGCCGCTTCTTCGAAGCGACGCCGAATCAGCACGTTGCCGGCGGCGGCCGATTCCTCTTCTGGTTCCGGACCGGTGTCTTGCCGCCTCCGGATGAGCTCGACGAATGGCTCGAGCAAGGCGACCACGTGCGCCGCCGGTTTTTCAAGCAATGACCAACACGCCCACGCCGATCGGTGAGCTGCCGGTTCTCGTGCTCGGTCCGCTCCGCGGGCGGGCGGACAGCGAGTGGGAGCGCGGGCCCGCCGGAAAGTGGACGCCGGCGCAGATTGTCGAGCATCTCGCGCTGGGACTCACCCTGAGCGCGGAAACATTTCTGGCGCGCAGGAACCACGCGCCGATGAAACGGCGCGCCCGCACTCCCGCCGAGAAGATCGCGAGGCTGTTCATCTTTGGGTTCCGCTGGTTTCCACCGGGCCGCAAGGCGCCGGAGCGCACGACGCCTCCACCGCACATCGATCGCACCGCCGCGGAGGCGCATTTTCTGGCTGGAGTCGAGGCGTGGGATCAAGTGGATCGCGCGCTGTTGCCGGAGCGACGCAGCAATCTCTTCGTGAAGCATCCGCGGATGGGCGACCTGACCGTCGAGGAGTGGATGCGCTTTCATGTGATCCACGCGCGCCACCACGCCCGGCAGATTCGCGAACGCATCGGCCTGTGAGCCGGAAGCGGGAGAAGGAGAAGGTCGTCATTCGCGTGCCGAACCCGAAGGCGCCGGTGAAAGAGCGCTTGAAGACCCCGTCGCACAAAGTCCACCGTTCCAAAAAGGCGTATCGCAGGCGGGAGAAACACCTAAAAGCGACCGACGTCGATTAAATTTCGCGGCACATGTCTGCCGTTGCCGACGCAACCAGGGGGGATTTCACCGCTAACCCCAGAGTCCTCGTCGTCACCCTCATGGCGGTGTTCATCGGTGTCGCCAGCGCGTTCGTCGCGCTCGTCCTCACCAAGCTGATCGGCTTCTTCACCAACCTCTTCTACTATCAACGCCTCTCGATCGGGGAATTCACGTCACCCGCGCCCGGAACAATCCATCTCGGCGTGTGGTCGGTGTTCATCCCGGTCATCGGCGGCCTGATCATCGGCTTCATGGCGCGCTATGGGTCAAGGGTAACGGCGGAGAATGACAGAGAGGCCTAGAACCGGAAGCCGGCCGCCAGGTTGAGGTGATTCACCGTGAAATCGCCCGCCTGGTAGCGCGTCTCGAGTCGCCGGAACTCGAATCCAAAGATGAGCGGTCCCGGCGGGCGCCACTCCACGTGACCTTCACAGACGAAATTGCGGAACCGGCCGTTCGGCAGGACGTCAGCGTCCTTGGGGTCGTCGATGCCGCAGCCGCCACCGAACATCCATCCCTGGTGCGGGCGAACGTTCACCTGTCCCCACCCGCCTTTGGTCCGCACGGGCGCGCCCGCGACGCCCGCATTCTGCCCCACGCCGCCTCCTCCCAATCCCGCCATCGCCTGGCCGGCGAACGCCTCGCCCAGGATCTCGGCGGGACCGAGCTTCACGCGTGTGTCGAATGTGACGGCGCGAGATATGAGGAGCGAGTCACCCGACAACGAGTCGAGTCCGCGCAGCCAGCCGATGTGGCCGCCGATGGCCACTTCGCTCGGATCGTCCGCCGGTCCCCAGCCCAGGCGCACGCGCCCCTCGAGGTACGGCCGCCCGGTCCGCTCGCCCGAATCGGCTTGTGTGGCGACGAGCCCTTGTGGCGCACCCGTAATCGGGGCCAGCACCGCGGCCTGAACCGCGAGACGCAGCGTGTAGCCGTACTCCGCCGTGACGCGCACCTGTGGAATCCAGAACCAGAGATTCCCCGCGAGACTGAAGTCCGGCACGCCGATCGCGGCCAGCGAGCGCGGATTGCGATCGGAGACGAGCGCCGTCTCCTGTCCGATCAGCAGCTGCATATGGGTCCACTGGACGGTCGTGATGGCACGACGCAGCCGGAGCAGCGGAAACGTGCGGTTGCCCGCTGCGGGCTGCTGGCCACCGAAGAAATCCACGTCGATCTCGCCGCTGAAGCTCCCGCCCAACACGTCGGGATCGGTGACGAGCACCCCGAGCCGAGTCTGCCGCAGCGTCGCGCTCGTCCCTTTCACACCGACCGCATCGGTGTCGGCGAAGACGGGGACGTCACTGTTGTTGGTGCGCGCGCTATTATAGAAGCCGTTCATTAACACGGTTCATTCTGGAAAAGGACAACAAGCCGTCGCCGGATCTCAGCGATGCGGTGCTCTATCTCGAGGCGCCTGCCGCGGTGACGACCGCCGCGCGTCCCGTGACGGTCGAAATTGCGATCACGGATAAGACCTATGCGCCCCACGTCGTCGTCGTGCCGCTCGGCTCGACCGTGCGCTTTCCCAACCACGATCCGTTCAATCACAACGTCTTCTCGGTGAGCGAGCCCAACAGCTTCGACCTCGGGTTGTACGGCCGCGGCGAGGCGAAGAGCTACACCTTCGCGCATCGGGGATTGGTGCGCGTGTACTGCAACGTGCACCCGCGCATGGTCGCGTACGTGCTGGTCATGGAAAACCGCTACTACGCCCAGCCGGCGAGCGACGGCAGCTTCGCGATCGACAATGTGCCGGCCGGGCGCTATCGCCTGCACGTGTGGCACGAGCGCATCCCCACCGAGGTGATCGAAGACGTGTCGGCCGCCGATGGGCAACCGGATTTGCAGATCGCGTTGAACGCCCGCGGCTACAAGTGGGAGCCCCATCGCAACAAGTACGGACGCAACTACCCCACCAACGCGGGACGCGAGCGCTATTAGACCGGCGTTCGGACTGACCGCGAAGATCTTCCTCGCCTCGACGCTCCTCGTCGTGGCGGTGCTGGGGATCACGTTCGGCGTTACGTCGGTGAAGGCCAACCGCACCGCAGACGCCGCCATCCACCGCGCGCTGCTCTCGACGCGCCGGGCGGTGGACGACTATCTCGCCGCCCGGACGCGGACGCTGGGTCGCGCGAGCACCGTGGCGACGGACGTCCCGCAGTACCGGCAGCGGCTGCTCAACCAGCGTGCGCGGGCGGAAGCCCTCGATCAGGCCGACGACATCCGCGGGCTCATCGATGCGGCGTGGGTGTTGGTGACGAACAGCGACGGCATCCTGATCGCGCGCACCGACTACCGCGAGCAGTACGACCGCGACTTGTCGATCGCCCCGCTCATCGCCAACGCGCTGAGCGGTGAGCAGACGAGCGGTGCGTGGCTGGACGACGTGCGTGGCGCGATGTTCATCGCGGTCGGCACGCCGTTGCGCGATCGCCCCACGTCCGCCCCGCTGGGGGCGCTCGTGGCGACGTATCAGATCGACGACTCGCTCGCCACGGCGATCAAGCAGGCCACCAACTCCGACGTAGTGTTCTTCGCGCTCGATACGCTCAATCAGCCGGTCGTGGTCGGCAGTACCGTGGCGGCGCAGGACATCGGGCCAGCTTTGCAGAGCGGCGTGAAGGCCGAAGTGCTCGCGGCCGACACAGGTGGCGAGGGCATGTCCCTCGCAGCGGCGGTGGGAAACCAGCATCTCATCGGCCTGGCGGGCGCGATTCGCTCGCCCTCGGGCGACGTACGTGGCGGCTTCGTTGCGCTGCGCTCGCGCGAGTCGGAGCTCGCCGCATTCAACGCGCTGCAGCGGACGATGCTGTGGGCCGTCGCGCTGGGCGTCGTGCTGGCGTTGATATTCGCCTTCGTGCAGGCGCGTCAGATCGCCGGGCCGGTGCGACGCCTCGCGGTGGCGACACGCAAAGTCCAGGAAGGGGATTACAGCGTCGACATCGCGGTGCAGTCACGCGACGAGATCGGCATCCTGTCGCAGGCGTTCAAGGGGCTGGTCGAGGACCTCAAAGCGAAGGACGCGCTCGTCGAATACATGATGGCGGCGTCCGGCAGTGCCGCGACGCAGCCCATCGCGGCGGTTCCCACGGCCGTCCGCGCGGTGGGCGGCGACTCGCTGCGCCCGGGCGCGACGTTCGCCGGCCGGTACGAGGTGAAAGAGATCGTCGGTGCCGGCGGCATGGGCGTCGTGTACCGGGCGTTCGATCGAGAGCTGCAGGAGCCCGTCGCCATCAAGACCCTCAGGCCGGAGGCCCTGGCCGGTGGATCGGCCGCCCTCGAGCGCTTCAAGCAGGAGATCCGGCTCGCGCGCAAGATCGCGCATCGCAACGTCGTGCGCACCTACGACCTCGGCGAGCAGAACGGGATGTACTACCTGACGATGGAGTACGTCGAGGGCACGTCGCTCAAGCAGCTGATCGTGTCGCGCGGCAAGCTGCCGGTCGCCGTCACGCTCACGGTGGGGAAGCAGCTGTGCCGCGCGCTCGAGGTCGCGCACGCCGAAGGGGTGATCCATCGCGACATCAAGCCGCAGAACATCGTCGTGGAGCCGAGCGGGTTTTTGAAAGTGATGGACTTCGGGATTGCGCGGCTCGCGAATCCGCCGCAGGGAAAGGGTCTCACCGAGGCGGGCACGTCGATCGGGACGCCGGACTACATGTCGCCGGAGCAGCTGTCCGGCGCCGAGCTCGATCCGCGCAGCGACCTCTATGCGGCGGGCGTGGTGCTGTTCGAGTGTCTGACGGGGCGCGTCCCGTTCGAGGCGGAAACGACGTGGGCGTTAGTCGCGAAGCACTTGGAAGAGGAGGCACCCGATCCGCGCCGCTTCAACAGCGATGTGCCGCCGCTTCTGGCGGCGGTGATTTTGAAGGCGATGGCGAAGAGTCCGGCGGATCGTTACGGGACGGCAACGGAGATGCACGACGCGCTCGCGCGTCTGGGGTAGCCACATGCAAACTCTCCGCCGCTTACTATACCTGGCCGTCGGCGCCCTCGCATGGCACGATGTGGCGCTGGGCCAGAGCCCCGAGGACCAGCGGGCTGCCGAGGAAACCGAGTTCCCCGGTCTGCGATTGATCGCCACGCGGCACGTCGACCAGCGGTTGACCCTCCTCGGGATCAGGCTTGCGTACGTCGAACAAGATGTCCGACTCGGAACCACGGGCAAATACTTCTGCGGCGGGCTCTCGCTCGACCGTGCCGTCGCCGGTGCCGACCCCGTCGGGACCGCCCTGGCCCGGCTGCCCTACGAGTCGGTCCGCAAGCTGGGTTTGCGCTACGTGATTCTCTGCGGTGGCGCAAAGTCGGGCGAGCGGGGCATCGGTGGGATCCCGGTGCCCCCGCTCAACCTCTTGATGCTCAATGTTGGCGTGAATGCACTCACGCCGCGCTTGGAGGGGTCAACCTTGCACGAGGTATACCACATGGCGGAGTTGCGGTTCGACGCGTTCAGGGATGCCGACTGGGATCAGCAGTTCACAGGCTACCTTGGCGACTACGCCGCCGCGGATCCGTCCAGCGAAGCAAACCCCGGTTTCATCACCGCGTACGCGCAGACGTTCCCCCACGAGGATCGGGCCGAGCTGTTTAGTGCGCTGCTGCTCCGGCCCGACGACATCGTCACGCGCATCCGCACGACGGGTGACCAAGTCTTGCGACGAAAAGTGCTGTACATGGACCAGAAGTCTCGGAACCTGCTCGGGCTCAAGCTTGCGCCGTTGGGACTGTGACTTCCTCTACGGCGGACTCTCACCGCTAGCGCAGACGCCGGTTCGGGGCCGCCGGGGGCAGGGCTCGAGAAAGACCGTGAGCGAACCGCTCCACGGCCGCGCGGCGCCGGTCTGCCGCGGGTAGTAGACGACCACAGACGCGCCGGGCAGCGCGAAGCACCAGCGGCTCAGCGGATCGGACGAGCGTTCGCAGTTGGCACCCTCGATCGCCAGGCGAGCAGTCGGCGGGGTGCCGTGGTCGGGAAGCAGGTTGAAGTCGTAGCTCGGCGGCGACGCGGGAAGTTGCCAGGTGCGCATCTCGCCAGCTGCCAGGCGCACCGGCACCGCCAGGTGCTGTCCGGGACGAATCCCGTCCACCGTACTCGCGCGCTCGAAGACGTGTACGGGGTAATACGCCCACTCGTCTCCGATATAAATCTCCACAGCCGCCCACCCCGGAGCGCGGGCACGGATGCGCCACCGCTCGAGCGCGACGACGGTGCTGTCGTACCTGATCCGGGCGGCGACCTCCGTGACTCGCCGGCCTGCCGAGTCGACGGCCTCGAAGACCAAATCTTGCGGTGGATCACCAACAACCAGGTTCAGCACGCCACCGACAACGCGGATCTCGTGAACCGGCCGGCAGCGGACGAGGATGTGTGTTGCCAGCGTGCCGAGCGACGCACGGACCGCGGCGTCGCCTGCGTGCGTGCACGTCACCGCGCCTTTGGTCGATACGGCGATCGGCAGCCCCGACGTCCACTGGTAGCGCACGCCCGTATCGGGCAGCACGTGTCCCGACGCGTCGAGCACCTGCAGCGGCAGCTGCGCCGGCCGCAGACCGTTCACGACGACCGTGTCGGCGATTCCCGCAACGAGTCGTGCGGGCGGCCCGGTACCACACGCAACCGCGGCGAAGAGTGCGACGGCGCAAGCTACGAACCCCGCAGTCGATCGGCGCATCATCGTGACTCTTCACGTCCTGCGAATCGGAATGCCCAAGGATTGGTCAAGACGCACCCCGCCGCCATGAGCACGATAATGACGTGGTTCGTCAGTGACACCGCGCGATTGCCGCCAAAATCGAGACTACGGGCTGCATCGTTGCCACCGGCATGAAGGGAACCGGACCCCTCAGGCCAATGCCACGGGAAGATATGCCTGGCGTTCACGGCCACATCCCACCCCGCTTTCCACCGTAACATGGCTGTCCCATGATCAATGACGTCCGGCAGGAGCGCGGCGGCGATCACGGCCGCAAAGAGCAGGCGCAGGGGAGGACGTACCGCAAAGCACCATGCTGCAGCGAGAATCGACCCCGCGACGATGTCTGGAACCGCAGGAATGGGATAACCGTGTCTGAGGCCGTCCAGCACGCCATGCGAGGCTAGCCCAATGACCGCTGCGAAGGCGAGGAGTGCTAGCCCCGGGCGTCTGAATCCGCCGTGCGACTGATCACGCAGTCGCGCACTAGCGACATGCGCGACGGCCGCGGCAGCAACGACGTGGAACACGATGCTCATTGCATCGGCGTGTTAAGCAGCAAATACCCTGCCTGATGAGAGCCCGCCGTCGCCCCGCATGACATCGACAATTGCTTTGGCGATCTTCGCTGCGCCCTGGGCCGAGGGCTCGATCTGCTGAACAAAATCCGCTGGTTCCGTGCAGACCTGCGCAGCTCCAAGGTGTCCAGCCCGAGCTTGGCAGCCACGCGAAGAATGCGATCGTTGATCACAGCGAGGGGAACCCGGACGCGCTTCGCGAATACAGGCGGCTCGAGTTGGACCTCATAAATCGTGCACACGATGGTTCGGGCTGCTCGTTGGGCTACGGCACGCGCCACGCGTTCGTACGCGGTGTGGAAGGACGCCCCAATCTTCTCCAGATCTTCAAGCACAGTGCCGCTCGTGACAGCGGGTTGCTCGAGAATATCGATGTGTTCGATCGCATCATTACCGCCCACGCTGAGCACCGCGACATCCGGGCGGTCTCGAAGTGCCGACAGTTGTTCTCCCACGTTATGCATCATGGCACCATCCAGAGCGAGGCGCTGCACCGTCCAATCCGCGCCCAACTGCCGCTCGAGATGCGCGGTGGTATCTGGTTCTGGATGCGTGTAGGCAGCATTGTCCAGGATGGAATCGCCGAACAGCGCCAGAATCTTCTTGGCCGTGTTAGACCGCACGTTTCGGAGCCAGCCCGGCCACGCACAGGATCACGGCCAAGGCCGCTGCTGCGCCTGCTTGCGCGACGTACCACAAGCCGGCTTCCTGCATGATGGCCGGGCCGGCGTGTGGGTCGAGGAGATCGCCGAGCTGCGTCCAAGCCGCCACCGCGATGAGTGCGAGGGCTGGGAGAACCAGCCAGCGCCGAAAGCGCACGGCAACGTAGCCAACCAATCCTAGCGCAGCGGCCCCGCCCCAAATCACTCGGAGGCTGGGTTCCTTGTTCATCACTTGGAGCATGAGGTTCATTCACCAATTTACGCGCGTCACGCTGCTTGTACCCATCGGCCTACCGCGTGACCGACGTTCGCTAAGGCGTCATTGCGGCCCGCGACGCCCGCCTCCGTGTCCGCGAGATATGCGGCAATGAGTACCGGCCCTCGATTGACTGGCCAGGCGATCGCCACATCGTTCGTTGCGCCATGCGCGCCCATCCCCGTCTTATCTCCGACTCGCCACGTCGCCGGCAACCCGGCGCGCAGCTTTTCGGCGCCAGTGGTGTTACCGACAAGCCATGCGATCAGCTGATCGCGAGCGGCTCGACCCAGATGGTCCCCGAGTAGGACCACGCGCAGATTCGCCACCATCGCGTTGGGCGTGGTGGTATCGCGTGCGTCGCCCGTGACGGCGCTGTTCAAGTCCGGCTCGACGCGATCGAGTCGCGTGATCGGGTCGCCGAGCTGACGTACGTACGCCGTGAACGACGCCGGGCCGCCCACCGTCTGTAACAAGAGGTTCGCCGCGGTGTTGTCGCTGTATCGGATAGCGGCGCTCACGAGCTCCGAGATTGTCATGCCGCCCTCCCGCACGTGAGCGCGAGTGACAGGCGCGTACTCCAATAAATCTGTCTCACCGTAGGGCACGACACGAGACAACTGTTCCGTCCCAGCGTCCGCACGAGACAGAAACTGCGCGCCGAGCAGCCACTTGAAGGTGCTACACATCGCGAAGCGTTCGTCCGCCCGGTACGCCAGGCGCCGCCCGGTCGCAGTATCGAGCACGGCAACGCCAAGACGGCCGGCGACCTGCCGCTCGATGCTTCCAAAGTCCGGAGCGGGGTGGAGCACCAACGGCGACACGAGGCCACCGAGAAGCGCCGCGACGGCGTCTCTACGATGCATAAGAGCAATCTACGAGTTGGGTGGGAACACGTGTTTAGACGGCCGGATCATCGGAGCGTAGCCACACAATCGTCGCAATCGCGCCGGGTCCGAGAGCCACCAGGAGGAGCAAAAGAGCGTGCCACCACCGCTCGGCTTCTGCACCACAGCCAGGTTCAACGGCGCACTGCCCCGTCGGGCCGATTGCGAAAAGCAGGAATGTCGCGGCACCCAAGCCCAACAGCCACATGAGCGCTACCACCACCAAATGCCGAAAGGGACTCTTCATTACTTGGCGTAATGCCCCGCACCCTGGAGCTCGTCCGTATTCACTTTGCTGAACGGTAGCGCCGCACCGTGCCGCGGCTTCTCGAAGTCCGCGTACTCCTCTCGCCCCCGCATGTCGGCCGGCAGGTTGCCGCGCAGCGCCTTCAGCGCGTAGAAGCCGTTCATGCACAGGCTCATGAGCAGCGCCCCCGCCCGCAGCCGGCGCACGCCGCGCCAGGCCCGGCCCAGTGCGTGTGGCAGCGAGAACGCTCGTCGCCACAGCCGCCGATGTGCCGTCAGCAACTCATCGGGCGTCATCGCCCGCGGCCGGAACGTGACGTTGTAGCCGTTGTAGAACTCCCAGCCGCGCTCCGGCAGCATCCGCCCGTCGCGGGCCATCTGCTCGTACAGGGGCGTGCCCTTGAAAGGCGTCAAGACGCTCAGGAAGGGCACGTCGACGCCGATGGCGTAGAGGTTGTCAGCCATCCGTTCGACGCTCTCGGGCGTGTCGCCGTCGAAGCCGGCAATGAAGCCCGCCATCACGGCAATGCCCCGGCGGTGCAGCCTGGCGATCGCCTCACTGTACCACGCCACCCGGTTTTGCCGCTTGTTGGCGTGGACGAGCGACTCGGCGGTGAACGTCTCGAGGCCGAAGAAGATGCCGATGCAGCCGGACGCCTCCATCAGGTCCAGCAGCTCGTCGTCCTT
>WNGK01006133.1_pt1 | contig 12647 bp, 10 predicted proteins | sample 5400601 | NCBI WGS metagenome assembly WNGK01 (sample SAMN13153376, study PRJNA577476) | soil metagenome | isolation source: 60 cm soil or saprolite under Garry oak tree replicate 1 | place: USA:California | collected 2016-06-15 | reverse complement strand
ACCTTCCTGCCCGATGCGACCAGGTCCAGGACCCTGCGCCGGAACTCCGGTGGATAACGCCTTGCCATGCCGACCTCCTCTGGGGGTCATGGGCATGACGAATCAAACGACGCGACTCCACCGAAGTGGGGGAACATCAATGTGTCCACTAAAGCGGGTCAAGACCACTGTCGGCATCGTTGTCGCCGACCTCGAGGCTGCCATCGCCTTCTTAGAACGTGACGAGCGACCAGCTCCAGGACGTCGGCGGGTTGCCCGTGCTCTCTGCCTCCGCCCGGTACACGCTCCCGGCGGACACCTGCGTGGGGAAGCTCGTCCCCGTCCCGGGCCAGCCCGTGCTGCTGGCTCCGGCGCCGCCGATTGCCCTGAGCGGCTCAGGTCGTTACGTCGCCCTGGGTGACTCCTACGCGGCCGGCGAGGGCCTGGCACCGTACATCACCGGGACGAAGGACACCTCCCAGGGAGGCGATCCGGTGTGGGGAACCCGAAAACCATCACATCGCTCGTCGGGGGAACGACCACAACCACGAACTACACGTACGACGCCTACGACAGGCTGACCGGTGCCTCCAACACGATGAGCTGCTCGCCCACTGGTCGGACCGGGCTCGGCTATACCTACCGGGGGTTCGATGCCGGCCGCACCTCGTATGGAACCGGGCTGCAAGGGATCGCGGACCGTCTCGCCGCCCTTGGGGGGACCTTGGAGGTGCGGTCGGTGCCTGGAGCCGGCACTGCCCTCCTCGGAATGGTCCCTAGTCGGCGTAGGTCAAGCGGGCGATCAAATGATGGACCTGCGCCTGCCCCTCACACCACCGGGGGGGATAGGAGTTAGACGCCCTCAACCGTAACGGTCCTTGGACGACTCCAAAGACCTTCTCCCAGGCCGGACAGAGTTAGAGGCTCGAAGACCGACGGGTCTCCTCAAATGAGGGCGTCGACCCGACGAAGGACCCTGTAGGACTACGCTGAAGCCGTCCGAGATCCACGGTCGCCATCCTGGCGCCGCCTTCCTCGGTTCCCTCGCGAAGGAGTTGCTCACGGAACGAAGCCAGATCGCGACGAGCTTGGCCGCGGATCCCGCCGGAGCACAGATGCATTGCCTAGCCTGCGGACTGGGGCTCATCGAGATCCGGATGGGAGCCGGATCGGAACGGATGATGTACTTCATCTGTACGATCTGCGACCGCTCGACGTGGCAACGCGAGGGGAGCAGCGTGCCGACGGCCGAGGCCCTGGGCTCGGTCCGGAAAGCATGGAAGACGATCTCACGGCCGCGGCGTCGGATGCCGGTCAAGCTGAGGAGCCCCGAAACGCCCCGAAAGCCGGGCCGCACGACCATGGACAGCCCGGAGTCGGTCGCGGTCAGGGTTACCGACGGCTACGGGTCGGTGGCAACGATCCGCGCCCAGAACGAGCCGGAGAGCCGACAGACCGGGACTCGCGGCGTGACCGCTACCTCGACCACCAAGAGGGCGACCCGGCGGCCGGGCCGTCTGCTAGGGCGACGCGGAGGAGGCGGGGTCGATGGAGCCTTGGCGGCGGCGCCGCCCCGCGCTATGCCTCTAGGTCACTTTGAAGCTCTTGGTGCTGGTCGCCGTGCCTGCCCCGGTCGTGACCGAGATGTGGCCGGTGGTGGCTCCGGCTGGGACCGTGGTCACGATCTGGGTGGCGGTGTTGGAAACGATGGTGGCGGGGGTGCCGTTGAAGGCGACCTGGGTGGCGTGGGAGAGCTTTTGGCCGGTGATGGTGACCGTGGTTCCCACCGAGCCCGAGGTGGGTGTGAAGCTGACGATCCCCGGGGTCACGGAGGTGGTGATCCGCCCGATCGAGCTGCCGTAGTAGTTGGTGAACCACAGGGCCCCGTCGGGCCCGGTCGAGATCCCTTCCGGGAAGCTGATGCCGGTGCCGGTGAAGTTGGTGACCGTCCCGATGGTGGTGATCCGCCCGATCGTGCTGTTGCCCTCGTTGGTGAACCACAGAGCCCCGTCGGGCCCGGCGGCGATCCCCTGCGGGCCGTTGATGCCGGTGCCGGTGAAGTTGCTGACCGTCCCGGCGGTGGTGATCCGCCCGATCGAGTTGTTGCCTTGGTTGGTGAACCACAGGGCCCCGTCGGGCCCGGCCGCGATCCCGAATGGCTCGATGATGCCGGTGCCGGTGAAGAAGGTGGACGTCCCGGCGGTGGTGATCCGCCCGATCGAGGTGCCAAGGAAGTTGGTGAACCACAGGGCCCCGTCGGGCCCGGCCGCGATCCCGGCCGGCTGGCCGATGCTGTTCCCCGTGTAGTTGGTGATCGTCCCGGCGGTGGTGATCCGCCCGATCGAGCGGTTGCCGCGGTTGGTGAACCACAGGGCTCCGTCGGACCCGACCACGATCCCGAACGGGTTGCTGATGCCGGCGCCGGTGTAGTTCGTGACCGTCCCGGTGGGGGTGATCCGCCCGATCGAACTGTTGAAGGCGTTGGTGAACCACAGGGCCCCGTCCGGCCCGGCCGCGATCCCGTCTGGGCCGCTGATGCCGGTGCCGGTGTAGTTGGTGACCGTCCCGCCGGTGGTGATCCGCCCGATCGAGTCGTTCCCGCTGGTGGTCTGGTTGGTGAACCACAAGGCCCCGTCGGGCCCGGCCGCGATCCCGAACGGGGAGTTGATGATGGTAGCGGTGTAGTTGGTGACCTTCCCGGCAGTGGTGATCCGCCCGATCGAGCTGTTCCCGTAGTCGGTGAACCACAGGGCCCCGTCGGGCCCGGCCGCGATCCCGTCCGGGCCGCTGATGCCGGTGCCGGTGAAGTTGGTCACCGTCCCGATGGTGGTGATCCGCCCGATCGAGCCGTTCCCGAAGTTGGTGAACCACAGGGCCCCGTCGGGCCCGGCCGCGATCCCGAGCGGGTTGCTGATGCCGGTCCCCGTGTAGTTCGTGATCGTCCCGGCGCTGGTGATCCGCCCGATCGAACTGTTGCCGTAGTTGGTGAACCACAGGGCCCCGTCGGGCCCGGCCGCGATTCCGTCTGGGCCGCTGATGCCGGTGCCGGTGTAGTTCTTGACCGTCCCCGTGGTGGTGATCCGCCCGATCGAGTCGTTCCCGAAGTTGGTGAACCACAGGGCGCCGTTGGGCCCTGGCGCGATCCCGTCTGGGCCGCTGATGCCGGTGCCGGTGTAGCTGGTGATCGTCCCGGTGGTGGTGATCCGCCCGATCGAGTCGTTCCCCCGGTTGGTGAACCACAGGGCCCCGTCGGGCCCGGCCGTGATTGCGGCCGGGCCGCTGATGCCGGTGCCGGTGTAGTTGGTGATGGTCCCGGTGGTGGTGATCCGCCCGATCGAGTCGTTGCCGAGGTTGGTGAACCACAGGGCCCCGTCCGGCCCGGCGGCGATCCCGCCTGGGCCGTTGATGCCGGTGCCGGTGTAATTGGTGACCTTCCCGGCGGTGGTGATGCGCCCGATCGAGTTGTCCCCGTAGTTGGTGAACCACAGGGCTCCGTCGGGCCCTGCCGCAATCCCGACAGGGGAGCTGATGATGGTGGCGGGGTAGATCGTCACTTTGCCGGCCCCCGAGGCAGCCGCCGTGCTGACCGTCAGCCCGAGGATCATGACCGGCAATCCCACCAGCAGCACGATCGATCGGGCCACGCGGCGAACCAGCCGGCGGCGTCTCGTCACAGGTTCGGGACCGTCCATAACGCGCGTCCTCCCGACCGACAACCCGTGCCATACCAACGACCAGCCCACCGCCATCGCCCCCCCGTCCCGGACTCTGCGAGGCAGAGCCACAAGAGCCACCCTATACGGTTTCCGCAACGCCCCCGCACTGGCCCGCCGCGCCGCTCTCGATACGCTCGCTGCTTGTGTGCCACGTCCACGTACCGTTGCCGCACCGACACCGCCTCCCCGCATCCGCAGCCACATAGCCTCGGCTCGTACCGGTTCAGGTAGTCGTCCTCCTGCGTGACCTCGCCTCGCATCCGTGCCTCGATGCTGTTCGACTCCTTTCCGACGTGGATCGCCCGTCCGTCGATCGCGACCCGTCGCCTGCCGAGCAGCCCGCGGGTCTTGCGTCCGCACGGCAGCCCGTCCGGCCCAACGGACTTCGCCTCCGGGTGCGTCCGGTAGTCGCCGAGGACCTCCCGGTAGGCTCCTCACTCGGATCGAGCCCTGGGAGCCGGTCCCGTGCGTAGTGATCCGATGCTTATCGCCCGTGTGGGTGTCGTACCAAGTGAGCCGTATCCACTTGCCCGGATCGCGCTCGTATGGCGCCACCAGCCGGATAGGCTCATCGCCCTCGGACCGGCCGTACGTCTGGTCCGGGTAGCACGTCGGCAGGAAGTTGAACGGCTTCACGCTCTCGGCGTAGCCCTTGCCCTTGTTCAGCACGGCGAACGCGCCCATCCCGCCCGGGGTTGAGACCTGAGTCCGGGGGACGGTCGGCAGGTCGAGCCACGCGGGGTCCGGCACGTCCCCGCCGAGGTCCTCGGCCGGTATCCAGGACCATGCCTCGGCAATCCAGTCGCGGGAATCGTCCTCCGGATCCGTCGGGTTGAGCAGATGCCCGAGCCCGTGCTCGGAGGGGGATCGCTGCCGGTGCCGACGGGAATCTGTGGTTCACGAGACAGGGGCTATTGGAGGATGGCATCGGGCGGATCACGACGAAGGGAACTGTGACCAACTTCCCCGTACCAGTCCACGACTCACAGCCGGACGGGATCGCTACCGGTGCAGACGGGAGCATCTGGTTCACCGAATATCTCGGCAATAAGGTGGCTCGGATCACGCCTTCAGGCTCCATCACGGAGTACACCATCCCGACTGCGACGAGTGAGCCGAGAGGGATCGCCCTCGGTCCTGACGGCAACCTGTGGTTCGTGGAGTACAACGGCAACAAGATCGGGATGGTCACCGATGCGCCATCGCCGAGCATCACGAAGCTCTCTCCCTCCTCTGGTCCCCCGCTCACCAGCGTGAAGGTGTCTAGCTCCGGGTTCGGTGCCGAGGAGGTCGTCACGATCTCGTTCGTGGACTCGGTGAATGGGACCACTCAGCTCGCAACGGTGCGAACGAATCTCGCCGGCTCCTTCGCCCGAAGACGGGTCACGATCCCCGGCGATGCCACCACGGGCAGCCAGCGGATCCAGGTGGCGGGCGGTGCGAGTTTCCTCACCGCGTCAAAGACCTTCACGGTCACCTGAAGCGGCGGTAGATGCCGGGCTGCAGGCTCCACACTCCCGGGCGCTCCATTGCCCGAGACATGCGGCCACTTCCGGTACGCGAGGGCGAACGTGTCCTGGGTGAGATCCATGGCCTGCTCCCGGTCCCCGGTCATGAGGAACGCCGTTCGAAGCACCCGGTCATACTCCTCACGACAGAGCCGCTCGAATCCCTCGCGTCGCTGGTCCTTCACGTCTCACCCTTAGAGTGCCTCGGGAGGCACGCCGCGCTTAGGCCATGATGCCGAGCCACGCGGACCGAGGAGAACGCCATCGCCGCGCCGGCGATGATCGGGTTCAGGAGCCCGAACGCGGCGAGGGGGATGGCGGCGGTGTTGTAGCCGAACGCCCAGCCGAGGTTCTGGTAGATCACCCGGAGCGTCCTTCGGGAGAGCGCGATGGCGAGGACCACACCTTCGAGGTTCCCCGACATCAAGGTGATATCGGAGGACTCGATGGCCACGTCGGTCCCGGTTCCGATGGCGATGCCGAGATCCGCTTGAGTCAATCCGCTGCGGCCTGGTCAGCACCGACCATCTCCGTGTGCTGAAGGGGAGGAGGCTGGCACTCGCGACGGAGACTGCGCTCATGTTCGTTGCCCTTGCGCTGCTCGTGCCGGCGCTATTCGGGGCCTTGAACCATTGACCTGCGGCGATTGCGTGGCCAGCTACCACACGGGGGTCCATCCCAGGGGGGACTGCCCCAGCTTTGGTTGACTCCTGATCTGTGAGGATCACCCTCATCGGAAGGAGGCACCCCATGCCCAAGCCGTTCCCCAAGGAGTTCCGCCGCGACGTGGTCGCGGTGGCCCTACGCCGGCAGGATCCGATGAGCCAGGTCGCGAGGGACTTCGCGGCCGACGGGACTCCTGGCCCGCGGACCACGGAAGCCGATGCCAGGCGATCTCATGTCGAGTCGTTCAGGTCGGGCGGGTGCTCCCGGATGTATCTCAGGTCGGCAGGGGGGATTGGATGGTTCTGCATCCGGATCGGGCCGAGCGGTGTCTGCTGGTAGTTGAAGCTGTTGGAGTAGTCGTAGGCGGTGCCATCGGCGGACGTGAGCGGCTGAAGGCCGAAGGTGTGCTCCGCGAACGCCAGCATCGACGCGAAGGATGCCTGGTTCGAGTCGGTGCATCCCGAGCACGCGTAAGGGCTCACGATGATCATCGGCACCCGGATGCCGAGACCGGCCGGCGGCGGGACATGGTCGTAGAAGCATCCGCAATCGTCGAACGTGATGAAGATGGCCGTGGAGCCCCACTCAGGACCGCTTTCGATGGCGCCCACGACGGAGCCCACCCAGTTGTCCGCGGCCAGCATGGCGTATCCGTTGTGGGCCGAGTTCTGGGCCGAGGGCTGTACGAATGCGAGGTTCGGGAGGCTGCCGCTCGCGGCGTCGGTCGACACTTGCGTCGCCGGCACGAGATCGTTGGACTGAGTGCCGTAGATGCATTCCGCGAAATACGGACAGGTTGCCCAGAGGTAGCCGGAGCCCTGCACCGTCGTACCTCCCGCGTACACACGCCAGAGCAGTCCGGCGGCATCCGCACGGTCCAGGATCGTGGGGACCCAGCCGACGGGCGAGGGTCTCGAGGGACCCGATCCGTCGGGCCGCGGGACGCACGATGGAACGAACACGGGGGGACCTCCGGAGCTCCACGGAGCCTGGGCGTTGCTGTCGCAGCCCCACCCGATGGCACCCTGGCCCGGCGGAGCCGGTGCCGGGTTGTCGCCCGTGAACCCGTCCAGTTGGCCCGCGAGGAGGTCCAGGTGCGAACCGTAGCTGGGCACGAGGCTCTGCTCGAACGTGGCATCTGAGATCGCGAACCGTCGCGCCAGCGCCGCGATGTTCGGGATCTGGCCGGGCTGGTACTGCGAGTAGCAGGCGTAGTTCGTCGACGAGTCGCAGCCCGAGATACCCGAGAATCCGTTCATCTTGCCCCCGTCCACGGCCGTCGTCTGCGCCGTGTCGCCGTGGTCCACCAGCGGCACCACGTCGGTCGCCTGGGACAGGGGGATGGTGGTGCCATCGGCCGTCTGGCCGCTGGTCGCCCCATCGCAGCGGACATCCTCGACGCAGAGCGCCCCGAGGACGTTGTCGAAGGAGTGGTTCTCCTCGTAGATCACCACCACATGGCGGATCGGAGACGACAGCGACGTGAGCGAGGAAGGCGCCGGCTTCGGCGGCGGCACCGGGTAGTTGCCGAAGCGGAAGAAGTACAGGGCGCCGTTGTCGGACCCCACGTAGACGTACCCGTCGGCAACGGCGGGCGAGGAGTGGATGGGCGATCCGATCGTCCAGCTCCAGAGCTGCGCTCCGCTCCGGGCGTTGAACGCGTAGAGCCTCCCGTCGGTGGACCCGACGAACACCACGCCGTCCGCGACCGCGGGAGTGTCGACGATGGGTCCTCCGGTTGTCGCGGTCCACACGGGCTGACAGGGGGACGACGGGCATTTGATGCTACTGAACGCGTACAGCTTGCCGTCGTCGGAACCGACGTAGACGTCACCGTAGGCCACTGCGGGGGAGGACTCGATGGCTCCTCCGGTGGTCCCGGTCCACAGAGGCTGGCAGGTCACCCCCCCGGTCCCGCAGAGGGCGTTGAAGGCGAACAATGTGCCCGCCTTGGACCCGACGTACTCGACGAAACCTCCGATCGCGGGGGAGGATGAGACGGCCCCACCAGCACTGGCCGTCCAGACGAGTTTCCCCGTGGATGCGTTCAGTGCATCCAGGGTGCCGTCGGAGGAGGCGGCATAGACGTTTCCCCAGGCCACGGCGGGGGAACCCCGAACCTCCGTCCCGATCAGAGCGGACCAAGCAGGCGAGCAATCGGAGCCGCCACACCCTCCGACCCTGAACGCAGAGAGCCTTCCGTCATCGGAACCCACGTACGCGTAGGCTCCGACCGAGGGCGACGATTCGATGGGTCCGTTCGTGATGCCGGTCCAGAGCGGCGTGCAGGTCTTGCCGCCGGTCCCGCAGTCGGCGGCGAACGCGTACAGCTTGCCGTCGGTCGATCCGACGTAGACGTTCGATCCACTCACCGCGGGCGAGGAGGTCACGGGCCCGCCGGTGGTGCCCTTCCACGTCGGTGAGCACGGTGGGTTGAAGCAGGCGGACGGGGAGAACCGATACAGGTCGCCGTCGTTGGAGCCGACGAACACCCCCCCCCCGAGGCTTTGGCAGGGGAGGATTGGATCGCGCCACCGGTAATCCCCCGGGCGACCTTGATGAGCTGGCCGGCGTTGAGCGGCGTGATGAGATTCTCGAATGGGTTGAGCCCGCCGCGTGACGCTTGGTACCCCGCCTGGCCCCAGGGAGCGCTTACCAAGAAGGCCGCTTGGGCGATCACGCCGCCCGCGTCCAGAACGGACACCCAGTGGAGCCCTGGTGACGCGAGTGTCGGTACCTGGAGGCCGAGCGCGGGTGTCTTGCCGGTCAGGTCGCTCAGAAGGAGCCCGACGTCCGCCGTGTCGAAGAAGACGTCGAGCCGGTCGTTGCTCGGGAACCCTTGCCCCGAGACGGTGAAGGACCTCGTCGGCGTACCGGCGCTCGGGGACAGCGCGATCGTTGGGCTGCTCGGTGTCCCAGGGCGGTTCGGGGATGCACCCCCGGGCGAGCGTCGCGGAGCGAGCGGAGGTCGATGAAGCGGTTCCTCATCGGTTCGATCGTCGGATTCGTCCTCGGCGGCGTCTTGGCCGGTGGCCTCGTGTGGCGATCCCGCTCCCCGGTGATCAAGCTGCGGACGGTGCAAGGGACCGTCTCCTCGCTGTCCTCGACCGGCGCCGCCCCTGAACCACGAACCATCGCGTGGTGCCCCCATCTTCGCTAGTCCTGAAGCAGCAGGACCGCACTTGACTCGCGGTGTTGCGCTAATGCGCTCATTCCAACACCGAGGTTCGTCGGGAGTGTGCAAAACGGGAGGGCGGGTGCGTAGTCATTCCCTTCGGGTTCTAGCGAGTGTCTGGTCCCTAGCGACGCTCGCGACCCTCACTAGCGCTCAGGTGTCCGCCCAACACGCTGTCGCGTCGCCCTCTTCCGGAACCGCTTCATCGACCTCCGCTCGCCGACAAATGAGAAGGGCCGCGGCGACGATGCGCAGCGGCCCTTTCTCGGTCGTTCACTGGGCGGCAATCAGACGATCACCTGCACGTTGGAGGCCTGGGCGCCCTTGGGGCCCTGGGTGACCTCGAACTCGACCTTCTGGTTCTCATCTAGGTTGCGGTAACCGGCTCCTGCGATCGAGCTGAAGTGCACGAAGACGTCGGGGCCACCGCTATCCTGGGTGATGAAGCCGTAGCCCTTTTCGCCGTTGAACCACTTCACAGTACCCGTGCTCACGAACAATCCTCCCTTCGTGCCCTTCTCGAGCCTGACCGCTACTCGATGGGCGCCAGCCCGAAGGCCGAGAGGGAACTGCTCGAAGATGCACGGTCGCGAACGGTGCCGAACCCTCACGCAGGACTCTACACGGTTCGAGCTCGCACTCGCTCCCCTGCGGCCTTTGCGCTCTGGCTCGGGTCCGCAGCGTCCGCTGGGGGGTTACTCTCCGCGTGCCTGCACCCGGTTCCGAGGGGAGGGTGGCGTTCGGCGGACATTCGGCGCACGCCCTTCCGCAACTCGGAAGGAGGGTCGAGAATCAGGCGATCGAGATGGACGAGGAGGATGGCTTCGGAGTGGAGCAGGCTTCTGGCGCAGCGTCATCGATGACCTTGCGAAGCGAGCCGCGGCTGGCGTGGGGAACCGCCCTCTTCTGCATCGCCATGGTCGTGGCGAGCTTGGTGCTCATCTTCCTGGACCGGGGAGGGGGCGACGCCACCCCACTCATCGCCGCCACGACCTTCGGCGCGCTCGGAGCGCTCGTCGCGTCACGCCGGCCGACGAACGCCGTCGGGTGGCTACTGCTCGGGATCTCGGCCATCGTGGGGACCTCCACGCTGGCCCAACAACTCGCGATGCATGCCCTGCGCGCCGGCGCGTCTCCACGCGGCTGGCCTCGGTGGCCTGCGTGGACGTCCAGCTGGCTCGGGGGCTCGGGCCTGAGCCTGGTGGGCATGCTGATCCTGTTGCTCCTGCTGTTCCCCGACGGCAGGCCCCTGAGCGGGCGGTGGCGGTGGACGGTGTGGGCGACGGTCGTCATCTCGGTCGGGTTCGCGGTCGGTACCGCTCTCGATCCAACGCCGGTACAACTCGCGCCACACCTGCCGAGCCTGGGGAACCCCCTCGGCGTCCCGGCGATGGCAGGTTTCTCCAACTCCCCGGCCTTCTTGCTGGTCGTTCTTCTCTTGGTCACCGCGGCGGCGTCGCTGTTCCTGCGCCTGCGCCGGTCCAGCGGGGAGGAGCGCCAGCAGCTCAAGTGGTTCGCCTACGCGGTCGGGGTCTCGGTCGGCGCCTTCGTCATCGCGATCCTCCTCTCCTCCGTGAGCCAGGCGCTCTCCAACGCGGCGAGCGGTGTCGTCTTCGCCTTCGGGTTCGCCATCGCGGTCCCGGGGGCGGCAGCCCTGGCGATCCTGCGGTACGGCCTGTACGAGATCGACGTCGTCATCAACAAGACCCTGGTCTACTTCTCGCTCGGAGCGTTCATCACCGCGGTGTACGTGGCGATCGTGGTGGGGATCGGGGCAGCCATCGGCCGGGGATCCAATCCGAACGTCGGGCTGTCGATCCTGGCCACCGCGGTGGTGGCGGTAGCGTTCCAGCCGGTCAGAGTGCGGGTCCAGAAGCTGGCCAACCGCCTCGTGTATGGTCAGCGGGCCACCCCCTACGAGGTCCTCTCCGAGTTCTCCTCCCGCATGGCGGGCACGTACGCCACCGATGACCTCCTCCCCCGCATGGCTCGCATCCTGGGCGAAGGGACCGGAGCTCGTCAGTCCGCCGTGTGGCTGCGCGTGGGAGAGGAGCTCCGGGCCGAAGCTCAGTGGCCGAGCGCCGACGAAGCAGTGCCTGCGTTGCCGCTCTTGGAAGGCGAGCTGCCCCCCATGCCTGGAGCCTCGTTGTCGCTGCCTGTGCACCATCGGGGTGAGCTGCTGGGAGCGCTCTCTCTGGTCAAGCCCGGAGGCGAACGTCTCACCCCGGCAGAGGACAAGCTCGCCCGAGACCTAGCCTCTGGGGCGGGCCTGGTCCTTCGCAATGTCCGCCTGACCGAGGAGCTGCTGGCCCAACTGGACGAGCTTCAGGAGTCGCGCAAACGCCTGGTGACCGCGCAGGACGAGGAGCGACGGAAGATCGAACGAAACATCCACGATGGCGCACAGCAGCAGCTCGTCGCGATGGCGATCAAACTCAACCTGGCTCAATCGCTTGCGCGAAAGGATCCCGGGAGGACAGACGAGATGCTGTCCCAGCTCAAGGTCGAGGCCCAGGACGCCCTGGAGAACCTCCGGGACCTGGCCCGCGGGATCTACCCACCGCTTCTGGCCGACCAGGGGCTGGTGGCGGCGCTCACCTCACAGGCTCGCAAGTCACCGGTGCCGGTAACCGTGGAGGCGGACGGGATCGGGCGGTTCCCACAGGACGCCGAGGCCGCGGTCTACTTCTGTACCCTAGAGGCGCTTCAGAACGTGGCCAAGTACGCCCAGGCGAGCGGGGCCACGGTCCATCTTTCCCGAACCGACGGCCAGCTGGAGTTCGAGGTCACCGACGACGGTGTCGGCTTCGATCCGACGGTCAAGCGCTACGGCACGGGGACGCAGGGAATGGCCGACCGTTTGGCCGCGCTCGGCGGCGAGCTCGTGGTGACCTCGTCCCCGGGCTCGGGGACGAAGGTCACGGGCAGGATCCCCATCGCCACGCCTGAGCCAAGTCCGTCCAGTCCCAACAACTGAGGGCTCCCGCCACGACTGCCGGTCTCTTCGATCGACCTTCCCACTACGCGATCCGGGCTGAACCCGGGACGGGAGCGTCCGCCAGTGTCCGGGTGATTCAAGTGTCAGCACCGTGGCATGAGCAGGCGGGACCACGTCGGGGGCCGTTTGATGGCACGATCTGGGGGTGGACGAGTGCCACGACGAAGCCGCTCGGTGCTGGGCCGATTACCTCACCACCTTGGCGCCCCCACACGCCACCGAAGGTGATTGGTTTCGCCTGACGGGATCCCGCCGGGCCCGGGAGGAGCGGAGCCCCCGCGGGACCCCCCGGGCAGGCCCGGGGAGCCCGCCGCGGGATCCCCCGCTTCCCCACGGTCCTCGCCGGACCCCCTCCAGGGCCGGCCTCCCGACCAGGCAAGGAGGGAGGTCGCCGCGGTACGTGCAGAGCTGCCACTACCGGCCCCATTCGGGGCTCGCTTACGAACCCCCTCGAGGTCGCCCGCTCCTGCGCGGGCCCGACCGTGCTACAAACCCGAGCGACCTGAGGTGAAGGGTCTAGGCGACCACGACGTTCGCCGATACCCTCATCGTGAGGATCCTGCTGGTCGACGATCACACCCTAGTGCGGAAGGCCTTGGCCCAGC
>WNGK01013434.1_pt1 | contig 12653 bp, 12 predicted proteins | sample 5400601 | NCBI WGS metagenome assembly WNGK01 (sample SAMN13153376, study PRJNA577476) | soil metagenome | isolation source: 60 cm soil or saprolite under Garry oak tree replicate 1 | place: USA:California | collected 2016-06-15 | reverse complement strand
ACTTCCCCGGCCTGTCTCGTCGTCGGTGAATATGATATGGATCCCAACCTGCAGCGCCTGTTGAAAGCGTCCGGACAAACAATTCCGAGCGCTAAACCGATCCTGGAGATAAATGTACATCATCCCATCATCCTCAAGTTGAGAGATGAAGGTGATGAGAAACGCTTTGCGGATTGGGCCTTTGTCCTCTTTGATCAATCCGTTCTCAGCCTCGGTGAGAAGCTAGATGACCCCATTAACTTCGTCAACCGGCTCAATGGCCTGCTGGCCGAGGCCTAGTCCTCTTTAGTGATGAAGTGGCGGTTCGGGCTGCGCCCCGAACCGCCACTTCATCACTAAAAAAAGCTTCCCTGAGCTCTAGCCAGATCGCTGGCCCGGTAGAGCGTCTCGCCAGCGTGTGGCACAAATAAGATGCCCTCCGACTCGCGATTTGCCCAATGCTGCGGATCGATGTCGTGATAATCGGCGTAGCCTAAATTGACGCGCCGGCAGCGCTCCTCCGGGATACCGGTAGCCAGGGTAACCTGGATTCGAGGCGTTTCGACACCGCTGTCCAGATCGAATGTTCCCACGCCCTTAACATGCGTACTATGGGCTTTGATAGTGCCTGGAACATCCTTAAAGCGCTCCCACTGCTTGAGAAAGTAATCGCGTACATGATAGCCGACCTGGTCAATCAGCCGTCCATGGGTGTACGAGATTTCGCTGATATGGGGAGCATAGATAATTACTTCGCCTCCATCGGTAACCACCGGCTCCGTTTTATACATCGCCTTGGCAGCCGTCCACAGGTCGTCATAGATTTCCGCCGGCATCGCCAGGACACGTTGATAGGCACGAGGCTTCATAATAATGTTGAGCTGAGCGGAGAGATCGGCTGCGGCATCGAAGGCCTCGGTGTACGATCCAATATAAAGGCCATGCAGATCAGACCCCTTCAGTACCAGGGCCAGGCAGAGCACAGGACGCGGAACAAATTCTGCCGCACGATGAATGACCCGCCGGATAGGAGTATCTTTCACGCCGATGGTATGCATGCTGGTAACCAGCGCCCCCAACCAGTGGGTGAAATTGATGATATCCGGCCCGGCAATGCCAGGGAAAAGATATTTGGCACCTCCAGAGAAACCGACCACCTCGTGGGGAAAGACCGGGCCGCAGATGATCAACTGATCGTACTCGAAGATCAATCGGTTGAGCACAACGGATACTTCCTCTGTGAGCAAACCACCGGTTAGCCGCCGGGCTTCCTGGGGCGAGATAGTGCCAATATTTTGCAGCCACTCCGGCTGATTCCAGTGATGATTGAAGATGCGGATATTGGGATACAGCTTCGCCCGCTCCGCAGCAGAAACTCCAACCAACCGGCTTATGGCCTCCTCGGTCATCGTTGGATGGGTACCCAGGGCAATCAGGTAGTCCAGTTGCCGCACGCGCTGGCCAATTTGCTCATACAGCAGCCGGAAGAGCAGTGGAATGGGGGCCGTACGCGTACCATCAGGAACGAGCGCCAGCACCCGCTTGCCATCCAGGGGAAGCGGTTCAAGCGCACTTGCTAACAGTCGCTCTACATCCTGTGCCGACAGCGTCCCCGTTGTTGCTCCCTGTCCTGTAATCATGACATCCTCCTACTCTTCCCTCTCATGCCTATGATGAGCAATAATATGTTCCACCACCCGTGGAAACTCATCAGGGTCACCCACAATATGTTGCGGCGGAAGCAGGAGACTCTCGTACAATCTTTGCCGGGTGAAGGGGGTACTGACTGCTACCACGCTCATGCCAGCCGCCATGGCCGCTTTCACGCCGGCAGGCGAATCTTCGAGGACCAGGCAATCTTGCGGTGGAACGCTCAACTGCCTGGCTACCAGGAAATATATCTCCGGGTCGGGCTTGCCGTTCTCGACGTCGTCGCGTGAGGCCACGAAGTCGAAGGCATCGGACAGGCCAAGGATGCCTAGCACCCGCTTCACCTGCGGGCGATATGACATGGAGGCGAGGGCCGTTCGCAGGCCTTTCTGCCGCACTTCTTGTAGATAGGCAATATTGTGCGGGTACATCTGGCTTCGCAGCAACTGCGGGTCGTCCAACATGGCCTGGTAGATGCGCTGCCGCACCTGTACATAGGCTTGCCAGGGCGTGTCAACGTCAAACTCGGCCATGCGTGAACTGGCCGCCTCTTCCAGCCCGAAGCGCTGCATCAACCCTACCGCTACCTCCTGGCGCGAAAGGCCGATCAGGTCTTTAAATGCCTCTATGATTTCCGCTTCATGCAGTTCGGGACGCAGTTCAATAGCAGCTCGCGCATAAGAACGGGCCTTGAGCTCCTCTGTCTCCACCAGCGTTCCATCAAGATCGAAGATTACAGCCAGAATCACGAGAGCACCTCCTTAGAGAATCGCACTTACATACCAAAGCCGTGGCACGCGGCCCCAAACAAGGCAACTTTGGGATTGAGAATGACATGGACTGGCATGCGGCCAAGCATTTCAGTGAAGCGTCCCTTACGCTGAAATGCCTGCATAAAGTGCCCGTTCTCCAGGAAGGGGAGGATACGCGGCGGAATACCTCCACCCAGGTAGACCCCACCGGTGGCCAGCACTTTAAGGGCCAGGTTTCCCGCCTCTGCTCCCAGGATAGAGACGAAGGTGTTGAGGGTGGCAAGGCAGAGTTCATCGGGCGTGTTTTCTCTGAGTGCCGCATCGAATATAATTGGCGTAAGATCGCTTGCCACGGCCAGTCGCTCGGCTAACTCTGGTGACTCATTGGCGTAGCCACTCTCCTTGAGAAATTTGTAGATGTTGGGGATGCCACGACCGGAGCAGACGCGTTCAAAACTTACATGCTTCAAGTGGTTGAAGAGGTAGCGCAGTAAGTCAATTTCTAAATCGTTAGTAGGTGCAAAATCGGCATGACCACCTTCTGAGGTATGAGCCAGGTACCTTGATCCATCCCAGGTCAGGAAGGCCTCCCCCAGCCCAGTCCCCGGGGCGATAACCGCTATGGCCCCTTCACGAACAGTTTGACCGGCATTCAAAGTACACAGGTCAGCCGCTTCTAGAAATGGTATGGCATTGGCAATTGCCTCAAGATCGTTTAAGAGGACAACCGAGGGGATGTGCAAGGCTTCCGCGAGCTGTCTCTCATCCATAACCCAGGGCAAGTTGGTGATCGTGGCTTGATGGTTTACAACTGGACCGGCCACGCCAAAAGTGGCGTGTTTCACCGGCTCAGGCAAGTTGACCTGAGCCAGAAATTTGCGGGCAATTGCTTCCAAGCCAGAATATTGGCCGCTGGGAAACGTCGCCTCCACCAGTGGCCGCCGTCCAGTTTCGTCCGCATAAATAGCCAGGTTGGTCTTAGTCCCACCAATGTCGCCGGCAAGTAGCATTTTGATCTTCTCCTTTTGTCTTCTGTTATCCTTGCCAGGACTCGCCTGGCTCACATCGGACAAGTCCTGATCAGAAAGTCCTCTCAAGATGTCGTATTATTAAGATACTGCTCATCCCCCTTTTTTGCACGTAAGAGATCACAGAAGGCCTGAGCTGCCCGCGAAAGTTGTTTGTCTGTACGCCGTACCAGGCTGAGTTCAGGACGCAAGTCTAGCCCATCAATTGGTATGTGCAGCAGGTCGCCAGTTGCTAACTCCCGCTGCACAGTACGCGCCGGGACAATTGCCGCTCCTACCCCGTTCATGATCATCTGCTTAATCGCCTCGTTATCTGGTACAGTGAGTAGTGGTCGTACCTGCACATCATGTTGCAACAAAGCATGCTCGATGACCTCGCGAATACCGCTTCCCTGCTCCCGTAGCAGCAGCTCACCATCTTGCAGTTCCTCCGGCTGCAAAGCACGTACCCCTCTCCAATGATGATGGGGAGCCACGACCAGCACAAGCCTGTCATGGTCTAGCACTTCCATCTGCAGCCCCGGTGGTATGGCCGAAGGATCAATCTCAACTAAACCAAAGTCCAAAGTCCAATTCAAGGTCTGTTCCAGTATCTCACCGGAGTTGAGAATGGATATATGCAAGCTCACCTGGGGATAGCGGGTGTGAAAACGAGCCACGATGGGAGGCAGTAAGTACACACCTATCGTCGTATTGGCGGCCAGCGTAACCTCACCCGCGTCTACGTCACGTAGGGCAGCCAGGGCATCCTCCATCTCGCGTTCCAGGGCAAAGACACGGCGACCGTAATCGCGCAATACGCGGCCAGCATGGGTCAGAGCAATACGCCTGCCGTGCCGCTCGATCAGTTCAAGACCTATTTCCTGCTCGAGGTGCTGAATAGTTTTTGTCACAGCGGGCTGGCTAATGATCAGTTCTTCAGCGGCTCGTGTTATATGCTCGTGCTCAGCCACCGTGAGAAATACACGCAAGTAATGGAGATTCATCAGCAATGCGGCATGGAGACCCGCCTCCGTTCACGGGGCGGGAGGAAATGCCGCGTGCCCGCAGGCACACCGCTCCCATGCCTTCCTCCTTCCCTCTTGATTTTTTTGAACATGTGTACTATACTCTTCTTATGAATGAATTGCTCACACGAACCATCTGCATCAAGCTGGACGTAGACGGCCATGAAGCGGTGGTGCAAGAGGCGCAGCGCCGTTTCAACGAGGCCGCCTCCTGGATTGCGACGGTGTGCTGGGACGAACGCATTACCAACAGCAACACGGCCCATCACCGCGTCTACGGGCAGACCCGTTCGCAATTTGGGTTGGGCGCGCAACTGGCCGTGTGCGCCCGCGCGAAGGCGATGGAGGCGATCAAGGGCGTGCGAAAACAGGAGGCCGAGAAGCTGGCGAGATGGCGCAAGGCGAATGCCCGCAGGCAGAAGAAGGGCAAGAAACCCGCCCCGCCGCCGGAGCCCGCCGCCTGCCCGCAGTTTGGCCCCCGCGCGAGTATCCGCTACGATGCGCGTACCTATCGCCTGCTGCCCCTTGATCGTGTGTCGCTCAACACGCTTGAAGGACGCATCACGGCGCGCCTGCTCCCAGGGCAACGCCAGCACGAGATGCTGTGCGATCCTGATTGGAAGATCGGCGGCGCGGAGGTGGTCTGGCGAGGAGGCACGTATTTCTTGCACGTGACGCAGAGCAAAGAGGCCCCGGATGTGACGGAGGTGGACGAGGCCATCGGAGTAGACCTGGGCATCTGCAATGTGGCAACCGATAGTGAGGGCGAGCAGTTCACAGGGGCGGAGGTGCGGGCGAAACGCAGCCGCTTTGTGGCCCGCCGCGCCGCCCTGCAACGGCTCGGCACCCGCTCCGCCAAACGCCGCTTGAAGCAGATGAGCGGGCGGGAACGCCGCTATATGAAAAACGTCAATCACACCATCAGTAAGGCCCTGGTCCACAAAGCCGTCGTCTCGCGCAAGGCACTGGCCCTGGAAGACCTCACCGGTATCCGGGAGTCGGGTACGGTTCGGCGCGAACAGAGATACGAGCGGCACGCCTGGGCCTTCTTTCAACTGCGCCTGTTTCTCACCTACAAGGCAGCCTGGGCGGGTGTCGAGGTCAGGCTGGTCGACCCGGCCTACACCAGCCAGACGTGTTCGCACTGTGGGTATTGTGCGGCTGCCAATCGTCACAGCCAGTCCTCCTTTCGCTGTCAGCGCTGCGGGTTCTCTGCCCACGCTGACTTCAATTCCGCAACCAATATTGCGCTGGCTGCCCGTCAAGCAGCCAATAGTAGCGCCGGTACGTCGGTAGCTACAAGCCCGTCCCCTTTACGGGACGTTGGTACTTGACACCTCCTCAAATCCCTCCTTTTTCCAGGCATCCATACCACCCTCCACATTGAACAACTCCGTAAAACCATGTCTTTGAAGGATGGAACAGGCGAGCGCACTACGTTGACCGCTGGCACACAACACGCCCAGGGGTCGTGAGTCATCCAGTTCTTTAATGTGCTGCTCGATAGAGTAATAGGGAATATGCCTGGCTCCCCTGATATGTCCCTCTTCCCATTCATCCTCATCACGCACATCCAGTATATTCAGTTCATGTCTCAGTGAATGTAGCCTCTCAACCGGCATCTGCTCCAGTTGCTGCACTGGTAAACCGGCTTCTTGCCATGCGCTCATGCCCCCGTCCAGGTAACCCACCACCTGGTCAAAACCCACCACTGCAAGTTGGACAACGGCATCGTGCAAATCTCGTTCATCCTTAACCACCAGCAAAAGACGACTTTTTGGTGACGCCACAAAGCCCACCCGCGTGGCAAAAGCGGAGCCCCGCAAGTATACCTGTAATGCACCCGGAATATGTCCCTCACCAAACTGGGTGGGCGAACGGGTATCGACTACCAGTCCTCCACCTTCCACCTCTCGTTGAAAGGCAAGTGGCTCATGCGGCAGAGGCGCCAGCGGAGAGGCTTGATGGCTATAGTCGCCACGGTTGCGTTCGACAATATTGAACATGTTGGGGGGACGCTCCGGCAGGTTCTCATTGATATCGGCAATGAAGGTAGATCGGGGGCGTGGTACAACCGCTGGATTATGTTTGCGCTCGTAACCAATGGTTGAACTTGTCCTGGCGCTCATGCCGCGCCCGCACAATGAGCCCGCTACATGCGCTGGATAAACTTCAACGCCATCTTCAAGCTGTAAAAGACGATCAAAGATACTGTCATAAAGTGCATTGGCTCCCTTCTCACCTGGCACAGCCAGGTCAGGCCGGGCAACATCACCGATGAATAGAGAATCTCCGGTGAGCACAAGCCAGGGATCATCACTGCGGCTGGTATCCGAGACCGCCAGGGCAATATGTTCTGGGCGATGACCAGGTGTGTGGATGACACGCAGCTTTGCGACTCCAAACTCAAGCTCATCCCCGTCTTTCAGCTTCTCATGAGGATATCCAACCTCCGCCAGTTCATGAATACAGATGGTCGCACCTGTACGACGCGCAATTTCTCCATGGCCAGAAATATGATCGGCATGGTTGTGGGTCTCGATTACCGCTGTCACCCGCATCCCCCTGGCTGCTGCTAGCTCCAAAATATCGTCTACCGTATCCAGGCGAGGGTCGACCACGGCACATACTCCTGCAGTGGTACAGCCTACAATATAGGTGGCACAACCTAAATCTTCTTTGACCAGTTGTTTAAAGTACATCGTTGTCCTCCCTTTCACGACGAGCCGCCGCAGGCGGCGAGAAGTCTTCCCTATGTGCTTATTATATCATTGCCAGCGCTTGCCGCCGAAATATCATAAGCGAGGTCTCCAACAAACCGGAGAAAAAAATGAGCAAGACCGCTTGGTCTTGCTCATTTTTTTCTCCGGTTTAGAAGAACGCGAGATGGCCTATGAGATTCTCAAGGCCAGGGAAAACCCTGCTCTTACGAGAGGCTTGGTGTGACGACATGCCATATGCCACCAACCCCCTCACCAGTTGTTTGGCCCGCTCCCGTATCCCCTGAGAAGGTGTAGAGCGGGTGCCCGTTGTATGCGACCTGGTTGCCATTGGCGTCCGCCACAATGGATAACTTGCCTGGCAGGGACGTCGCGCTGGTGGGTGCACTGGAGCCGGTGGCGACGAGCGGGGGCCAGGCTCCTGCGCAGCCACCACTACACACCGTCGTCGGTGGCGTATCGGTGGTACGGTAGTAGAGCGTCATGCCCTGGGCATTGGTGAGAATGGACTCCGACTTGCCACTCACCGTCGCCGTTGACGTCTTGATGAGATTGCTGGAACTGCTGGCTGTTGGTGTTGTGCTCCCGTTGCCGTATCTTCCATACCCACTGCTTGTCGGAGTAGTATTTTGAGCGCTGGTAGCCGTTGGAGTCGTGCCTGACGTCCCAGAACCTGAACTGCTGCCGCAGGCTGCTAAAAGCAGAACGAGTGCACCGAATACCAGTAATGAGAACCAGAAATGTGTCGCCTGTTTTGCGACGTATACTTCTCTTTGCATCGTTTTTTCCTTTCCCAGATTCTTGTTGGGCCGCTGCCGAGAGAATGTGATAAATTCATCTCTGCCTGTCTGTCTATCTGGTAAGACATACGGGTTGAAGTTACATGTGAACCTGGCGCTGGTCCTTTTATCCCAGGGAATTATACCAATGCGGAAATGGATAAACCACAGATTACCCTCCAAATTTTTCAAATTACCGTTTAAATACGCCTGCGACGCAGGCCATCAGGACGGTCTACTTGCGGGCGTGTCATAGCAAGCCACTGCCGGTACACCTCGTGAGCCTTACGACTATCGACATACACATCGCCATAGCGGTCCCCTGGATGAGCGACCTCGACCGTCACTTTCTGATGCCAGCAATGCATGCCACTGACCGGATCGGGATGGACAGCAAAGGTCAGGTTTTGATGTACACCGCCCTCACGCCAGAAAATACGGGCGGAGTCTGGATCATTGCTCTCAAAAGGACGTATCCCCTCCAGTTGTCGCATACGCCATACGCCGTTGCTTTCCTTCCCCAGTTCTACCAGAGCCGAAGACCAGCGGTCCGTACCTGTGCCTCTCGCCAGGCGCCATCTACCGAGATGATGCGAACATGCCACAATACCAGGGCGGATACCATCGGTAATCCACGCTCGATTGACATAGTAGCCAATCTCGCTCGTGACTCGCAAAAGATCACCTGTCTCGATACCAATGCGTTCGGCATCAATCGGATGGACCCATACCGGGTTGGCATTCGATATTTCGTAAAGCCACTTGGCGTTGCCTGAGCGTGTATGGATCAGTGTGGGTAAGCGGAACGTGGGGATAAGCAGGTATTCGCCCCGTTCGTGATCGATGACAGATGGGTGAACATGACTACGGGTGTAGCCTGGTGTAGCATACTCAGGCCAACCCCACTCCTTGAGTGTAACAGAGTAAAACTCCAGCTTGCGCGAGACAGTGGGAAAGCCCTCACACGCTTTATCATCGATCATCACACCGATTGTCGTCCCATTGTTGATAATTTTACCACCATGCTCGTCAATTTGTGTGCCTTTCAGCTCAACAGGTTCCAATTCCCGCTCATTGAGCGAGAAGACGGGAGAAAGCTCCTGGGGAATTTCAAAGGCGCCATATTTCTGCATGTACTCCAGAGGTGTCAGGTTTTCTCTGGCTGCCGCTGCTGGCAGGCCAGGCACACTATTTTCAAAGATCCAGCGGTAGTATTCTTCAATGCTAAGTTTTTCGCCGGGGCGATATGGCGACTCGAAGTATTTACGAATACCCAGGCTTCCATCGGGGTCGATGCGCCAGGAGAGCTCTATCCAGAACTCGTCCTCTTCCCAAACCTCGCCCGGGTTGGCTTGATAAGTATATTGCACAGGTTCTCCATGCCGCTCTTTATAGACGCGCAACACAGGCTGGCGATAGCCAATCCAGCGAGCTGCATGGGTCTCCTGGCTCATCAGGTCGTGCCGTTCACTGCCCACTCCCATCGGCAATACATAGTCCGCGTACCATGCCGTCTCACTCCAGACAGGAGTCAGGGCTGCGTGTAACTCAACCTGCTGCTCATTAGTAAGCATCTCTATCCAGCTGATCCCGTCTGGATTTGTCCACACGGGATTGTAGGCACGGGTAAAATAGGCAGCAAGCTTGCTGCGACCCTCCTTTAAAAAGTAGGGGAGCAGGATGCTCATTTCGTAGTTGGCCAGGGGATACTCCGGCGGGAAGAGCAGTTCGTTCCACACTTCGGATGGTTTGGGCTTGAGAAACGGCGCAGGAACGAACTTGTTCCAGCTGTTAAGGGCGGTTCCGCCGGGCGTACCAATACTGCCGGTGAGTACAGAGAGAAACCAGAGGGCACGCGCAACCTGCCATCCACCAAGATTTCCGGCACAGGCAGCACGCCACGTGTGCGCTGCAAAGGCAGTACCAGCGTGACCAATCTGCCGGGCGATATCACCAATTATTTCCTCGGACAGGCCACTCTCTTGAGCAGCAAAAGCCGGTGTATACTCGTCATAAAGCTCAATCAGCAGTTCGATGAAGCGATCAAACGTTTGCACCTCGCCAGGATGCTCGGCCGCCATATACTCTTGCCAGTTGACCCAACGCCGCATGTACTCACGGTTATAGAGTCTCTCAACCAGGATAATGCGCGCCATCGCCAGCAGCACCGCCGCCTCTGACCCCGGCCAGGTTGGCAGCCAGTAATCGGCCATACTGGCCGTATTTGAGAGGCGCGGGTCCATAACCGCCAGTCTGGCTCCCTTCATCTTGCCCTCGATGATACGCTGGGCCTGCGGATTAAAATAATGGCCCGTTTCTAGATGCGAACTGATAAGCAAAATAAAGCGTGCATTGGCGTGGTCGGGCGAGGGACGATCAGCGCCGCACCATACCTGGTAGCCGAAACGAGCAGAGGACGAGCAGACATTGGTATGGCTATTGTGACCATCCACGCCCCAGGCGCCCAGGACGCGCTCCATATAACCGTCATTCCCAGGCCGACCAACGTGATACATGACTTCATCGCGACGACCTTCAACAATGGCGGCTCGGATTTTGCTGGCAAAGGTCTCCAGTACTTCGTCCCATGTCTTTGTCCACGTAAGCCATCAGGCCACAAGCCGCCTCGCAGTTGAAGCAGATGGTCGGAATGATCTCGTAGTGCTTCTCTACCTTGCGCGGCCATGCCCTGGCATCGTATTCGACCCAATCGTGCCAGCGTTCCGGCGGCGGACACGAGGCCAGGTCACGAACCGTCATCGGCTCCCCGCCCGGCGCAATATGTTGCCGTAAAGGTATTTCTGTCATATAACTGCTCCAGGCGCTCACATCAACTAAGCGGTACAACCTGTCCAGCGACTACAAAACAATGCTCGTAGGCGTAAAGGCCCACCAGGGCAATAATTCCTGCCAAAGCGAGTAGGACTGGCTGGGCAACAGGTACCAACAACGCAATGCACAACATGACTATAGGAACAAGGGAGCCAACCACGAAAAATAGTCCCCAAAATGTATCTTTCAGGCCACCTCTACTCATGTAACGAGCGGCAGCAGCCACGTGACTATTGCTATGCGCGCCGAAAACTTCGACAAAAACCAGGAGAACGTGCAGCACAATTGCACCGAGTAAAACGACGGCGAACAAATTGCTCATGGTACTGCCGGCATCCAATGCCCAGGAGAGCAGCCCGAGCCCTGCCGCCCCGGCGAGAATAGCTTGTACAATGAGAATTGGTAACATCAGGGGACTTTGCCAGAAGTCGCGCCCCTCGGCCTGTCCAAAGAGAAAGGCGCTATAGCCAGCAGCCGCTGCTGCAAACAGGGCGGCCGGGAGAAGCAGCCCACGTATCACATTAGAGAAGCTGAAGACTGCCGCAGCAAACCATGCCGCTTCGATCAGGCCAAAGGCACCCAGTATATAACCGCCCCAGACGAGCCAGGAAGTAGGATTTGGCCTGGTTACGAGGAAAAGCGCACGATCGGGCCGCTTCAGGTCGGCAATAAGCAATACCAGTGTAATGGCAATGAACAGCCCGCCCATCACCGGCGCGCCAATACCGAGTAGAGCGTTCATAGTGCTGCTGAGCGTTCCCTGCAATCCATTGAGTGCCAGAGTCAGGGCAGCAACTATCATCACGCCCGCCCCTAGTGACTTGGTCGCCAGGTAGGCCGATACCTTCCACCCCCATGGTGCAGTATTCTTGGGAGTATCATAGACAACACGCGCGCCGGCAGGCTCTCGTCCCGCTGGCTCAGTTGCCCTGGATGGCTGATAGGGTTTGAGCGGATTGAGAGTCCTGGGAGTACGCGACGCTCGCAGCGATCTGGCCATATCAATCATACTTTCATCCGCGTGATGTGGCTTGAGCAGCGTACTCCACATAGTCATATTTGGCAATTCCCAATCTCAGTATCCGGGTTATGCATATCGCCCGCGATGATCGCCTGTTCCGGGCAGACGATAACACATGCTGGCTCCAACCCGACCTCGGTTCGGTGCGCACAATAGTTGCACTTGGCAGCGGTTTGACTGTAGGGATCTATGTAGAGGGCATCATAGGGGCAAGCCTGCATGCACGACTTACAACCAATACAACGGCTTGAGTCGAAATCGACGATGCCATCGCTGCGCTTAAAGAGAGCCCGAGTAGGACAAATAGCGACACAGGGGGCATCAGTGCAGTGATTGCAGCGGTTAACAAGAAAATAGCGCCGTGAATTCGGAAACTCGCCCTTCTCGATGTACTTGACCCACGTGCGATAGACTCCGATAGGAACATCGTGTTCGGCCTTACAAGCCACGGTACAGGCATGACAGCCGATGCATTTGCGCTGGTCAATAACAAAGGCGTATTTCGTCATAAATACATATCTCCCCTCGTGGACGGCAGGGATACAAGAATAGGGCATACCTTTAGTGTTAAGGTAAAAAAAGCGTCTATGGACTACGTTGCTTCTTAATTCTACCATGCTACAAAAGATAAGCAATATCGAAGAGTATGTTTACCGAAAGCTAATCGCCGTTCAAAAACAACTTGTGTTACAATTCTTGATTCTCCTACGTTATTATAAATGTGGAGCAAATAAGTTCCACTTCAATAGCGTTTTCAAGCTGATACTTGGAGTCTTTGCTCGTAGTGCGGCGAGTAGTGCTTCTCGTAGTGCGTTATTTGTAGTTTGAGTTTCGTAACAACTGTATCATTTTTTAGGGAGTCAGAAACCTGGCTCCCTATTTTTT
>WNGK01006129.1_pt1 | contig 12653 bp, 8 predicted proteins | sample 5400601 | NCBI WGS metagenome assembly WNGK01 (sample SAMN13153376, study PRJNA577476) | soil metagenome | isolation source: 60 cm soil or saprolite under Garry oak tree replicate 1 | place: USA:California | collected 2016-06-15 | reverse complement strand
GTGAGATCCGCGTCAAACAGGCTTTCCTTGCCGGATGCGTCCGCGCCAAGCAGCCACACGCCGCGCTCCTTGAGTTCGCGCATGGTCCGGGCGATATTCGTCACGCTGACAAGCGGAAGACTTTCCAATGCACCGGAGGCCGCTTTGGCTACGGTCGAGGTAAGTCCCGCCGCGCGATCCTTGGGCACGATGACCGCGAGCGCACCGAACGCGTCTGCGCTGCGCAGGCACGCGCCCAGGTTGTGCGGATCGGTGACGCCGTCGAGCAGCAGAAGCAGCGGCGGCTCGGTCGCAGCATCGATGATTTCGTCCAACGAGCGCTGCCGTGAGCTTTCGTCGACAAGCGCAACGACGCCCTGGTGGTTATCGCTTCCTGCGAGCTCATCCAGTCGCCGCTCGTCGACCGAATGCACGGATACGCCAGCGCTTCGTGCCCGCTCGATCAAGTCCCGAGCGCGGCGATCGTTGCGCGTGCTTGCAACGTAGATTTCACGAATGCTCTCCGCGTGGTGGCGCAGCCGGGCCGTAATCGCGTGAAATCCGAGCAGGTGAGGCGTCGGGCGCAAAGCGATTGAGTTGGATTGGTTGTCGCTAGCCCACACCGCGTTGGCAAGCGACATTGGGCTTCGGTATAATTACGAGTTTACTGCATTATCCGGCGGGCATCGGTCTGCCGGCCGCACTCAGGGCTGTTGTAGCTCAGTTGGTAGAGCAACTGATTCGTAATCAGTAGGTCGAGTGTTCGAGTCACTCCAACAGCACCAGCAAGTACTAGGTTCATCGATAGCGATCGCTAACGTTTCGCAGTGGTTGCAACCTATTTGCAACCAGCGGCGCTAGAATCGCGCCATGCTCGACGACGATCGCTCGGACTCCACAGGCGCCCTCGCGCATATTGTTGCTGCAGCGGTTGTGCGCAACGTGGAGAGGTCCGAACGGCCGGCGATCTTCGCGGCGCGCGCGGCCAGTTCGCCAGTACGATAGCTTGCGGTTGAACGAATCGAAAAGCACTAGTCCGAAAGTCTAATCGCGACTGGCGAGGCTGCGTTTCAAGCTGTCGGGATGTATCGCAAGCCGACCGCGGGCTCTCGCTTCGACGTTTTCTATTGGCGTTACGTTGCCGCGTGGTCGTGAGTTGAACGCCATACCGTTGACGAAGCCAGCGTTGTTGACGCTGCTCTGCGCACTGCCGGAACGCGCAGCCGCGACGCTGCACTGAAGGGTGGCAAGCGCGGACGGCCCAGGAGCGCCGGCACGCCATGGAGCGGAACGTCAGGTTAGGTCACATTGTGAACCAGTATACGAGTGGCACTTTACGAAGATCCCAGCGTGGGCATCGCGCGTGGCGAATATCACTGCAACGATCAAAAGTATCACAATTAAAATCCGTTCGGCCGTTACGGACATGGCGATTTCCTTGGTGATCTTGCGCATGAACGTCCCATATCCAAGGGCGAGGTCGAGCGCGTGCGGGGTAATGCAAAGTTCGCGCCATTTGGGCGTCTGCGCCAAGCAGCGGGCCTGTAACCGGGTTACTCGGTGCGCAGCGCTGTGACCGCTGAGGTCAATGTGTGCCACAGCCTGTCACACAGACCAGAATTGACCGATTGCAGCAAGCGCCCGCCGAGGTCCTTCTCACAGCGGTGGTCGACTTGGCCTTGCGGTCCTGCGGTGGTATTACTGACTTCAATCGGGGAAGGCTACAGATAGTAGGCCACAGTGACGTTAAACGTATAGAATCACGCCATGCGTCACGTAAATACTAAAGCTGGGACAGCGAGCGAATGCCTGGATGCCCTGCGACTAACGCGAGATCCGGCGCGATTGCACGAGGCTCCAACAGCGGAACTCGCCAGTGCAGCAGCAGCGTGCGCGAGGGCGCTAGTTCATGTCGCCGAAGCAACCGGATACGTCGATGAGCGCACCTCGGCTTTTCGCGTACTGGATCGAGCCGGACGTTTAATCGGGCGGGAGCTGCGAAGGCGTGAACGGAACATGGACCACTAATCGCCACGCAGCGGTCCCCCGTCAGGATTTGCTTAGAAAGTTGGAAGTGCTCGCAGGTTGTTGCGCTCAATTCCATCCGGGTCTGACTTGAGGTATTCGATCCCACCTGGTCCGACCTCGATGAAAACCGGCTGTCCCCTGTCGTAGTTACCATTCGAATCCCGCGGCAGCGTGATGACACGGTTGCCGCGCATGCGCACGATATCGACTATCCCGAGCCATGTAATCTGGAAGGCGGGGCCAACCTGCCATCTCGCATGCCGGCCGCGGATGATGGCCCGATACTCGACGGCCTCGATGTGTGTTCCCTCGTCATTCCATCGAATTCGCGTAATTCCGTAGCGCGCCATAAAGATCGAGCAAGGCAAGAAGCGCGCCACTAGTGGCAACGGTCTGATGTAGTTATTTAGCGCATCTGACTTGCCCGCGAGATGTAATGGTTTCCGACACGCGCTAGCGTACATACTTCGGTGGGAACTGCGCCCGCGGCAAAAACGCGATGCGTCGCCGCTGTCTATCGTCCGTTCGGATTAACCGTGACAGCGGATTTGCGGCTTGAAGGGCCTGAGGGCGCCGATGTACTTCTTGTACGCCCGGCGCAAGTCGTGAATTTTCAGGTCGGGCAACCCGGCGCGTCGCGATTGCCGCGCACGGCGGCGCCATTATCTTCGCGCTGCTCGAGGTATTTCGCGGCACTTGGCATCGTTATAATGGGCCTCCTGAAGGAGCAGCAAGCCCGAAATCCGAATTCGCGGTATGCCGACCGATATGAGCCGGGATAGATCTGCAATGCCCAGACTGGCGAAATTGCTGGCACCGTTGATCGTAACTGCACTCACGTTCGCCCTCTTCGACCTGATCGGCTATTTTCTCGTGCCCGACTCCTATACGACTTTCGCCCCCTCCTATCGCAATATCCGGCTCCTGTCCCCACCCACCGCAGGTCGACCCGAGATGGCCCGGCCATATCCTCGCTACTACCACCGGGCCGACGACGTTCTCGGCTTCGACATCAGTCCTGGTGCCCGCGCGATGGCCGAGGTCGACGGCCATCCCTACGAGATCTTCGCCAACCAGTTGGGATGCTTCGACAGGAACGAGCTGCGCGACTTCCAAGGAACCAAGGAATACTTCTATTTTGCGGGCGACTCGGCCACCTGGGGATACGCCCCCTACGAAAGCAAATTCGCCACGGTCTGGGAGCACGAAACCGGGAAGGTGGCAGCAAAGTGCGGGGTGACGCACTCGGGGACGTTGCATGAGTTCGAAAAGTTCAAGCGTACCGCCGCCCTGATCGGCAAGTATCCCAAGATGGTGTTCGTGGGCTTCAGTATCAACGATCCCGCCAACGATCTGGCATACCCCCACACGACGGTCATCGACGGATACCAGGTGGACACGGTTTTCCTCAACGACGGCGTACTTGTTCGCCCGAACATCGACGACGTCAGACAAGCCGTCGAAAGCCGCATCCGCGAATTGGAAAGCGCCAAGGTCGGATGGGTCGACCGATTGAAGACCCGCGTTTGGGTATATTCGTTGTCGGCCAACCTCGTCAACAACGGAGCGCTTGCGATGGGCAACGCCGTGCGCTCGCGGCTGCATTCGATTTCCTTGCCCGCGAAGGGTTCCCCGCCTTCCGCCACCACGAAGTTCGGGGACACTTTCTACTGGTTCTTCTCGCCGAACGAGGTGAAAACGCGGTACGCGAGCGATCCTCGGGCGAATGCGAGCAAGGAAGCCATTGGGCAATGGGCGCGGCACGCCAGGGACCACTCCTACAAGCTCGTCTTCCTGTTGTTTCCGCCGAAATCCGATTTCAATGACGTGGACCTTTTCACGCAGGTCAAGGCGTGGCTTGACTTCAACGGAATCGAGTACGTGGATTTCGCGCAGCTATTCAGAAAGGGGGGCTACAAGGTTGAAGACCTCTACTGGAATTTGGACGGTCACTGGACCGAGAACGGCAATCGGATCGTCGGGCGACTTCTCTCGACCCGGTTTTGATCGCAGCGTCCCGACAGCTTCAGGACTGCTGATGGGTGGACGGAGGTCTTACTCTCGCCGGCAGCGGGGCGAAGTCGAAAACGGTTCTTGCCGTTGAAACCCGCCGGGACTTCCGTATCGGCACCCGGAATCCACCAATGGCTGCCGCAATCGGAAACCACCTCGACGCTCCAGAATCGGCGCCGTAACGGCGACTCGTGTATCAGGCCGAACACTCGCGAGCGAACTGCTCCAGCGTTGCGTGCCACTTCCGCGGCAGACTAATGCCCCTGTCCGTTCTCATACTCGCTTGCCTGGTCACTAAGCCGCAACCAAGATCTTGCCCGTGATGACTGCATTGTCTTCGCCGCGAAAGCTCGTCGGCTTCATCGCGTCCCTGTTCTTTTTCTCCGGCTTCGCCGCGCTCGTTTACCAAGTCGTCTGGATGCGGTACCTGTCGCTTTTTTTCGGCAGCGACGTGTACGCGGCGGCGATTACGTTAAGCGTCTTCATGGGCGGCCTCTCTCTCGGCAGCGCGATCGCCGAGCGTCTCGTGGACAAGCTTGTGCGCCCATTGCTTTGCTATGGTCTAATCGAAATCGCGATCGGCATGTACGCCTTTTTCTTTCGCGATCTGCTCGCCGGATTCGCGCCATTGCTGGAGCCTGTCTATCGCACGCTATTCGACGCCGCGCCGCTCGTTTACCAAGCCATGCGTATCGGCGTCGCGGCGCTGGTGTTGCTGGTGCCAGCCACACTCATGGGTAGCACGCTGCCGCTCATTGTCAAAAGTTTCGTTCAGCGCGACGCAGAACTCGGCCGTTTCGGCGGTACGTTCTATGCAATCAACACACTCGGTGCGCTCGCTGGTACGCTGATCTGCGCATTTGCGCTAGTGCCATTTCTCGGCGTGGCGCACACGACGCTCATTGCCGTCGCGATCAACTTGACCATCGGGACGCTCGTTGCACTTATCTCCCTGCAGATCAAGACACAGCCGTCATATGCGGGTGATACCGTGTCGGATGAAGAATCGGCATCGGCGTGGCGTCACGATCCCGCTGCCGCACGGGTCGCGCTGTTTGCCATTGCCATGTCGGGCCTCGCCGCGCTCGCACTCGAAGTCATCTGGATCCGCATCCTCACGCTTTCATTTAGCGGTACGGTCTATTCGTTCGCGATCATGCTGGCATCGTTTCTGTTTGGAATCTTTTACGGGAGCCGCCAGGCTGCGCGTATGATTGACGCCCATCCCGATCCAGTGCGCTATTTCGGGTTCGTCGAGATCGGGCTCGCCCTCTGTGTCGCGCTGCTGGGGCTCGGCGCATACATTGCGCCAAAGCTCAGCGGTACGCTCCTTTGGGGCCTCACCGCCATCTCGCAAGGCAACTTTGCATTCGGCGCCATCGCCGCGCAGTTCGTTGTCGGCGGCGCGCTCATCATCGTTCCCGCGATGCTCCTCGGAGCAACCTTTCCCGCCGCGGTGCGTGTCTGCACACGCGACGCGCGCCACGCCGGGGCGGGCACTGGACGCGTTTACGCGGCCAACACCGCGGGCGCGGTCCTCGGTTCGCTCCTCGCCGGGTTCGTCCTGATCCCCGCCATGGGCAGCCGCGCCAGCCTTGTCATGCTTGCCGCGATCTTTGCCGCCAACGGCTGCCTGCTCCTCTGGCAGAGCGCCGGGCGCACGTTCTCCGTGCTGCGCCATGCGCGCGCGGCCATCACGCTCGGTGCCACGCTTGCCGCCGGGCTCGTCGTCCTGATTCTCCCGCACCAGACTGTCGCCAACTACGGTCTCCAGCAGACCATGCAGCCCGAACTCATCTACCATGGTGAAGGCACCGCGCACTCGGTTGATATCGTACGGTCGTCGAACGGCAATATCATCATGATGGTCGATGGCAATACCGAAGCCGACACGAGCTTCATCCAGCGCCGTCACTTCATCCTGAAAGGTCACCTGCCGCTGCTGCTCCATCCGGCTCCGCGCGAAGTCGCGGTTATCGGGCTTGGACTCGGCATTACGCTGTCCGCCACGGAGCACAACCCTCAGGTGCAGTCGATCCAACTCATCGAGCTCACACCCGAGATGCCGCGCGCGCACGAACGGCTCGATGAAGTCACGGGCGGGGTATTGCGCAGCCGCAAGATCCATCTCCGCATAGATGACGGTCGCAATTTTCTGGCAATGTCGGAACGGAAGTTTGACATGATCACTGCCGACCCGATCCACCCGCGAATATCAGGCGTCGGATACCTTTACTCCGAAGAGTACTATCGCACGCTCAAGCGCCGGTTGAATCCTGGTGGCGTCGTCTGCCAATGGATGCCGATGTACAGCATCTCGCGTCGATCGTTTGACGTGGCGTTTCGTACATTCTCGAGCGTTTTTGAAAACGCGAGCTTCTGGTACGTGCGCGGCCACGGCCTGTTCGTTGCCACCGAGCAACCATTCACGATCGATTATTCGCGCCTCAAGCAACGCGCCGCGGCACCCGCAGTTGCCAAAGACCTTGCCTCTATTGAAATCGCCGACCACAACACATTTCTCGCGCATCTGCTCATGGGCCCCGCGCAGATCCGGAAGTATCTCGCGGCGTCCGGCGATTCGACTCTCAACACTGACGATAATGCGTACCTCGAATACTTCACGCCGTTCGAATTTCTGGACAAAACGAAAAGCATTGTCATCGGAATTGAGCCGTTCGCCGGCTTCGATCCGGGTCTGCTCGTGAACATCACCGACGTCGAGCGCGCCGAAGTGCAGCTGGCCTGGAAGTCGCGGCATGCGCGCCTGCTGACCGAGCTCGACGAGCCGCTGCGCTAACGGTTTCCGAAACGGATTTGCATATCCAGTGGTTAAACTCTGGATCCACCGTCCAGCCGAAACGACAAGGAAACTCGCTAAAATGGGCCTGAAAACAACCGTGGAGCTAACGTGCTACAGGATCTGCTGAAGCAGTTTGCAGTCCTCCTTCCCGTCGCGCTGCTGAGGTGAATGATGTCCGACGCGTCGATGCCAACTCCAAGCAAACTCAGGCGCGCCGCCGGCAACCTGGTCGCAGTGTGCATTAGCTTGGCGGTGGGCCTCGGCCTTGGCGAGATTCTCGTTCGCGCCGCCTTCCATGGAAGCATGGATTTCGACATGGAGATGTGGAAGTACGCGACTCAGATCAAGGTTCCCAGTGACGATCCCCGCGTGGTTCACGAGCATCGCCCGAACGGGAAGGCCTTCCTGATGGGAGTCGAGGTCACTACCAACAGCTTCGGACTGCGCGAGGGGGAGCGGACGAAGGCGAAGCCGGCGGGCATCTACCGCATCATCGCGCTGGGCGACTCCATCACTATGGGCTGGGGAGTTCCACAGGACATGACCTATCCCGCACAGCTCGAGCGAAAGCTCAACGCACAGCCTCCGAAAGGCTTTCCGGAGGGCCTGCGTTACGAAGTGCTCAACCTTGGCGTGGGTAACTACAACACCGCACAGGAGGTGATGCGGCTCAGAAACATAGGGCTTGCGTTCGACCCGGACCTGATTATTCTCGGTTATTTCATCAACGACGCCGAGCCAACCCCGAAACCCAGCCGCGGCTTTCTCATCGAGCACTCATACCTGTTCGCGTTTGCCGTATCACGCATTCGCTTGTTCAAGCCCGTTGCCGGCACCTATCTCGACTACTACCGAGGTCTGTACGGCGACGGTGAGTCCGGGTGGCAGGCAGCTCAAGCCGCGCTAAAGGAGCTGACCTCGATTAGCCGGGAGCACTCGATTCCAGCAATGATGTTCATTATTCCCGAAATGCATGAGCTCAGCGATAGCTACCCGTTTGCTGGAATCCACCGCCGGCTCGAGCAAGTTGGGGCAACGATGGGACTGCCGGTGGTTGACCTGTTCCCGGCTTTCAAAGGGCGCAAGCCAGAGTCGGCGCTCTGGGTGTCGCCGCTCGACGCGCACCACAATGCCGAGGCGCAGGGGATTCTGGCCAAAGGCATTTACGAAGCGCTCGAAATCCATGCGGCTCAAATCCAGAACCGCGGCGCGGCACAAAAGCCGTTGAGCAGTGCCGCGGCGACCGACCGCTGAGCTCGCAAGCGCTCATGAACTTTCGCACGCGGAAGGACTAAGCGCCGCTAGACCTTAATCGAGCTCGAACGCATGCTTGTAGTCGAGCTTGAGCGCCGGGTTCTGCTGCTCCTTCTGCAGCACGCAGTTGCCGATCACCAGGGATTCGATCTCGCTTCCCATGAAGCAGCGGAAGGCGTCCTCCGGGGTGCAGACGATAGGCTCGCCGCGCACATTAAAGCTCGTATTGACCAGCACCGGACAGCCGGTGCGCTGTTTGAATGCGCTGAGCAACGCATGAAAGCGGGGGTTGGTTTCCCGGTGCACGGTTTGAACGCGCGCCGAATAATCGATGTGCGTCACGGCTGGAATGTCTGAGCGCGGCACATTGAGCTGGTCGATGCCGAACAGTTTCTTCTCCTCCTCGGTCATCGCGCGCCGGCGCGCCGGCTGCACGCCGGCCACTAGCAGCATGTAAGGCGAATCATAATCGAGCTCGAACCACTCGCTCACGTCTTCGCGCAGCACAGCCGGTGCGAACGGCCGGAACGATTCGCGGTACTTCACCTTCAAGTTGAGCAGCTTCTGCATGCCCGGCGAGCGCGGATCGCCCAGGATTGACCGGGCACCGAGCGCTCGCGGACCGAATTCCATGCGCCCCTGAAACCAGCCAAGCGCCTTCTGTGCGGTGAGCGCCTCGACTGCCTCTGCGATGACTGCGGCATCGTCGACCACGGTAAACTTCGCGCCGACCGCTTGCAGCCGCTGCTCTATATCGCGCTGCTCGAACTGTGGGCCGAGGTAGGAACCGCGCATTCCGTCAAGGCCTTCGTGCGGATGGCGCGGTTGCGCCCGGTAGAGATGGTAGGCGCACAGCGCTGCTCCGACCGCGCCGCCGGCATCACCCGCCGCCGGCTGAATCCAGATGTTCTCGAATTGACCGTCGCGCAGCACCTTGCCGTTGGCGACGCAGTTGAGCGCAACGCCGCCCGCAAGGCACAGATTGCGCTCGCCGGTCTCTCGTGCGAGTGCGCGCGTCATGCGCAGCATGATCTCTTCCGTGACCTGCTGGATCGAGGCGGCGATATCCATGTGAAACGGAGTCAAGAGCTGCTCCGGGGCGCGTGGCGGTTGGCCGAACAACGCGTCGAATTTGCTGTTGGTCATGGTAAGGCCAACGCAATAATTGAAGTAATCGAGGTTTAGCCTGAAGGATCCATCGGGCTTGAGATCGATTAGCTTGTCCAGGATCAGCCCCGCATAACGCGGCTCGCCATAGGGCGCGAGCCCCATCAGCTTGTACTCGCCTGAGTTAACCTTGAACCCGATATAGTAGGTAAACGCGGTATAGAGCAGTCCCAGCGAATGAGGAAAGTGTATCTCCTTCATGACCTGTAGCCGGTTGTTGCGCCCAAGCGCGAAGGAGCTGGTCGCCCATTCCCCGACGCCGTCCAGCGTCAACACCGCAGCAGAGGAAAACGGCGACGGGAAAAATGCGCTGGCCGCATGACTGAGGTGATGTTCGCTGAATACCAGGCGCTCGTTCCAATCGAAATCGGGGCGGTGCCGCTTCAATTCACCGGTCAGGTAGTCCTTCAGAAACAGCTTCTCGCGCAACCAAATCGGGATCGCCATCCTGAACGATGAGAAACCCCGCGGCGCAAACGCGAGATAGGTCTCGAGCAGGCGCTCAAATTTGAGGAACGGCTTGTCGTAGAATGCCACCAGGTCGACCCGATCGAGACCGACCCCCCCCTCCGAAAGGCAGTACTCCAGGGCATGGCGCGGGAAACGCGCATCGTGTTTCTTGCGCGTGAATCGCTCTTCCTGTGCCGCCGCCGCGATTTCACCGTCGACGACCAAAGCCGCCGCGCTGTCGTGATAGAACGCCGATATTCCCAGAATACGCATTACAGCCCTGCTCTTTAGAACAGGGTGTAGATGAACGGCGCCACCGCTGAGCCCTGCGCGATCACGATCAGCACGCCCAGGAGTACCATCACCAGCATAACCGGGATCAGCCAGTATTTCTTGCGCTCCCGCATGTAGAACCATAACTCTTTGAGAAAGGACACAACTCGCTCCTAAAATTGGTGGGGCATGCTGTCGGGCCGCGGTCCAGGCGGTTCGCGCTTGATCCAGTAGCTCTCGGCGGCAGCATCGCGGCGCAGCCGCAAGTTATCCCGGGCAAATATCCGCATGAGCAGGCCCAAGGGCGTGATTATGATGTAAAACATGATGGCCAGAACGATGGGACTGACAACGCGGTGCAATAGCAGTCCCAAACGCAGCCACAACCGGTTCGGGATAGTGAGCAGCCTCGGCGCAGCCAAAGTGACCACTGCCACCAATCCGCTCACGATCAGCGACCACCATCGCAGTGCGCCACCGAGGGCGAGCGGCCACAACGCAATGATCAGCAACACGATCACGAACACCCAGCCGAAGGCGCGATTGCTCGATGCCTTGACCTGCTGTTCCCTGGAAAAATCTTCGTGCATCTCTGCCATCGCTTCGCCCTCTTCCTGCCGATCAGCATATACGAGGCACCGTCACGACCGTCGCTCAGCAGCATCGCCAGTTCGGTGGCCACCTGATCCAGGCGGCTGCTGATCTCTTCGAAATTATGACCTGAGCAGCAATTCAGTGGGTCATTACAAACAAGTACAGGACCTGGAACTCGGAGAGATCCCGGCGTGCCAACGCTCCGTATTGTTGCCACAGCACCTCGGTCGCCTCCGACACCGCACTCTTCGACAGGACGCTTTGGCCCATCTCATCGGCGAAGGCCACCACGATGTCGCGCGTGGAGTCCACGGGCATCGGGCTAGTGTCGGCGATTCAAGTGGTCAAGACCAATCGCCGCGTGCGCCTTTTCGGCGTCTATGGTCGACCGGCTCGAGCAGGAGAAAACGCTGTTGGCGACGGGTCACATCTGGGGGAAGTACCTAGCGTCATTGGGGTAACGTCGGGAATGTCGCCGCCGATACAATCCGCGACACAGGCGCTATTCTGGAGCCGTTTTCCATTCCAGTGTAGGCAACAAGTCGCTATTATGAACGTCGCGGTTGTGGTTCCTGCCGGCGAGGCGCTGGCGAACCGCGTTGCCCTTCGTGTGCCGCTTGCCGGCGGAGCCATCTGCAAGGCACCGAGTAGTCGTAGAAACTCTCGCACGGCCCAAGATTCACCTCCTTCCGCGGAGGCCAACCTTAAAACGGACATTTCATGTGTTACCTGGACCCGACATTTCTCATGTTACTAACGCGCTGCCATCGGCATTCTCTACTCTGCCGCCGGCTTGCTAGCTCTGACTGTGAAGGGGCCGGTGGTCGCGCTCGCCCTTGCGCTTCTTGTCGCCCCTGCACGGCGCCAAGCTCGCGATTGAGCTTGGGCAAGCGCTTCGAAGACACTCACTACCATCTCGCTGCCGTGCTCCACGTCGGAGGCCACTCGCAGTAAGGGGACACGCGGTCGCTGGAATCGATGCGGTTGAGCATCGCACGGACCGGAACGCGAAGGCGCTCCCCGAAGGTCGCGTAAGCATTAAGCGCAGTCTGGCAGGTACGATCGAGATTGCTCGTGAGCGCAACCTCGACGAAGAATGCGCGCGTGGCGTCGATGTCGCGTCCCGCCAGGGCGCTTGCGATCGCCAGCGTGTCCCAGTCGTCGAATCGTGCAGACCGCCGTGAGCCGCTGACGGCGATCCCATATAGCGCAAGCTGACGCGCCATTTCCGGCTGCACTGGATGCATCCTGATATGCAGGAATGCGAGGTAGGCGGCAATGTCCGGATCGCGCGGATTCGCGCCGAACGCACTTAACTCGATGTTGAGCGCATCGGACATACGACCCGACGCGAACGCCCGTCGCGCATCGTCGTGGAGTCGGCGTGCGCGGATTGGTTCAATGTCCGTTGCAGGAGTCCACGCGGTCTCGCTAGGCCACTTGGCGTTTGCGGCATCGACGACTGCCTGCTGTTGCGACCGGTGATTCGCGATTGCGGCAAGCCCCAGGACTCTCGAGACGTCCGGCTGTGTTTGGGTTGCGACGCGTGGAACCATATCGGCGAGCATTCGCCTCGCCTGCATCGCGAGCGCTTCCTGAGATCGGTCCGAAGAACTCGCGAGCGACTCCACCATCGGCGGCGAAGCGGACGCAAGCGCGGGAATCTCCGAACGGGTTACCTGCGCCCGTTCGTCAGCGATCAGTGCGGGAAGTGGGGCGAGGCGCGCAGGAACTGCCGAAGGACTCACCCCCGCCCGCAACGGTTCGGTCCGGGCCAGCGCGGGTGAGACACGCGGAGACTCGCTCGGCTGCACAGACGCCTGGGCGCGCAGATTCGGCGGCGATCGTACCTGGGGACGCGGCGTGGCGATCTGTGGCGCAGTTGCCTGGATGCTGTGTTCCTCAACAGGGGCTGGAGGCTCCTCGCGGCCTCGCAGCAGCTTTCCGAGATTTGTGAACAGCGTCCGCCATTCGTCGAGTGGCTTCGGATTCGGTACGCTTCGATGTTCGTTCGGTGCGCGCGCGACGCCGCCAGACGGGACGGCGGTTGCCGCCGGCGGCGTGCGGCGATCTCCGGTGGCTGTATCGGTCG
>WNGK01012772.1_pt1 | contig 12656 bp, 15 predicted proteins | sample 5400601 | NCBI WGS metagenome assembly WNGK01 (sample SAMN13153376, study PRJNA577476) | soil metagenome | isolation source: 60 cm soil or saprolite under Garry oak tree replicate 1 | place: USA:California | collected 2016-06-15 | reverse complement strand
TCAGGGATGCCTGGATTGTGACCCGCCCCGTAGGAGGACTACTCATCAGGCTGTCGAGCGTCGTCTGCCATTGCACCAAAGCGGATTCGGCCGAATTTTTTTGATCCGGATCACTTGCGTTGGTGGCAGTGAGTTTCAGGTTAGCCTGCTGTTCGCGCACCCTTTGTATCAACTCACTGTAGGATCGCTGTTCGATCTTTTGCACTTCCGGTCGCAACAACACGGCGCCATACGCGTACGCCCCCGGCGCAAAGCCACCCGCACGCAAAAGCACGGAACTCAGTTTCTCTCCAGGATGAATTCCATAACTGCCGGGGTGCACTACCTCTCCCCGGATCGAGATGGAGGCTCCGAGATCACTCCAGCCTGGGACTTGCGCAACCGTGAGCACGTCGCCATTATTGAGTACCGGATTGCTTTCTTCCTTGCCAGCCATCGCGTCAGCCAGCACAACTTTGTCTTGGTTGCCCGTGACCTGCTTGGCGTCTTTCCACGAGTAATGCGTAAGATCGGCATTCTTCGTGTCGGCGCTTTGCTTCAGGCCTCCGGCCGCGCGAATCAAATCAGAAATCCGCATGTCGGCGGTAAGAGGATAGCGGCCCGGTCGAGCGACCTCACCTTTCACATAGACAGTCGCAGGATCCACTGCAGCTGGATTCTTATGCACCAGCACTCGATCACGCGAGCTCAAAACAATATCGTCGGACGGACTGCCGTCAAGCGCGCTACTCAACTTGACGTTGAAAATCTTCAGCGTGCTGTCAGGCATATAGCGAAACACCTGCGCATCTCCAGTCGCCGCGTCGGGGGCGAGGCCGCCAGCCAGGTGGATCGCGTCGCTCAGGTGAATGTCACCCGAAGTTTGGTATGTTCCCGGCGCGCGCACGTCGCCCCACACAGAAACGGCGGGAGGATTCTCGAAGTCATAGCGTCCAAAGAATTGGACCGTATCCAGCGGCTTCAGTTCGGGAGCTTTCGCAGGATCGGCCAAGGCGTCGGTCACGCTGAAGCTTTGTACCGTGGGACGATAGTCCGGCAGGCTCAGGCGAATGATCTCACCATACTGCAGGGCCGGTTCCGGCAACAGATCCTTGTAGGAACTGATCAAGTCCGTGACCCGCATTCCCTCGCGGAACGAGTACTTGCCAGGCCGGATAACATGTCCTTCCAGATACACAACATCCTGGGTGTAAGGAGCGATCGGGAAAATCCGGATCTTGTCTCCATCCTGAATCTGGAATGACTCCAAGCGCTTGGTACCTTGGTCCGGAAGATCATCTTGCGGAACGTCGACGTTGAGCATCGTCTGCTTCTCATGCGCAACGGTTCGCTGAACCTCGATGTGGCGCAAGGTCGCCGAGGGCAGCAGGCCGCCACCCAGGGCGAGTACATCCGACAGAGACTTTTCGCCTTTCTGTTCGTAAACCGCGGGCCGCCGAACCATTCCTTCAATGGTGATCTGCGGTCCCAGCGGTGGGACCATCACGGTATCGCCATTTTCGAGTCGCTGGATGTCGCCTTTGACGCCGTGGAGCAGCAGATCGTATACGTCAACATCCTGCACCAGAGTGTTTCCGCGATAGTGCTTGAGGATGCGCAGCGATCCGCGGCCGGTGGGCCCTCCCGCCGCAAACAAAGCATTCAGCGGGGTCGACAGCGATCCAATGTCATATGCGCCCGGTCGCACTACATCGCCAACCACATACACCCGAATGGCCCGCAGCCGAGATAGCGAGATGTCTGCCGACACGTCCCGAAACTGCGTGCGAAGGGTTTTCTGGACCGATTCCTGTACTTCCGCCAGCGATTTCCCCGCAACCAAGAGCGGCCCAACCTCGGGCAGACTCAGCCGGCCCTCTCGATCTACGACTCGATAGAACCGGCGCGATACGCCTCCCCACAGATCGACTGACACGCCGTCGCCGGGTCCAAGGACGTACTCGGGGCCCACCGGAAGATCCATCGGTATCATCTGAAGATCCCGCGTGCCGTTTTCAAATACCTGCATGCCGAAGCGTTCGACGGCGGGAGGCCGCGCCGCAGCCTGCAGATACATGTCATACAACGACGGGATCTCTTGGTAGGGATTCGGCCGTCTTACCAGTCGCTGATTGGGGCTGACGGACTCACGAGCATGGCGCGCATTCCACAGCGCGGTGGGATTGTTCCCGAGGTCATACGAAGATCCAGTATTTCCCTGGGTGTAAGAAGGACTCGTGCCGTTATTCCCAGTATTCCCGTATGGACTGCCGCGCAAGCTCTCTCCAACGAAGTCAGACTCCATCGACAAATCGAACTGGCTCTCGCCCATTCCTTGCGGTTGCGCCTGCGTTCCGAATCTCCGTTGGGATTGACTTCCTTCCTGATTCGTTTCGGAATTCTGTCCGTATGAAGATGAGCCGCCGAACGCGCTCCCCGGCTGCGTCTGCTCCATCAGCAGTGGATCTGGGCTGCTGGTTCTCAGCAATTCAGTCGTGTCATTGCCTGGGGTTCGCTGGGGTGGAGCATAGGGCTCTGTCGGAGGAGTCGTCGGGGAGTTCTCCAAACCGGGTACACTCGCTGGAAACTGATACATTCCCGGTTGCTGCTGGGGTATTTGCTGAATCGAAGGGTTACTATTGTTTTGCGTCGAACAGTTGCGGCTACCCGGGTCGCAGGATTGCGCCGCCTGGCTCAATTCTTGCTCTTGTAACTGCCGCGCTTTCGTCCGTGCCAACTCCTCATCCTGAACCTGCCACTTCACCCGCTCTTGCGCTAGAAGTGCCTGTTGCTTCCCTAGAGGGGAATCCGGGTTCACGGTCGGCTGAAGGTACCCGTACTTCTGCACCAGCGCAGTGGCTACGGAGCGGAAGCTGACATCGGTCTCTAGCCGATCGAAGATCGCTTCATCGGTAAGATCGGGGTCTGAAATCAGCTGGCCGTGGTCGGTTGCGTCCTTCGCGATCCAACGCTTCAGTTCAACCATCAGACCCGGGTCTTGGTGGAGGACCGCAACAAGCTGGCCAACCGACGCCGCGACGTGCGTCATATTCTGACGGGCCAGTTCCGACTGCGGGACAGGCGGTTGAGGACGGGTCTGCCCCACCAATGTAGAGCAAGCGACACCAAGACCCAGCATCGCAACAAATAGGGCCCCGCGGGGCACAAGAATGCCATGGAATTTTACGGAAATCATTCCTTAATTTTCACCAGTCCTGAAGGTCCACCTCGCCAAAGCGCCACGGCAGTTCAATTTCGCAGTTCTACCTACGCTCAAGCGCGTTCCTATAACCGTTGCGGGAATCGTGAACTTGACGGCTCGATACCCCAACAGACACAAAACCCACGACCTTAAACCCTCTTAGCCTGGAAATGTTTCGATTCGAGCCACATTGCCCACGAAGAAGGGACTCGCCACCCAAATACTATACTGCATGGCCCTGCATGTTGCTGTAAATTAAGGCGAATCAAAAGAGTTCCATCATTATCGCAGAGAGTCGCACACAAACCAAGATTTCAAGATCGAGCGCCGCTTGAAGCGAAAATTCCTGAGCGGACGGTGTTTGGCCGATAGCCAGGCTCCGTCATGCAGCATTCAGGATTCAGTCTTCCTGTAGTCCCCACGACTGAAATATTTCTCCAGCCACAAGTAGAGGCAGATGAACAGGTAGCGGCTGCCCATTTCCTGGATTTTCAGTTTGGCTACGCCAGTTCGGCGGTTGCGCCAGGTAATCGGCATGATGGTCCAGGAATAGCCGCGAATGATGGTCTTCAAAGGAATCTCAACCGTAAGGTTGAAGTGAGCAGAGAGCAGAGGCTGGCAACCTTCAATCACCTCGCGGCGATACGCCTTGAACGCATTCGTGGTGTCATTCAGCGAAATGCGGAACAACATGGAAATGAAGAGATTCGCCATACGATTGATCCGCAGCTTGAGCCACGGATAATCGATGACTCCTCCGCCCTTCATAAACCGCGAACCGAATACCGCATCCCAGCCTTGATTGAGAACGTGCCAGTAGCGCACGACGTCCCGACAATCATCCGACTCATCCGCCATCATGATGACGACCGCGTCTCCGCTCATCCTTTGCAGGCCGCAGTTAATGGCGCGGCCAAATCCGTGCGGCGGACCGTTTATGACCAAGTGTTCGATGTTATGCAGCCCCAGTTCCAGATGCAGATGCTCCAACGTCGACTGGATGCAGCCTTCTTCATCGCGTGCGGGTATGACCACCGTTAGTAGTTTGAGCTCTGGGTCCGACCGCGAAGTTGCGGTCAGGTTCCGAACTATGGAAGTAGCACTCATATTCCGCACAACGTGAGCCAATCGGGATTCGCAGCGGCATGCTCCGCGATCTCATCGAGGATTTTCTCCAAACTCACCTGTGGGTGCCAAGCGGTGCTGCTGATCGCTTTGTTGGAATCCAATATCAGCCAAGGGACGTCATAGGGACGCTCGGAACCGTCTGCGACGGGTTGATGCGTGCCGAAGCGCTGGTCGCACCAAGTTGTGAGTTGAGAGAGAGACATCGAGTTCGCCCGGCCGCCGGACACATTGAGGAGTGTACCGGCGCCGGTACTGCGCAACTGGAACTCCACCATCCGCGCCAAGTCGCGGGGGTGCAGGGCATCTCGAACCTGGTAGCCTTGTCCTCCAAACCCTAGATATTTCAGGGGGCGGCGGGTGCAGTGCGCGTGAATCCAATACGAGAAGATGCCCTGTTCGGCCGTCCCGAATTGACCGGCTCCGGCCATGACGCCGCAGCGGTTGATCCACACGGGAACTTGAAATCCGGCGGCGTATTCCTGTGCCAGGCGCTCGGACGCGAGTTTGGTCGCGCCGTAAAGAGAGATGGGGGCCTGGGTGCTGAAGTCCTCGTCGACGCCCGCCGCGCTAACCCCGGAGGGTAGGCGATGCTTCTGGTCGAGAGCGAAAGCGGAAGACTCGACCCGCAACGGCAACTGCGTCAGTGCGGGTATCGAATAGACGCGGCTGGTACTCAGAAGTATGAAGCCGGCGCGCGCACTGCGGCAATATTCCAGCAAATTGATCGTGCCGAGCAGATTATGTTCGAGCAATTGCCGTGAGCTTGTCTTGCCATCACGTCCCGCCAAAACGCTCGGCTGCGCCGCTGCATCGATGACCCAATCGGCGTGCTGGAGAGCTTCTAAGTCGCTGGCCATCCGAATGTCGCCGTGGTGCAGGCTCACACCTGCGCACTTCAGTGAAATTCGATTGGTCTCGCTCCCGCATCGTGCCAAATTGTCAACTCCCATGACGGAGATATTTTCGAAGGACTCGATCAGATGACGCGCGAGATGACTTCCTACGAATCCGCAGATCCCCGAGATGAGCACCTTCATACTATTTTGCGTTCAGCAAGGCGTGAGGACCACGACTCGACAATTTCCGCGAAAGTCTGCTTCAAAGTCTTCGTGATACCCCATCCCGGATAGTGAGCTTTCATTTTACTCAGATCGCTGTAATAGCAGATGTGATCGCCGATGCGGTTGGTCTCGACGTACGACCAGACCTGATCGCGTCCGGAGAATTCTTTCGCCAAGGCAAAGGCTTCCCGGATTGAGCAGGAGTTCTCAAACCCGCCCCCGAGGTTGTAGACCTCACCGCATCGAGGCTTCTCGGCAAAGGCCAACATGAATCGGGCGACATCCTGGGAATGAATGTTGTCGCGGACCTGCTTCCCTTTGTAACCGAACACCTTATATTCCTTGGCCGTGACATTGCAGCGAATCAGATAACTGAGGAAGCCGTGCAGTTCCACTCCTGAATGGTTGGGGCCGGTGAGGCATCCGCCACGCAGAGCACATGTGGGCATCCCGAAATAGCGCCCGTATTCCTGAGCCAACACGTCGGAGGCGACCTTGGAGGCTCCAAAGAGAGAATGCAGAGATTGATCGATCGAGAAATTTTCTGGAATTCCCAGGCGGTACTGGGGGTCGGCGTAGTCCCAACGTGTTTCCTTTTCCACGAGGGCTAATCTGTTCGGAGCGTCTCCATACACCTTATTGGTCGACATGTGAATAAACGGCGACTCGGGCACCCAACGGCGCGCCGCTTCCAGAAGGTTCAGCGTGCCAACCGCATTGGTTTCGAAGTCATCGAAAGGAATCGCGGCGGCACGGTCGTGCGATGGCTGTGCCGCTGTGTGCACGATCGCGGTCGGTTGAGTGCTTTCCACCAGACGAAGGATCTTCTCGCGATCTCGAATGTCGATATCGTGATGCTCGTAATCAGGAATCTCGCGGCGCAACCGCTGTAGCGACCAGGAAGTATCTCCGTCTGGGCCAAAGAAAATCGCGCGCTGGTTATTATCGATACCAACGACCGAGTATCCGGCCTGGCGAAAATGAAAGCAAACCTCAGAACCTATTAGTCCGCAGGATCCTGTTACCAAAACACGATGCTTGCTCATGCGCGTTAGGGGTGACACATTTCCTTTCACATGTGAATAACGAGCGACTCAAGGAACAAAAATGTCCGTATCGAAATAACGAATCATAGCACTGAGGGCTGAGCATGGGCACCCGGCGTTGATCGTCCGCAAGGATGGAGAAGTCAAATTTTCAAAGGACCAATTTCCGGGGCAGATCAGCAATGCTCGCTGTTGCCAAGCATGCACGTGAGATTTAACATGCCAGAACCTCCTTTTTGCCGCCAAGAGTCGATGAAGGTTTGGGTATTAACCCTGACCGGTCTCAGAAATGACCGAGACGCCGGCGGGCCCTTTGGTGTTGATTGCTGGTTGCCTGGCTACCGGCCAGATGCATTCAGAAAGCTGGTGCGATTGGATAATCACGAAACTCAACAGCGTCGTATGGAGAACGGTCAGCCTGCAGTCCCCCTCACAGATAATCGAAAACCCGGTATGGATCGGTATGCAGAAAAATCGCGCCGCGTTAGCGCTTGGCTTCTTATTTCAGTCCTTCTTCCTGCCGCGGTTGCCTTCGGACTCCTATACCGGCAGGAATTCGCAGTGCCTTACCAGGATGACTACCCAGTGATCGTTGATTTCGCAAACGATTACAGCCAACTGCACGGTTTCACGGCGAAGCTCCTCGACATAGCGACAAAGCAAAATAGTGACTACAAGCTCGGTTTTGTACACTTCGTGGTTGCCATGGAGATGGAATTCGCCGGCCATTTAAACTTTCCTGTCCTGGTGAATTTGGGCAACCTATCCTTAATAGCTATCGCTTATCTTCTCTGGCGAGTCTATCGGAGGGATGGAAGCGACAAAAACGGTCAGCTGATGGAGTTCATCCCAATCAGTGCGCTGTTTTTTTCGCTCACTTACTGGGAAAGCCTTGATTGGGCCATGGCAGGGCTACAAAACCTGCCGGTTATTCTATTCAGTCTTCTTGCCCTCTATCTTTTGATCTCAAAGCCAGGCGTGTCGCCTTCGCCTTTACTGCTGTTCCTTAGCTGCATCTCCGCTATGCTCGCCGCGTTTTCTTCGGCGAACGGTTTCTTGTTGGCTCCGGTAGGTCTCTTGATGCTCGTACGTCGACGCAATTTTGAGGCTTCTGTAGTCTGGTGCGCCAGCTTCGCGGTGCCCATCGCTGCCTACCTTTACCACTACACTCCCTCCTATGTTTCAGTCGACACGATCCACCGAGGTTCCTATGTCGCGAAACTGGGCTATTTTTTCGCGTTCATGGGTTGTGCAATACCGTCCCGCAATGCTGCAGGATTGCTGGGGTTGGTGATATCTGCCGTGCTGTTGCTTGCTCTGCGGTCTCGCGTGGAACGGACAAATCCCGTGGCTTTCTACTTCACTCTCTGGATATTACTGACCGCGGGCCTGGTCGCGTGGTTGCGGCAAACCATCGCATCACGTTACAGCATATACTCCGTTTTGTTGCTGACCTTCTGTTACTGGTTCCTTTTTAGATATGTGTCCAGTCGCTTCTCTGCGTTTAACCAGAAGCGCTTTTATGTGGCGTCGACTATCCTGGCAGCCAGTTTTTTTCTGATGAGAGATTGGTCGGCCTACGAACACCTCGTGCAGCGGCGGCAGATGGTGCTAGCAGGCATGGAACATTATCGTGCCAATCCTGAAGTCAATCCGCCCACGATCGATCCTGTGTTGGCGAAGGCTTTTCCGGACGAACCAGACCGCGAAAGGGTTACATTGAATAAGGCAATCCAGTTGAATGTCTATACATTGTCTCCGAACCAATGAGTCACTAAAGTTCCAATCGGTCGCGCTGGGTTTGTGGGCAGCTCTTTTCTCCGATATCGCTTCGCTCGCCTTCCATGGAATACCCGTAGCAATTGTGCTTGGCATTTGGCAGACAGCGGCGCTTTCCTGCCGCAACGGTCACGATCACGACGTCCAAAGGTTCCATCTCATCACCCCTTTGTCGATCGGTGTGCGGTGTGAGGGTAGGGGATTACCGACGTAACGTCGCGATCACATTTCTTCATGCGTTCAACGCGCGGGCTCCATGTACACTCGTTCGCAAATCCCGCTTCATGGAGGCAAAAATGAGGAAACTCGCAGCAACGGTCAGCATCCTGGCGTTTTGCATAGTTATCGCAGCCCAAGAGCCGGTCGTAAACATTAGCAAAAGGGTACATCCGAATCTGGCGACAGCGCAGGAACTCATCGTCGAGGCTAATCGCTATATCGTGACCGCGCAGCAAGACAACCGATATGACATGAAAGGCCATGCGGAGAAAGCAAGGCAGCTCTTGCTGGAGGCGGACCAGGAATTGAGGGCTGCTGCAATGGCTACCGGAAGGAGGTAATTAAAGCTAAGTTGTAGCTCGGCTTGCTCGTAAAAAACTTGATTGTCCCGCGTGACTTGTTTGAGCACGCGGGTTTTTAATGCCTTCATGCAGGAATGAGCAGATGGTCTATCCAGCAGTTGCACTCTGTCGAAGATGCTCTCCTAGACTTGGATAGCAGCTGTTGACGCAACTTGGTTTAGGGGGTGATCGTGACCTCGTAGCCGAGCTTGCGGAGGGCTCGCGCCAGCATCTGAGCACGTTTTTTCATTCCTCGGGGGACCGACTTGGACCCCCAGATGGCGGCTGATAGCCGAGGCGGGACAGACGTCAGAACACGGCTTAAAAGTGACTCTCTAAGGGGTGCAACTCGTTCGGCATCGTGACGGATCGCCGCTGGCCTGGTTTCTCTTCCCGCGCACAGGCATCAACCACAACCACCATCAAAACTTTCTTACGTACGTCAGTCCCCGCGACCTTCCTCGCGTCCTCTGACGTGGAAGCGGCAGAACGCACGCGAAAAAGGTTACACACCTGCTACCACCTCTGTTGCTGGCAGGAGGCGCGCCACACAGATTGGTCCAAAACGCGCGTTCAAGATCAACCTCAAAAACGGCCTCACTTCGTCCAGAGTACAAACAGACTTTCGCCCTCCACGATCCATCAGCCTACGCACAACCCAGTCTCATTTTGATGTCAATGTGGCCCATGCAAACTCAACATGCGGTCAACGAGCACGCTCGATGATACACTTGTTCGCAAAAACCGCTTCATGGAGGCAAAAATGAGGAAACTCACAGCAAGTGTCAGCATCCTGGCGTTTTGCATAGTTATCGCAGCCCAAGAGCCAGTTGTAGACATTGACAGAAGGGTCCATCCGAACCTGGCGACGGCACAGGAACACATCGTCGAGGCTAATCGCTACATCGCCGCCGCGCAGCAAGACAACCGATATGACATGAAAGGCCACGCGGAGAAAGCAAGGCAGTTCTTGATGGAGGCGGATCAGGAATTGAGGGCTGCTGCAATGGCTACCGGAAGGAGGTAATTAAAAGCTTGTAGCTCGGCTTGCTCGTAGAAAACTTGATTGTCCCGCGTGACTTGTTTGAGCACGCGGTTTTTTTTATGCCTTGATGGAGGAATGAGCAGATGGATCCAGCATCAGGGCTCCCTGCAATAGCTCTCGGATGCAAAGAGCGCCGTCCCCTGCTCCAGACCTCATCCCCGCTGAAACCAAAAGATCAACCGAAAACCTACATTGGGATCAGTATAGCTGCGCCAGGTCGGGTCTTTGTCGGCCGATGTCCTCCAGCGTTCGTCGAGCGACGCAATTTCCACAAACTGTATTTGATCCACTAAACGCCGAAACAGAAAGAAGGATGAGGGTGACGGATCTTCCTGCTAGAGCAAGTCGCAATTGCGGAATCTTCACGCGCAGATGACCCCGGGCGAGGGAGGCGAGGTGCTCGGGATTGTCTTCACCGACGATTATGTCCTCCAGCATTGCCTGTCCATATGCAGGTGAACGTTCTTCCCAATGCCCGCTTAATATGCCCTAAGGTGTCATTTGGAGGAAAGCCATGTCAAGCAGCCCGAGCCTTGCTCTCCCGTGCCTGATCGACCGTCCGCTGGCGCAATGATTCTCGCACTGCGGTCAACACTCGGTCGTGCGAGGCGATCATTTCATGCTGGCGGGGAGACTCTGTCCACCATGTAAGGCGCAGCTTGATGATGCCGGAACTGGGGTCGGCGATATCGGTCACGAGAGCCTCAGGTGCGGGCGTGGACAGCACTCCCTCAACTTTCGTGACGGTATCCGCCAACAGAGATTTCAACTTGGTCAAACCGTCCGGGGCGTTGACGGAAAACTCATATTCCCACCGTCTAATGCCAAACGCCGTGTTCACCGTCACCGAGTGCGTAAACAGTTCTGCGTTGGGAATGACCACTCGCCGGCCGTCGTACGTTTTGATCGTGGTGGCTCTGGTTTGAATGTCTTCGACCGTTCCTTCGAAGTTGTCGAGCTTGATTTGGTCCCCAACCCGGAACGTCTCTGCCCATAGCAACAGCAGGCCTGCCAGAAAATTCTGCAATATATTCTGAAAGGCAAACCCGATGGCGACGCTGCCAATGCCGAGTATTTTAATCAGATCGCCGGCCTGAAAGGAGGGAGCCACAATCGAGAATGCGACCAACACTCCCAACAGCACAACCGTCGCACCGGCGAGGCGCGCGAAAACAACTCCCAGGTTCGGTCGATGTGCCTGAGTGGCCCGCCGAATAATGTGACTCAGGAGGACGCTCGCGAAGTAAAAAATCAGGAGAACGATAACGGCGACGGCTAGCGAGGGAAGACGCGCCACGAATCCGTCTACCATATGTTCAGCTGCAGCCCAAAGCGTTTTGTAATGCGGATTCATCAGCCTAAGAATTGAAAAATATGAGATGCCGGAAGGGAATCTTGGGTTTGCATTTGGCGCTCGAGTGCTCAGCACCGGTGACCAAAAACCGAATCCGTGAAATACAGTGAAAACCCGATGATCGGCAGAGAGGCGCGGGCGTTATAACCCTCACCGTACCGGAGGATATCGATGCGTGATCAACGTCAAAAATCTGAGGATGAGCGAGCACCCGAACGAAAGAGCGATCTGGAGGCCCAGTTGGATGAACTTGGCCAGGACCCCTCGCAAGTGGGTGATCGCAGCGCCGGGCAGGCCGGTAGCTCGCAGGATCTGTCGTCGGTTGAAGACGCCGGCGAAGAATATGTCGAAGAACTGGCCGACACCGATCAGGCGATGGAGGCGGCTGCAGTCGAGGGTTCGGAAGATGCGGACCATCCAGAGCGACCAACTCACACCCATGAGGAATATGGGCGCCCAGACGATGCGCCTCCACACAATCGTAAGAATAACGCCGCCTGAAAGATAGTGAGCTGTCTAGCGGAGGAACTTCCAAAACTCCAAAACAACGAAGAAGTCCCTTATCTCGGGGAACCACTGTATGGGTGCTTTCGAGCGGAAGCGGGAGAATTGTAGAGAACTATTTTGTCGGCTCCAGGAATGGGCTATGTGCCCAATCTGCGAACGAATGGGAGCATGACAACGAGTTCAAACTTGGAGGTTTTGCACATGAAAAAGCTATTACTGCTTCTTTCGGTTCTACTACTCGGCGCAGCGTGGGTAGCGGCGCAGGATTCTAGCCAGAGCCCGAGTTCCCAACCGATGGGTCAATCCACCGCAGCACCCGCGGGCGGCGAAACAACGGTCACGGGTTGTTTGAGTGGTTCCAACGGGAGTTTCACTCTGAGTGACAAGGATGGGAACAGCTATCAGCTCACCGGAGATACAGCGAAGTTGAGCGAGCATGTGGGCCATGAAGTAAAAATCACGGGAACCGCAGAGTCTGGCTCGTCGGCGACCGGCGGCGGAACGGCAACCGGCACCTCAGGAGCCGGCGCCTCTCGTACGCTTCAAGTCAGTTCGGTAAGACACGTTTCCAAGACATGCAAAAGTAGCGGCATGTCGAAATAGGCTCATGCCAATCTCCGCATCGGTATCAATAAGCCCAGCCAACGCGGTTGGGCTTATTTGTTGCTCTGCGCATAGTGCCGATCCCCGTATCGAAACAGCAATCAGGCTGCCTCGCGAGATGGCGGCTTGGTATGAACCATCTGCGGCTTGCCGCGCGCAGGCCGTTGAATGTCTTGGCTCGGAGTCGGCCGCTTCCTGACTCGCATTTCAGGAAGGCGAATGGCTCTCTTCATTTGAGCCGATTCATAAATAGCCTGCACAATTCGAACGTCGGCCATCCCTTCAAGCCCGGAGGGTTCGGGTTCCTTGTCCTTAAAGATGCAATCCGAGAAATAAACAAGTTCCGCCGCGAATTGGTCGCGTTTGGGAAATGTTCTGGCTGTTCTTTTTTC
>WNGK01010136.1_pt1 | contig 12656 bp, 13 predicted proteins | sample 5400601 | NCBI WGS metagenome assembly WNGK01 (sample SAMN13153376, study PRJNA577476) | soil metagenome | isolation source: 60 cm soil or saprolite under Garry oak tree replicate 1 | place: USA:California | collected 2016-06-15 | reverse complement strand
GCTTCACCTCGACCAGGAGCTCACGCCAACTCTGGGCGCTCTCCCGCACGCCGACCTGGAAACCGATGAGTTCCTTCTTGCCTTCCGGCGTCGCGCCGATCAGCACCAGCATGCACTCGCTGTGGTCTTCCATCCGAGCCTGCAGATAGACGCCGTCGGCCCACACGTACACGTATCGCCGCGCCGACAGATCGCGCTTCTGCCAGCGCTCGTACTCGCCCTGCCACTCGGTCGTCAGCCTGGAAATCACCGCGCGCCTCGCCGCGTAGCTCGGGAACGATAGGAGGGCAGCGATGGGAGTTTTGCCATTCGTCACCGAGGACGCTGCGGCCCTTGCCTTCCACGAACGACCAATCGACCTCGTGCATCTCGCCCGGACGACTCTCGGAGACCCGCGCCTGCAGGGCGAAATGCTTGAGGCATTCTGCTTAAAGACGAGAATGCTGATCGTGCGGATGCAGCAGGCGGCACGCTCGAGCATCTGTGCAGCGGCGCAGGCGTCCAGGGCTGGGCATTGGCGCTTGGCGCATCGCTTCGGTTTGCGTGACTGCAAATCTGACTCGCCCCTGGGACATGGCAAAAGCGTCGGTGGCCGGCGCCCGCTAGGGGCTTTGTTCTTGTTCTACCTCAAGAATTATATCTCCACTTGAAATCGTTTCATTCTTCCAGCCAGGGCAACTCGCGTTCCTTGAGGCCCCGGTCCGGGCCCTCTTTTCCACAGCGAAGTCCCATCAGCCGCGATGCAGAGGGTGATCGAACTGGCGGGTAAACCGCGCGCCATCCCCAACTTGCAATCAATTGCAAAACAGCTTGGACCCTTGGGTGCGAACGGCGGTGAATTGATACGGTGGGCGGAATTATCCCGGAATGGGCGGGCGAATCGCTCCGGAATCGGGGGCGGCTTCCTGCGATCAGAGTGATCCTGAGCCCAAGCGTCTTAGTGCCTGAGGTCAAGATCGTCCTCAGCCTGCGCGAGGAATATGTCGGGGAGTTGCAAGAATTGAGCGCAGCCATCCCCGGTCTATTCCATGAGCGGCTGCGACTGGCGCCTCTGAAAGAAGAGGAGGCCCGCGAGGCCATCACCGCACCTGCCCAGTTGAAGACGGAGCCCGGCGAAGAGCCTTATTGGTCGCCGCGCTTCGACTTCGATCCGCCCGCGCTAGATGACATGCCGCTCCAGCTGCTGTGCCGCCACGCGGAGATCATCTTAGCAGGCATTTTGAAAGCCGATCAGGCCCGAGACCCCACACGCAGGACAAGGAGACCGCGCGAGCTCCATGGAACCGGTCCTTCGCAGCATCGTTCCTTGGGCAATGGCTGAATCGAAACAATGCCAAGATTGTCCGGAGTTAGTCCAGATGGCCCTTTTTGCCAACACAGTTATCGAACAACATGAAGAGAGCGCCGGAAGGAGGCGTTCGACATAGGATTGATGTTGCATGGCACACAATGGTGGGTCCAATGGAATACAAGTTGCTCTTCCCGACATTTGACCACTCGATTAGCGACTGCTAGCCTCGCAAAAACTTATCGGAAGGTGACGCCATGACGCCGGAACAAGTACTAGAACAACCACCACGCGTTCTCTCTCAGAAGCAACGTGAAGACTATTTCACTAAAGGCTATCTCCTGGTCGAAAACGCTGTTCCAATGGAGTGGCTCGAGAAGCTTCGATCGGTAACCACGGAGATGGTCGAGCGCAGCCGCGAGCGGAAAAAGTCGGATGCGGTTTTCGATCTCGAACCGGGGCATACCGTCGAGAAACCGAGGCTGCGGCGCCTATCCAGCCCCGTCGAGCACCACCCCGTTTATTGGGACTTCGTAATCCATTCGCCAATCGCCGATATCGCGGCCGATCTCGTTGGACCCCACGTCAAGTTCCATCATTCGAAGCTCAATTTCAAATGGGCCGCAGGCGGCGAAGAGGTGAAATGGCACCAAGATATTCAGTTCTGGCCCCATACCAACTATAGTCCGATGACCATCGGCACGTACATCTACGATTGTGGGGCAGATCAGGGCCCTCTGGGAGTAGTTCCCGGCAGCCATGAGGGGCCATTGTTCGATCAGTACAATGAGCGCGGCGAATGGATCGGCTGCCTGTCCGCACCCGACCTCACGAGGGCGCGAGTCGAAACGGCAGAATATCTGATGGGGCCGGCGGGCTCGATCACGATCCATAATTGCCGAACCGTTCATGGCTCCAAGCCCAACTTGTCCGGTATGGGCCGGCCGCTGCTTCTCAACACGCTCTCCTCCGCGGATGCATTCCCATACACATACAATCCGCTGACCACGCGCTATTATGGTCAGATCGTCCGCGGCGAGGCGGCCCACTGGGCGCATCACGATCCCCGGCCATGCCTGATCCCGCCAGATTGGTCCGGTGGCTATACCTCGATATTCGCTTTGCAACAGGAGGAGGCGCGGGACACTGGCGAGGCTGGCCAAAAGGCACGTCGGGAGCGTGCCGCTGCAATGTAACAACAAGAGTCGGTCAGACCCAGCGTCGGCATCGCATTGGAGAGCCTACGTTCCTAAATAGAGCCGTTGAATCTCCGGCGATTTGGCCAGCTCGGCGGGCGCACCCTCGAGCGAGATGCTGCCTGATTTTAGCACGTAAACGCGATGCGCTACCCGCATCGCCATCGCTGCGTTTTGCTCGGCGACCAGAATCGTGATGCCACCAGCGGCCAGCCTGCCGATGACAAGCTCGATTTCTTCGACGACAATCGGTGCTAGCCCCAAAGTCGGCTCGTCGAGCAGCAGCAAGCGTGGCCTCGCCATCAGGCCGCGGGCGATCGCGAGCATCTGCTGCTCCCCCCCGGACATAAGGCCAGCTCTTTGGTTACGTCGCTCGGCAAGTTTAGGAAAAAGCCCGAATACCGCTTCGAAATCGTCTTCGATGCGATCGCGATCGGCGCGGTGAAAGGCCCCCATCCTGAGGTTCTCGATTACCGGGAACTTGGGCGTCCGCAGCGTCGTCGTCTTTCCCGCCGCATTGGGACCTATCAACGCTGCGATCTCGCGTTCCTCGACACGGAAACCCACATCGCGGAGAACGTGGATCTTCCCGTAGTGCACGTTAATGCCCCTAAGCTCGAGCATGGTGACGCCCAAGATAAGCTTCGATGACGCGGGGGTGATGCAGGACCTCCGCCGGGGCTCCTTGGGCGATCATCAATCCTTGCTGCAGCGCGATTGCCCGATCGGCAACGCGAGCGAGGAAATCCACCTTGTGATCGATAACGCACAGCGTGGTTGCGGCACCGCGCAGGTCACGCAACACCTCTTCCAAAGTGCGAATCTCGTCCTCACCAAGTCCCGATGCGGGCTCATCGAGCAGCAAAAGGTCGGGCTCGCACATCATGGCCATCGCGACTCCCAACATCTTCTCCTGGCCGTAGGAAAGTCCCGCCGCCGTCCGCTCACGCACACTGTCGAGGCGGCAGAGGGCCAGGATGCGGTCGACGCGCTGCATCACTTCCGAATGACGGGCCGCGTCGCGCCATGGCAAAAGTTCGGCCAGGCGACGCAGCCCATATTGGCGCCGCAGCCGCAGGTGACTGGCGATCGCGACATTGTCGTAGATCGAGAGTTCCAAGAACAGCTGCGGATTCTGGAACGTCTTGACTACTCCCGCGGCTGCAATGACATGAGGACTCTGACCCTGGATCTCCGTCGATTTCCACAAAATTCGACCTGCGCTCGGAGCCAGAATGCCGGTAATCAGATTAAGCAACGTGGTCTTACCCGACCCGTTCGGGCCGAAGATGCCTACGATCTCCCCAGTACCGATGGCAAACGACACGTCGGACAGAGCCGTGAGCCCGCCAAAGCGCTTCGTCAGCTCGATAACTTCAAGCAGCACGGCGCCAAGTCGCGAGCGTGCCGATCACGCCTTGCGGCATAATCAGGATGGTCAGAATCAACACCAAGCCGTAGAGCATGGCCCGGGTCTCGCCGGAAAGATCGATCATGTGCGGAAGTCCGGTCAGCACGAAAGCACCGGCAATCGGTCCGATAATCGAGGACCGGCCGCCCAGCAGCACCATCGAAATGATGTCCAGCGATTGATTGATGCTGAGATAATTCGGCTCGATGTAGCCCGTATAGAACGCATAGAGACTACCGGCTATTGCGGCAAGCGCATTCGCTAGGGTGAAGGACAGCAATTTATAACGGAAGATGTCGATTCCTAGCGTTTGTGCCAGATCCTCGTTGAGACGGATCGCCGCGAAGCAACGGCCGATCCAGGAGCGCAACACCAATGAGCAGAGCGCAACCGTGAAAATGAGAGCAGCCAGGCTGAAGAAATACCACCCTACCGCTCCATCAATTTTTACCATACCGCCGACCGGCAGCCAAACCGACGGCTTATCGAGCACCATCAACCCGAGCGTGCCGTTTGTCACGTTGTTCCAATTGAGGATGACCAGTCGCGCCAACTCGGAAAATGCCAGAGTCACCACGGCAAAATAAAAGGCCCTGAGCTTGAATTTGAAGCAGATGCTGCCGATCACCAGTGAGAGCACAATCGTGAAACAGATCGCGGGGAGCAATGCGACCCAGAACGAAACCTGAAATATCGATACCGTGAGGGAGGTGGTATACGCCGCAATTCCAAACGCCGCAGCATGAAACATGGAAAGTTGGCCGGTGAACCCGAAGATCAAATTAAAGCTAACTGCCGCGATGGCGAGTATGAAACTGAAGATGAAGATAGTGAGAATGAAGTTGCTCTGAACCAGAGCGGGGAAAATGAAAAACGGCACCCAGAGCAGCAGTTTCATCGTTCGGTTCCGAACAGTCCTGCAGGCTGATAGAGCAGGATCGCCACCACGAATACCAAACCATAAGCATCGCGGAACGCACCCGGCAGATAAATCGAGCCGACCGCTTCGGTTACCCCGAGGATGATTCCGCCCGCGACCGAACCGATGAGCGATCCGATGCCGCCGAGGATGGCCGCCTCAACTCCTTTCAGGATATAAAGCCCACCCATCGCCGGCTCGAGTGAATAAAGGCTGGCGTAAAGCGCGCCGCCGAAGCCCGCGAGCGCGGTCGAATACACGACCACTCCGGATTGGAGGATTTCCGTCCTGACCCCCATCAACATTGCCGCCTCGGGGTTCTGAGAAAAAGCATAGGCAGCTCGACCCATCCAGGTGCGTGACAGAGCCGCATAGGTCAGGAACATGACGGCTGCCAACAGCGCAAAGACGACGATCTTCATCTTGGGCAAGCTGACGGCGCCCAGGCGAAATGCGCCGGAAAGCACGTAGCCCATATCCTTCGGAGTGGTCGTCCACAGAACGAGCGCCGCCGCCTCAATAATCGAAATGAGTCCTATTGATACCAGGAGTCCGTTGATAAGATTGTTACGCGTGAAACGGAACAGAAGCTGGTCCGCAGCGAAGCCGCATCCCGCAGCAATGGCAACCGCGGGCAAGATCGCCAGTGGATACGGGAGGCCTGCGATGTCGAACATGTACCAAGTGACATATGCGCCGATCATCATGAATTCGCCCAAGGCGAAGTTCACGATGCCGGTGATCCCGAAGGTCAGGGTTACGCCGAGCGCGATAATTCCATACAACGTCCCGACGATGACTCCGTTCAACGTCTGACCAACCAGCAGCTGCAGCATCGCCCGAACCGGCCATCGCCTATCCGCGGTATCCGCTATTGCGCGTCAACCCCTGTGACGCTGATCTGACCGCCGCGCTTCATTCGGAGAATATCGAAGTTGAAAAGCTCCTCGCCCTTCTCGTCAAAGCGGATCTTCCATAGGCCTTCATACGTCATCGACAGGAGTTGCTTACGGATCTTCGCGACGTCGTCAACAGTCCCCGCCTTTTTCATCGCCTCGACGAGCATGAACAGGTGGTCGTAGCAGGAGGAGGAACAAAGCGGCGCCTGATCGTATGGAAAATCACGTTTGTAGAAAGCTTTGTAGTCGGCGACGAACTTGGCGACTTTGGAGTCAGTCTTTTCCGCCTGCTCGAAATATTTGGGGACATAGACGAAGTAGTCGTCGATTTCATCCTTGTTCTTGAGCCCCGGGCCGAGCGAGCCTCGGACCAGGAAGAACTTCCGAAAATAATTTCCTTCCGTCGCCTGCCGGACGATGTCGTAGAGGTATGCATCGCTGTAGCTCGGAAACAGTATGTCCGCATTCCCGGCGGCGAGCTTCGCCAGGACCGCGCTGAAATCCTTGGTACCCGGCTCGAATAATTCGAGCTGGGTCTCAATCCCCTTCCGCTTGAAAAGCGGGGTATAGATGTCCACGAGCACCTTGCCGCCCTGATCGTTCTGGAACAGCATGGCAATCTTCTTGGCGCCCGTTTCCGCGACGAGTCTGTCCACCATCAAGTTACCGAATCCCTTGGGGCCAGCGTCCCAGTTCCAGGTGCGCAGCAGGAAGTCGTGATCCGGTGTGCCGAGAAAGTCGTGGATGCGCGTTGCTCCGCCCATTAGCAGAAATTTTCCATTGAATTGCTTGGCATAGGGTTCGATCGTGACGAATACGTTGGAAAGGAACGGCCCGTACACGAATTTGACGCCCTCAGTTTCCAAGAGCCGCTTGAACTGAATGCTGGCTTCCTTGGGATCGCCGCGGGTGTCGGATGCGATCAATTCGATCGTGTAGGTCTTGTCCGCCACCTTGAAGCCGCCAGCCTTGTTGATCTGATCGACGGCAAGCGCAAGCCCCTGGGACGACATATACCCATAGATCGCGTTCGCACCGGTCTGCGCCTCGATCTGGCCGATCTTCAAGACATTCTGGGCAGCGGCGGGCGACGCGGTTAGTGCCAAAATGACTAGCCAAATGAATCGTCTCATTCCATCCTCCCTATACCATCACGCCGGGCTTTTGACGTGGGTCAGCATGCCTTTGTTTGACAGGCTCAGCCGCGGATCGCGGCCGGCTCATTGTAGCTCTTAACCTCCGTGCCGCGATACAAGATCTGGGCATTGCGTTCGGCGATTTTCTTGTGCAGCGCGATAAATTCGGGCGCGAGCTCCTGCGTGGGCCGGGGCTCCAGCTCGAAATGATGGTATTGGTCTTCTCCGCGCACCAGAGTTGCGCTGTCCTCGCCAGCGGTCTGTCGGATCCGGGTCGGAATGTAGCGGATGGCAAAGCCGATGCGTCGATCACCCGACGGATTGGCGGGAGAACCATGCACCAGCCGGACATGATGGAGCGACATCTCGCCGGGCTGCAGCGTTAGGATTACCGCTTTCGTGGGATCGACTTCGACCTCGACCTCCTGCCCGCGGGTCAGGAGATTGTGCTTGTCGAAAGTATCTCGATGCGGGATTTGATCCATCGTGTGAGTGCCCGGGATCACTTGCATGGCCCCGTTCGCTTCATTGCTCGGCGTCAACGCCACCCAAGCGGTCACGATATCTGGCTCACTCAAGCCCCAATAGGTCGAATCCTGATGCCAAGACACGAATGCGGGGTTCCGAGCTTCCTTGATAAAGAAATTAGACGTCCAGCACAGCAATTCACCACCGTAAAGATCTTCGACGGCGTCGAGGATCTTCGCGTTGCGCACGAGTTCGGCAAGCCACGGGAAAAGCAGATGCGCCTTATGACGCAGATCGCCGCGGAGTGGACCTCCAGCGCGCGTCTCGAACTCCTCGAGATGCTCGCGGATACCAGCCGCCTCGGCTTCCGACATGACGCGAACCGGCGAGAGATACCCTTCCTTTTGGAACCGCTCGACCTCGCTGGACGACAGGAGCTTCGGCATTGCACCCTCCTCCTCTACGTTGTTCAATTGGGCGCCGCTCGCTAATGCAGCCCATCCTTTTGGGGCAGGATCGGTAGCATGCTAATCGAGACACCGTCCTACCGCCAGTCGCTCTCCCGCTTTTGAGCGGTGGCGCGCCCTCATACCAAAACGACTTGGTTTCAGTTGCCAGCGGCAACGTTCTCCACCAGGCGCTGTGCAGCGGCAGCGCGCGATCTTGGAAGCTCGTCGCCCTGTCCTCCCCATGATAGCCATTCGTCCGCCGTGATCCGATCCTCGGGCCGGAAGTCTAATTTCGCTCCGGTGTTGACATGGCCGTTCATGAACAGGCTCTGGACGGATAGGAAGCTCGGATCATTCACTGGAACATCGATCAGCCACGCCAACGGAATGCCTTCGGAGAGCAGCGATATCTGAAAGGACTTCAGATTCGAAGCGTCTTCTCGCACGGATCTGGGCATAAGCCGATGTCGGATCGCGAAAACCGCAAGACTGCCCGCGGCCTCCCCTATACTCCATTCGACTGGATGCAGGCGATAACAGCCATTAGTGATATGCGTAGTTCCGATATTCTTGGACGCCGCAATGAGATTCGTTATCCGAACCGGTAACAGTGCTCCAAGCGGGATCTGAAAGGGGCGCGTTCGACAACTGACCCCAACCTCGCCTGCGACCGGATGGATATCGATTGGGTACCAACCTATGCCGACCGAATCCATGAAATGCTCCGCACGTGGTCCGCGCTGCTGCTCAGCCGAGACTTCCTGCTCGACAATCGTTTTGACGGCCCGGATTCGCCGGCCTTCCCGAATGTAGGGGTGCTTCGATAGCCCGTCGCCCGTGCCCATGATGTCAGGCCGCAGCCTCAGCTCGGGTGCGCCGACACGCTCGCGGTTTGCCGGGGCTTCGGTCTGTAGCCAATGCAAGAATCCCAAACTGACTCGCTTGGCGTCTTGTAGTGCCGCTGCAATCTCCGTCGCCGATCGATCGATGAGACTGGCATCGCGATAGTCATTTCCGGGCCAATTGATCATCGTAACGTCAGTGGGAAAGTGACCTGCAAATTGATGGGCCGCAATTAGACGACGATACGTCCACAGACTTCCTTTGGTGCCGGGCATCGTTTCGTAAAGCGTGTACGAAAGCCGACCACTGTCTTCTGAGTATATTTCTCCGCCGTGTACATCGATGGTTAGGCTATATGGTTGGCGATCGCGGAAATATTCGTATCGCTCTGGCCGCGGGATCACGTGGCATTCGTGCCGAGGCCGCTGTTCCAAGGCAAATGTGTAAGTGCAACTCTGCACGCACTGAAGCTTGGCTGCCTCGGGCTGCGCATGAGGCTCGCCCGTCTCGCGGATGGATTCGGCGCCACGGCGATATTCGGCACCTGAAAGGGGCAGGAGATCGCCGAGGTCTGTAGCATCGAGAACAATTTTCGGATGGAAGCGCCAAGTCTCGGGGCCGACCAACGACACCGCGAGCACGGACTTTATGACATCGTTTTCTACCGTAACGCCTGCGGCTTTGGCGCGCAGATAGGTCGTAACACGGCCGGCTTGATCAATGAGGTCTTTTAGGATCTTAGCGGCAATGGCGGGTTCGAACGCCAATTTCGTGACCCAACAGTCGCCCGGGTTGAAATCTGGGCGCGTCGCCGCCGCCTCCGACACGGTCCGATAATAGTCCCGCAACACCCGTCGAAGTCGATAGTAACCGGCCGTTCCGCCGAAGGCCTCAATATGCGGGTGTTCGTCAAGAGCGGCGACGCCCTGAGACGTGAGTTGGCCCCCAAGCCAGTCGGTTTCCTCGACGAGACATACGCTGCATCCACCCCGCGCGGCAACCAAGCCCGCCGCTACACCGCCCGTTCCCCCGCCGACAACTAACACGTCGCATGACACGTCAACCGAGCTGCCACATTCGCCAAGGGAAACGATGGCAGATCGCGGATCGCCCGTCACGGAGATCCGCATGACATCAACGAGAGCTTCGAGACGAGTTTCCATACGGCCAGAGGCGCCAGATTAACAGATTACACCGTTCCTTCCGGGAGATCGCTGCCATCACGCGCGTGTGCGCCCGCGGCAAAGTTCTCCGACTCTTTGGCAGTTTTCAGCGGAGCTGACCATCCAGCCGCCGCCACTTCGAGCCGCCGCAGCTGGCCGTCTGACGGCATCCTGCCGAGATCTCTCGTAAACTATACGCGCTCTTCCGCGGGCTCCAGGACGGCCCGTGTCAGACCGCCATTGGGCTGTCTAAGTTCATCTAGAATCGTGAAATGGTTTGCTTTTATGACCGGAATCAATTGACCCGGCAGATGGGACCCTGCCCGATATGCGTGGAAATCCCGGCTGGAACCGATCATGGCCGGCAACTCGCCCGTGCCATAGGCAATGGAGAGCGGCTTATTGACGCCCGGCAAGCGCATTGGAGAGAGAGTTTGGATTTCGACTTCCGTCAACTTGACCTTGTCGTTGACATGTGGGGAGTCGCGCAGCGGAGCGAGTTCAAAGACGCCCGATATCGCCAGCCCAGCCGCCACCCTCGGATGATCCAACAAGAATGCCGTCAGATGCCCGCCAGCCGACCAGCCCGAGATGATGACGGGCCCGGCAATACCATGCTCGCCCCCCTTTGTGGCGAGCCAGTCGAAGGCGGTTCGCAGCTCGCTTGTGATCTGAGTGAGGTTCGCGTCGGGGGCTAGAGTGTAGCCTGGCAGCGCCGCCGACCAGCCCCGAGCGAGAACACCCTCGGCGAGACAACCGAATATCTCCTTGTTCCCCCGCTGCCAGTAGCCGCCATGAATGTGAACAAAGCAGGGTGCCTTGGGATCGGATGCGGGATAGAGATCCCACTTGTTCCGGTCTCCTTGACCGTAAGCCAGATTGACATGTTGCGGCCGCTGCGCTCGGAGGGTAGTGGAGGCCGCAGTCCACTCCTCAGTTTTTTTTCGGGCAAATTCTGGTGTCACGTGCGCCACGTTATTGAAAGCCAAATTGCGGGCCTCAAGCGACATGGTCTCCCAGTCATAGCTTTTGCATTCCTTTGCGTCTGCGATAGCGGGAACCACGACGGCAGCAGCACTGGTAGCCATGAATGAACGACGATTGATAGCGGTCATGATGAGCCTCCCTGTTCCCTGAATTGAGCGGCTGTGGACGAACTCTAGGGCTCGTCACAGTGATTACTTAAATGGGACAAGAAAGCCTAGCACAGCCGTGGTTCAGGCGTAAGAGTGCTTGCCGCAGCGCGCACCCGAAGCCGGCGGTCTGATGGCTTATTCCTTCGACCTCATGGACTGCACAAGCGCGTGGCGAACGACATCGCCGCCATACTGCTGGGCACTAATCCTGGTTATATCCCGTATTATCAAAGCTCCAAGTTCGAGTTGTCTATCAATGTTAAGACAGCGAAAGCGCCCGGTTTCACACCGGCAACGCTACGTCAGCGCCGACGAGGTGATCGAATGAGAGTGGCGACTGTTAGCGACATGCGGGGATAGCGATTTAAGGTCCGCTCGCGGCGCCTAAGCGGACATACAGCGGAAACACCCGAAGGATTGACCCCAGGCCGACGTAGGCAGGATCGAAATCCCGCAGCGCAGCACCTCCTTCGTAACGAGGTGTGCTATCCTTTAAAGTCGGTAACGCTGAAGGGTTGGCGTCGCCCAAGCATGCCGACGAGGTGCCGAATGAAACGCCGCGAGTTCATCACGCTCCTTGGCGGTATGGTGGTGGCGGGGCCGCTCGGCGCTCGCGCGCAGCAGAACGAGCGGATGCGGCGCATAGGCGTGCTCGTGGCATATGCTGAGAGCGATCCAGAAGCACAGGTTCGTACCAGCCCCTTTCGCAAAGGCCTTGAGGAGCTCGGTTGGACCGAGGGCCGCAACTTGCAGATCCATTATCGGTGGGGCCCTGGCGATCCTGATCGTGTCGGCACTGTCCAAGGCATCGTCAGCAACGGGCGATAATCTATAGCTGACAATGAGATAGTGCTGGCCATTGCTGCGGGACCCAGCACTCGGCCGTGTGTGTCGCCCGGACATGTGCCGGAGGACCGACAATTTGCAGTTAACTGCAAATCTGCCCAAGTAGCTCCGTCAACTCGATACCAATGCGCGTCGCAAATCTCTCGTGCTGCCGCATCACAGGGCACCATGAGCTTCGAAACCGGTCTTCAACTTCATCGGTGGCGTTGGACCACGAAAGACTCGAACTAGCCGCTTATCTTTTTGCTTCTTTTTGATCGCGATTTCGATTGCGGGCAGGCGACCCGGAGACCGAGCCGCTTCCCGTCGTGGGGAAGACGCTCGAGTCCCCGGGACGAGCGCCGCCGCGTCCGACCGACCACCGCCACGGGCCGCCAAAACGCGAGCGCGACCCATGTAAAGGTCGCTGAACGGCTGGGGCGGCCGTAAGACTCAGCAGCGTTGAACAATATAGGAGGAGAGCTGCGGTCGAGATCGGCTCCAGGTCTTGTCACTACCTGATGCTCCTATCCGTATCGCCGCTCAAACTAGGTTTTGTCACTACCTGATGCTCCTATCTATATCGACGCTCGAACAGTTCCGCCCTGTCCACTTTCTGGGAGTAATTCGGGTTTAGAATTTTGAACCACTTGGTCTTAGGGTTAGGGATCCGCAAGCCGCTTAGCTACAACGCCTTCTAGATCTAGCTTATCGCCGCAGTCACATCGGCGGCGTTACGCCATCCCGACCGACCCGCCACGCACGACCTTGCAGCGTTCCGTCTGGCTGCTTGGCCGCGATGATGAAGACTTTCGCGCCGGGCTTGAGGTCGGTCTTGTCCCCCGGCTCATAGATGACAATGGGCGTATCGGCGGGCACGAAGATTTTCTTTTCTCCATCCTTGTATTTCAGCGTCAGCGTCT
>WNGK01008183.1_pt1 | contig 12658 bp, 9 predicted proteins | sample 5400601 | NCBI WGS metagenome assembly WNGK01 (sample SAMN13153376, study PRJNA577476) | soil metagenome | isolation source: 60 cm soil or saprolite under Garry oak tree replicate 1 | place: USA:California | collected 2016-06-15 | reverse complement strand
AGTCCGCCCACCCAGGTGCCCAGCGGGAAGCAGACCACGGCCAGAGTGGTGCGATCGCCGGCCGCGAAGCTGTCGGCAAACACCTGCTCGAACCGCGCGGCCACCGCCAGCTCGTCGGTAACGGAGCGGGGCCAGAACGTCGGCTGCCCGGTAGAGCCGGACGACACCGCGATCACGTCGCAGCCGTCCAGCCGCCCCTGACGGCACAGGTCGGGCAGCGGGTAGCGGCGGTGGTAGTTTTCCTTGGTCAGCAGCGGCAGCCGCTCGAAGTCCGCGAACGTGCGGACCTCACCGGGATCGACGCCGTGGTCATGCAGAAACGCGCGGTACGCCGGCACCGACACGGCCACCCGGTGAAACAGCTCGACCACCCGCGTGCGCGGATCCTCCGGCGACGCAGGTCCGGTGGCAAGAAAGGATTCCAGCTCCGTCAACACCCGCCCGGGGCGGTCGCTGTCCATGTGTTCTCCTCGCCTTCCGTCGCGCGTCCGGCTCCGCGGACCTCGTGGTCCATGCCTTCCCAGTAACGACGCGATCCTAGCCACCGCCGGCTGGAGGCCGCGGAAAACGCTTTGCCTGCTATCGCCGGTGCAGGGTCTAATCGGCGGATGGGCGAGATCATCGGACACGTGCTCGCGGTACTGCCCGCGTTCTTGCTGGCCTGCCTGGCCGTCGCCGCGCTGCCGGGGCCGTCGACGGCGCTGTTCCTGCACCGGACGGTACGGGACGGGCGCGCCGCCGGGCTGGCCGCTGTGGCGGGAAACGAGATCGGCGTCTTCTGCTGGGCGCTGGCCGCCGGGGCGGGCCTGACCGGGCTGCTGCGCGCCAACCGGTGGCTGTACCTGGCCCTGCACATCGTGGGCGCGGTCGTGCTCGTCTACCTCGGGGTATCCGCGTGGCGCAGCGCGCGGCGCAGCGATGACGCCGAGTTCGGCGCGGCCTTCGCCCGGCGGTTGCCGTCCGGGCGCACCCCGGCTGCCGCGTTCCGTGCCTCCCTGGTGACGATCGCGGCCAACCCGAAGGCGGCCGTCTTCGCGTTCTCGTTCTTCCCGCAGTTCCTGCCCCGGCACGGCCCGATCTTCGGCACGACCGTGGCGCTGGCCTTCGTGCAGCTTGTTCTCGACACCACCTACTGCGTCGGCGTCGTGCTGCTTGCGTCCCGGGCCCGGCGCTGGCTGTCCCGCGCCGTGATACGCCGCCGGCTGGAACGCATCCTGGGCGCGACCTTGGTAGCGCTCGGCATCGACCTGGCCGCCGCTTCCCGCTGAGCCGGCCGGGGCGGGCTCAGCGGGAAGCGGCCGGCTATCGCCGACATCTCCGGGCGGTGGCGCGCGGGTTCTCGCCTGCCGCCCCGGGACCGGATCATGGCACGGACGCGGGCGTCACCGTCGACGGGTGCTCCTTGGCGAAGGCGGCGATCGAATCCTGCTTGATGGCCGTCCAGAGCGGGTCGGCGATCGCCGTGTTCAGGACCAAGTGGCCGTTCACGGTGTGAGTCGGCGCGACGACGAAGGTCCCGGCGCTGCTGTTGAGGCCGCCGAACTGCCTGGCGAGCGACTCGATCGCTGAGTTGGTCATGTTGCTGTCCACGGTCAGCGCGCTGGTGATCGAGTTGAGCACCCTGACCATGGTCACCGGGTTGGTGATCAGGTGGTCATCGGCGATCTTGTTCAGGACCGCGCGGACGAAGTTCTCCTGGCGCAGTGTCCGGGCCAGGTCGCCGAGCGACGGCTCGCGGGCGTAGTAAATGGCGGTGACGCCGGTGAGATGGTTCACGCCCGCCTTGAACGTATGCCCGAAGCTCGTGCTCGCCTTGGGGATCGTGACATCCACGCCGCCGATGGCGTTCACGAGGCTGGCTACATGGCTGAAGTCGATCCGCGCGTAATGGTTGATGGGGACCCCGGTGAATTGCCCGACAGTCTGAACCAGCAGGCTGGGGCCGCCGGTCTCGAGCGCGTAGGAGAGCGGGTGGGTGCCGAGGCCCGGCACGTTGACCAGGGTGGTGTTCGGAATTCCCACCGCTCCGGCGTGCTTCCCGTCGGCGTTGATATGCAGGAGCATGACGATATTGCTGTCGTCGGGCAGGGAGGGGTCCTGCACTGAGATGCCGGTGGGCCCCATCTGGGAACTGGTGACCAGGAAGGTCTGGCCGGATCCGCTGCCCGCTGCGACCAGGTGAGCGACGTTCACGCGCGGAATGCTGCTCGCCACGTGGTTGACGTACGCGTAAGCGCCGACGGCAAGAACGACCACCAGGCCCAGGAGCGATCCGAGCGACGCCAGGGCGATCCGCCACGGGTGATGCTTGCGCCGACGTGGCTCCGCCGCATGGTCGCTGACGTCCTCCGCGAAAATCTCGAGGCCGTCCTGGTTCTTCAAGTCGTGCATATCGGACATTTATCTCCCCCGTCTAGCACTGTCGTGTGGCCCGGCCGGCCGGTTCTGCGGACGCCCCGTCCGCCATGGTGACCCGCTGGCCGGGGTATCGCTTTCCGGGGCTTGAACACGTTGTACGGCATTAGCGCGAACACCCCTTCCCCAGAAGCTGCCCGTGATCTGCGCTCTTTACTCTGTGTTACGCTTTTTAGCGCAGGGTAATGCATACGAGCACCCGAGGGAAGAGCAGAGAGCCCGCATATCCGAGCATCACAAGGACGGGGGACCGTGTGATCGAGGACGCGCTGACTGGCAGGGTCCGATGGCAGCTGTTGCGAAGCCTGAGCAAGCGCCCATGGCCGCGAGTGGTCGCGGAGGTCGGCTACGACGTCGTGGCCTGGATGTGCGGCCTGCTCGTGGCGGCGAGAGCCACGGACGGCCCGGCCTGGGATCGGATGACCATGGCGCCCTTCTGGTACGGGGCGATCGGCGTTTGCGCGATCGTGGCCGGGTGCGGGCTTGCCGCCGGGCTGTACCGCGGCCGTTACCTGCGCGGAAGCCGGGACGAGATTATCGCGGTCTCGCAGGCGGCCGCGCTGACCTCCGCCTGCCTCCTGGTTACCGGCCCGGTCCTGATGGGCGGCCTGCGTGCGTGGCCGGAGAGGATCCTGGGCGGCGCGGTCCTGGCCGGGGCGGCCATGCTCGGCGCCAGGTACGCGGCCTTCGCGGCGAGGTTGCGGTCGTGGCCCTCGGCCCCGACCGCCGTGCGGATCATCGTCTTCGGGGCGGGGGACGCGGGCGCCCAGCTGATCCACCGGCTGGCCATGCAGTCCGGCGCGGCCTACCAGCCGGTGGCCATCCTTGACGACGACCCCGCCAAGAGGCGGCTGAGGATCCACGGTGTTCCGGTGCTCGGCGGCCGCGGCCAGATGGCGGAGGCCGCCGCGCGGACCGGCGCGCGGGTGCTGGTCATCGCGATCGCCGGCGGGAGCGGCAAGGTCATCCGCGACCTCACGGAGGCGGCCGAGTGCTGCGGGCTCGTGCCGAAGGTGATCCCGTCGGTCCGGGAGCTCCTCACCGGGGGGGCGAGGATCGAGGGGGTCCGTGATCCCCGCATCAGCGATCTGCTCGGGCGCCGGGTGGTGACGACCGACGTGACCTCGGTGCGCGAGCGCATCACCGGCAGGCGGGTCCTGGTGACCGGCGCCGGGGGGTCCATCGGCGCCGAGTTGTGCCGCCAGCTGTACCGGCTCGGGCCGGCGGAGTTGATCATGCTGGACCGTGACGAGTCGGCCCTGCACGCGGTCCAGCTTTCGCTGCGCGGGCATGCCCTGCTCGATTCTGAGGAAACCGTGCTGGCCGACATCCGCGACCAGCGCAGGGTCAGGGAGGTATTCGCCAGGTTCCGGCCCGACATCGTCTTCCACGCCGCGGCGCTCAAGCACCTGCCGCTGCTGGAAAGCTTCCCCGCCGAGGCGCTCAAGAGCAATGTCTGGGGGACTCTCACGGTCCTGGAGGCCGCGGCCGCGCAGGGCGTCCAGGTGTTCGTCAACATCTCCACCGACAAGGCCGCGGATCCGGTGAGCGTGCTCGGCTGCTCCAAGCGGATCACCGAACGTCTCACCGCGTACATGTCCGCCCGGACAGGCGGCGCGTACCTGAGCGTGCGCTTCGGCAACGTGCTCGGCAGCCGCGGGTCGGTGCTCACCACCCTGTCCACGCAGGCCGCCGCGGGCGGTCCGGTCACGGTGACCGACCCTCAGGTACGGCGCTATTTCATGCTCGCCGACGAGGCGGTCCATCTCGTGCTGCAGGCGGCCGCGATTGGCAGGCCGGGGGAGGTTCTCGTCCTCGACATGGGCGAGCCGGTGCGCATCCTTGACATCGCGCGGCGGCTGACCGCCAGCACCGGCCGCGAGGTCGACATCGTGTTCACCGGGCTGCGGCCCGGCGAGAAGCTGATCGAAGACCGGCTCGGGCCAGGAGAGATCGACAAGCGGCCCAACCATCCGCTGATCAGCCAGGTCCCTGTGCCGGCCCTGCGCACCGACCGGGTTACCGGCCTGGACCCTGACGCGGATGCCGGTTCGCTGCGCCGCGTCCTGGCCCGGTGCGCGCGCGATGTCTCCGGCGTCGGCACCCTGACCATCCCGCCGCAGGCTCTGGCCGGGCCCCCGGCCGCCCGGGAAGCTGACCGGAGGCCGGCCGGCCGCGACCTCCCGCCGCACGGCGGTTAGGGAGGCGTCCCGGCATGCGCCCAGCCAAGTTCGGCCAGATTCGTCACCAGCCGGTCCAGCAACCTGGCGGTGCCTTCGTAGGCGCGCAGCGGCCCGCCCGCCGGGTCGGCCACGTCGTCCTCGGCCGAGTCACCGAGCAGCGCGATGCGGTCGCGTCCCGCGTGAACGCGCGAAAGCCAGCCAGAGAACGGCTCACCGGGCGGCCGGGGCCCGATCTGCTCACCCCGCCTGACGAGTTCCTTGAGCGTGAACGCACGCAGCCACGCTCCGGGCTCGGTGAGCACGGCATACCGGAGATTCTCCCGGGCCATCGCCAGCACCAGGCCGGCACGGGCCAGGTCGGCGGCGCGGGCGATCCGGCTGCGATGCGACGCGATCGCGATCCCATATCCGGCCATGACCGAGACGACCTCGGGATGCGGCGGGTCTCCCTGGCGGAGCATCCCGGCCGAATGCACCGGGACCGCCACGCCCAGCGCGGCCAGCCGCCGGGTGAGCAGCGCGACGGCCATCGGAGACCGGCATACGTTCGCCGTGCACAAGACGACGATACCCGTCTGACCGGAGCCGCCGGGGTCATCCTGCTGAAGCCCAGCCATCGGAATGCGCTGAACGTCGGATATGTCGTTCACCACCATATTGCCGGAAAGTTCTCCTCGTCCGCCCTCAGCAAAAGCAATCGGCCTTATGCAGGTACCTGGCGGTGTTACCGGATATTCCGCGCACAACTTGAGCGACACCCCCGGGTGGCGATCCTCGCTGATTCGCGACCGGAAACACCCGCGACACCGGCCTTTCCGCCGCGGCACGCTTTCTCGGGCCTGAACAGATATTTTACCGCAGCCTTGCTTGGCGTACACTCATTTCGCGCAGCGCATGCCGGGCAGCGGTGCGCCCGTGGCGGCTTGCGGGTCTTCGGGGCACTGGCAGTTGCTACTTGCCAATCAGAGAGAAAGTCATTATGACCCAATTCGGTACCGAGCCGTCCTTTCGTGCATATCTGCAGATCCTGCGCCATCGAAAATGGTGGGTCGCCTCGATCACCGCGCTCGGCCTCGCCGCCGGCCTGGCGCTGTCACTTACCACGCACAAGCAGTACGCGGCCACCGCGCAGCTGCTGGTGCAGTCGTCGGTCAACGCGAGCGGGCTCAGCGGGGTGCAGCAGCAGCCGGTCACCCAGACGGACGTACAGACCGAACTCCAGCTGGTCACCAGCGCTCCGGTTCAGCAGGCCGTCCGCGCCCGGCTGAAGACCACGCCAGCGGTGTCGGCCTCGCAGGTCGGCCAGACGAACGTCATGGCCATCACGGCCACGAGCGGGGTGCCGTCCCAGGCGTCCCTGGTCGCGAACCTTTACGCGACAGCCTTTGTGCAGTACCGCCAGGCGGTGGCGAGCCGCAGCCTGGCGTCGGCCGAGGCGCAGTTGCGGTCGCAGATCTCCTCGCTCTCCAAGCAGCTCAAGTCCTTCCGGGGCGATACGACCTCACCGTCGGCCTCTGCGCTGCTCAATCAGGAGGCCGTACTGAAGGAACAGCTGGCCCAGATGCAGGTCAGCGGCGCGGTCCAAACGGGCGACGTGGTGCTGGTCACGCCCGCGCAGACTCCGATGTCGCCGAGTTCGCCCAAACCCGTCCAGGACGCCCTGCTCGGCCTAACCGCCGGGTTCGCGCTGGGCCTCGGGGCGGCCTTCCTGCGGGACAGCCTCGACGACAGGCTGACCTCCAAGGAGGCGACCGAGCAGGCGGGGGGCGCTCCAGTGCTGGCCATGACCCCGGTAGTGATGTCCTGGCGGCGGCAGAAGCTGGTGGTCGTGTCGGCCTCCGAGCCGACATCCCCGACCGCGGAGTCATACCGGTCGCTGCGGACCTCGCTGCTGTTCGCACGGCAGGAGCGGCAGCTTCGCAGCGTGCTGGTCACCAGCCCCGGTGTCAGTGAAGGCAAGACATCTACCCTGGCCAACCTGGGGGTGGTCTTCGCGCAGGCGGGCGAGCGGGTGGTGCTCGTCTCGTGCGACCTGCGCCGGCCCCGGATCGGGGATTTCTTCGGGCTGGACGAGCAGATCGGCATGACCTGCGTCCTGGCCGGCCAGCGAACCCTGGACGAGACGCTGCTGCCCGTGCCGGGCTTCGACCGGCTCTTCCTGCTCCCGGCCGGCCCGGTCCCGCCCAACCCCGCCGAACTCCTCAACGGCGCCCGCACCAGGGAGATTATCGCGCATCTCGAGAGCCATTTCGACCTCGTGCTCATCGACAGCCCGCCGGTGCTGCCGGTCACCGACGCCGCGATCTTGTCCCAGCACGCGGACGCCACGCTGCTGCTCGCGGCGGCGGGGCAGACCCGGCGGGCCGACCTGCACCGCGCTACGGAGAAACTGGGCCAGGTCGGCGCCACGATCCTGGGCATCGTGCTCAACAAGGTAACCAGGCAGACCGGGCGCTACTACGGCTACGGCTATGGCTACTCATACGAGCCCTACCGGTCGGCGAGGGCGCAACCGGGAATGCCAGCCGTGCATCCTAACGGGAGCAGCAAAGTGCCGGATAACAGCCCGCGCTAATCGTTTCCGGGCACATTGGCGCTTGCCGTCAGCGCATAATGGCCCGCAGTTAATCAACGGGGTGCACAGATTCGTGCCGGGGGAGGTGTCGACGGATTCATGTCGGGGCACTTTACCAACCTGCTCGCCGTTACGGCATGCGGTGCGGTTGTCATGGTGGCGGAACCCGTCACTATTCCGCTATTGCGCCGGGCGGCCATTATCGACGTGCCCGGTCACCGGTCTTCCCATACCACCCCGACGCCCCGCGGTGGCGGAATCCCGATAGCCGCCGGGCTGCTCGTAGCGGCGGGCCTGATCGGGGGTGCGCTCGCCACGGTTTTCGCCTTCGCCATTGCCGCCTTCGGCCTGCTCGGGTTCGCCGAGGATATGCGCGGGCTGACGGCGGGCCGACGGCTCATTATGCAGGGCGCCTGCGGGACCTTGGTCGCCCTGGTGCTGGTCAGCAGCCTGCCGGGATCCCTCACCGTGCTCGTGCCTGTGGCCGCCGTTTGCGCGGTCTGGATCACCGGGTTCGTGAACGCGTTCAACTTCATGGACGGCGTCAACGGCATCTCGGGGGCTCACGCCCTGATCGCCGGGATCGTCTACGCCTGCCTGGGCTGGTGGCGGCACGACGGCTTCCTGATCCCGGTCGGCGCGGCGATCGCCGCCGGCGCGCTCGCCTTCCTGCCGTGGAACGTCGGCCAGGCTCGGGTCTTCCTCGGCGACGCGGGCAGCTACGTGCTGGGCGCGGCCCTGGCCATGCTGGCCGCCTACGCCGTCTTCCTGAGGATCCCTGCTGAGGCCGCGATCGGCCCGCTCCTGCTCTACGTCGCCGACACCGCCTGGACGCTGCAGCGCCGCATCCGGGCCGGCGAGCGCTGGATGGAGGCGCATCGGACCCACATCTACCAGCAGTGGTGCGACGCTGGCTGGTCGCACCAGCAGGTGACGACGGCTGCCGCGGCGGGCACGATCCTGCTCAGCTTGCTCGGGGCGTTCAGCCTTGCCGGCGATCCTGCCCTGCGGGCCGGCGCCGACCTGGCCGCCGCGGGTGTGGTCCTGGTCTACCTGCGATCACCGGCGCTGCTCGCCCGCCGCGCCGCCCGGGAGGAGTCATAGGCGACATGCGGATCATCATCGTCACCCACTACTTCCCGCCCGAAACCGGGGCCCCGCAGGCCCGCCTGTCCGCCCTGGCGGCGGCCTGGGCCGCGGACGGAGACGACGTCACGGTTCTCACCGGCATGCCCAGCCACCCGACGGGAGTGATACCGCCCAAGTACCGTGGCGCGATCCGGCGCCGCGAGCGCCGCGACGGATACCGGGTGCTGCGTACCTGGCTGTATGCCACCCCGAACGAGGGAGTGGCGCGCAAGACCATCGGTCACCTGAGCTTCATGGTCACCAGCGTGCTGCTCGGCGGGCGGGCCAGCGGGCCCGCGGACGTTGTGGTCGTCTCCTCGCCCACCTTCTTCGCCATCGGCGCGGGCTGGCTGCTGGCCCGGCTCAAGCGAGCGCGGCTGGTGGTGGAGGTCCGCGACCTCTGGCCGGCCATCTTCACCGAACTCGGCGTGCTGTCCAGCCGTCCGCTGATCCGCCTGCTCGAGCGGCTGGAACTGGCCGCCTACGCGGCGGCCGACACTGTGATCGTGGTGAGCGACGGCTTCCGCGCGAACCTGATCGGCCGCGGCGTGCCGGCCGCGAAGGTGCACACCATCCGCAACGGCGTGCGGCCGAACGAGTTCGATCCCGCCGCCCCAGCAGACGCGCGGCTGCGCGCCGCGCTCGGCGCTTCCCCCGGTGACTGCCTGGTGCTCTACGCCGGGACGCACGGCATCTCGCAGGGGCTGACCTCGGTCGCCGAGGCCGCCGCCCGGCTCACGCGCGAGCCGATCCGGTTCGCCTTCGTCGGCGAGGGCGCGGACAAGCAGCGGTTGCGGGAGTGCGTCGCCGAGCTCGGCCTTGGCCATGTCACCCTGCTCCCCGGTGTGCCGTCCGGGCAGGTCCCGGCGCTGCTGGCCGCGGCGGACATCTGCCTGGTGCCACTGCGTGACCTGCCGCTGTTCTCGGCGTTCATCCCATCGAAGATGTTCGAGTACCTCGCGGCCGGCAAGCCGGTCGTGGGCGCGGTGACCGGCGAGGCCGCGCAGATCCTGCGCGAGGCCGGCGCCCTGGTGGTGCCGCCGGCCGACAGCGCGGCGCTGGCCGAGGCGATCCGGGTCCTCGCCGCGGACCCGCTGCGGCGGCAGGCGATGGGGCGGCAGGGGCGCTGTTACGTAGAGAAGTACTTCGACCGGGCGGTGCTGGCCGGGTTGTACCGCAAGCTCCTCTCCTCGCCCGGGCGACGCCGATGAGGCTCCTGGTCGTCGGCGGCAGCGGGTTTCTCGGTGGCTACGTGCTCCGGGCGGCGGCCCTCGGCGGACATCAGGCCGTGGCGCTGGCCCGGAGCCCGGCGGCCGCGCGTAGGGTGGCGGCCTGCGGCGCGCGGCCACTCCCCGGCGACCTGGACGATGCTCGCCGCCTAGACGAAGCATTCGCCGCGGCACGCTGCGAGGCCCTGGTCTGCCTGGCGTCGCTGGGCTTCGGTCACGGTCCGGCCATCGTCGCCGCCGCCGAGGAGGCCGGCCTGCGGCGGGCGGTCTTCGTCTCGACCACCGCGGTGACGACGACCCTTCACCCCCCGACCAGGCAGATCCGGCTGGCCGCAGAGCAGCAGATCCGCGGCTGCGGCCTGGACTGGACGATCCTGCGGCCGACGATGATCTACGGCGACGCCGGCGACCGGAACCTGTCCCGGCTGCTGCTGCGGCTGAGCCGGGCGCCGGTACTGCCGGTGCCGGCCGTCGGCGGATGCTTGCATCAGCCGGTTCACGTGGCCGACGTGGCCGGCGCGGTACTGGCCGCGCTGCAGCGGCCCGCGGCGACGGGCGCCCGGTACGACGTGGCCGGCCCCGAGCCGCTCCCGTTCGCCGAGTTGCTCGGCACCTGCGCGCGCGCGGTCGGGAGCAGCACCCGGTTCATCCCCGTCCCGCTCGCGCCGCTGGTGCCGCTGGCCCGCGGCTACGAGCTGATGAGCCGCCGTCCCCGGATCCGGGCCGAGCAGCTGCGACGGCTCGCCGAGGACAAGGCGTTCGCCATCGATGATGCGGTTCGCGATCTCGGCTACGCGCCGCGCCCGTTTGCCGACGGCATCGGCGACGAGGCCCGCCTGCTCGGCCTGGCCGCATGACCCGCGCGGAGCTGGCCCGGCTCGGCCGCACCGCGGTGCACTTGCGGCCCGGCCAGGCCGCGCACCGGGCACGGCTGCGCGCCCAGCAGGCCGGCCTGCGCCGGTTCCCCGGTGCGGCCGGGCGGCTCCTGTCCGGCCCGGACCCGTCCGCGGCCGTCGGCTGGCCGGATGCGTTCCGGCCGGCGGACGCGCTAACCCCCGGCCGCTGGCCGAGCCTGCCCGAACTGCGAGCGGGCAAGATCGCGCTGCTGGGCCTGGTCAGGGAACTCGGTGACGAGGGCGGCTGGGCGCACGCCGGGGCGCCCCGCCTGTGGCGCTTCTGGTGCGGCCTGCACCGCGATCTCGTGGCCGGCAGCGACATCGAACCGGCCTTCGTCGCCGGTCTCGCGGCTCACGCCGGATTCCTGCGCCGTCACCTGGAGTACGACGTCGGCGGAAACCACCTGATCAAGGGGCTCAAGGCGGTGGCCGGCCTGGCCGTGTTCTTCGCCGACGAGCGGCTGTTGCGGCGGGCGGTGGGGCGCCTGGCCAGCCAGCTGGCCCGGCAGGTCCTGGCCGACGGCGGCCACTACGAGCGCGCGCCGGCCTATCACTGCCAGGTCCTGGCCGACCTCATCGACGTGGCGGACCTGCTGTGCGCGGCGGGACGGCCCCCGGCCGACGAGATAACCACGGCCATCGACCGCATGCGGCGCTGGCTGGGCGCGGTGCTTGCCCCGGACGGCCAGGTGCCGCTGCTCAACGACGGCTACCCGGTCGACCGCGAGCTCATCTGGTTGCTGCGGCCCGGGCCGGCGCCGGATGACCCGCTGCACGTCCTGCCCGCGACCGGCCTGGTGCGTGCGGTGGCCGGCGGCTGGCACCTGCTCGCCGGCGCCGGGCCGCCGTGCCCGCCGTCCCTGCCGGCCCACGCGCACGCCGACACCTTCGGCTGCGTGCTGCATGTGGACAAGGTCCCGTTGCTGATCGATACCGGCACGTCTAGCTATGAATCCGGTCCGGTGCGCCGCTACGAGCGGTCCACCGCGGCCCACAACACGGTCGAGGTGGACGGGGCGGACTCCACGGAGGTGTGGGGCGCGTTCCGGGCCGGGCGGCGAGCCCGGGTCAGCGGGCTGGCCGCCAGCGCCGACTCGTCCGGCCTCACCTGCGAGGCGGTCCACGACGGGTTCCGGCACCTGCCGGGCCGCCCGCTGCATCGCCGTCGCTGGTCGCTGACCGGCGACGGCCTGCGGGTCGAGGACGCGGTCACCGGGCGGGGGCGGCACGAGATCGTCATCCGCTGGCACGTCTCGCCCGGCTCGGCGCTGCGCGTCGACGGCCGCACGGCCCTCGTCACCAGTCCGGCAGGCACCTTCTCGGTGACCATCGCGGCCACTACCCCGGTGCTCTTGGCCGCCGAGACGAGGCCAGCCGCCACCGGGTTCGGGAGCACCGCGGACGCGCCCGTACTGACCTGCCGGATGGACGCGACCTTGCCGGTCCGTGCCGTCACCGCCTGGAACCGTGCCCGCGACCACGCGGCTGGAGAGGGATCGTCATGAAGCAAGTCGTGCAGCCGGTCAGCGGCGGGCCGGTCGAGGTACTCGACGTCCCCCGCCCGGTGATCAGCCCGACCGAGGTGCTCGTGCGCACCGTAGTCTCGGTGATCTCTCCCGGCACCGAACGGGCGGTCACCTCGCTGGCCAGGTCCAGCCTGCTGGCCAAGGCACGCGCCCGGCCGGACCTGGTCCGCCAGGTCGTGCGCAAGGCGCAGGCCGAGGGTATCCCCGCGGCGGCCAGGGCGGTACGCGGTCGGCTCGCTGCCGACGTGCCGCTCGGCTACTCCGCGGCCGGGCTGGTAGTCGAGGTCGGCGCCGCCGTCGACGGGATCGGGACCGGCCAGCTCGTGGCGACGGGCGGCGCCGGGAAGGCCAGCCACGCCGAGTTCCAGGCCGTACCCGGCCTGCTGTGCGCGGTCGTGCCCGAACCGGTGCCGGCCGGGGACGCGGCGTTCGCCACCCTGGCGTCCATACCGCTGCACGCCCTGCGCCTGGCCGGGGCCGGCCCCGGCTCGAAGGTCGTCGTGCTCGGGCTCGGGCTGATCGGCCAGCTCGCGGCGCGGCTCGCGATGGCCTCCGGATGCGAAGTGGCCGGGATCGACCCGGGCGAATTCGCCAGGGAAGCTGCGGCCGGTGCCGGCGTCCTGGCCCTGGACGAGACCGGCGACGCGACCACGAAGCGGGTCCTGGGCTGGTCCCGCGGGCGGGGCGCGGACGCCGTGCTTGTGTG
>WNGK01006125.1_pt1 | contig 12658 bp, 10 predicted proteins | sample 5400601 | NCBI WGS metagenome assembly WNGK01 (sample SAMN13153376, study PRJNA577476) | soil metagenome | isolation source: 60 cm soil or saprolite under Garry oak tree replicate 1 | place: USA:California | collected 2016-06-15 | reverse complement strand
GATTTAGAAGTAAATATTATATTAATGATTAAACCACTACATACAATAATAATAAAAGGGATGAAAATGAATGGAAGGCTTTTAATAAATAGCGATTTCTTATTTTTGTTTAATAAAGTTAATTTCCCTTCCGCAATCCTTGCTTTTCCCGTTATTTTACCCTTTAGGCCAGCCACAAGTGCTTTTATAGTAATTGTGTCTTTAGGATTGAGTAGAAGCGGCTTGAGGGAAATGCTATCTTCTTCTAGTATCAAAATTGTATTCATTTCTTCTGAATCAAGCACTTCTTTTGAAGATGTACTAAGTACATTTGCGTCTTTTACTGTTCTTCCATTAAACTCAAATGTGAGCGGTTTTCCATAATCAGACACTGAAACAGCTCTGTTTCCTGTATTTAATATTCGTAAAACAACAAGACTCATATCTTTTACTGGTTGACCCTCGAATTGAATTTCAACCTGATCTTTTACTTCCTCTTTGATATTTGCGATGGGAGCATCAGAAACAATCTCGTATGCAATCTCCTTACGTATGCGTTGTTTTTTATAAATCAATAAAGAGACTACGACACCGATAAAAGTGCCAAAAATTGTACAAACTACACCTATTAAAAAATATGTAAATGTGTTATCTGGTTGTGGCGGAGGTGGGGAAATTAGTAGCAACCTTTTGTACTCCTCTCATTCAACAGAATTTAAACTAACTTACGAAGGAATTATATTCCAAATCGATCAGCGAGAAAAGACGTAGTCGCACAATATTTGGTTTGCGTCATCGAGTAGAAACTTGCTTCATTATTATTTGACCCGTCCACACGAGTTGGAAGAATTACACACAGCTATTCAAGTCTTAGCATAAGATAAAGTGTTAGGGATGAATACTGTTAAGAGCTTCGATTACCTCTTGGATGCCTTTGGCAAACTCCCCCAATGTTATGCTCTCCTGCGGCCAATTAACAACAAGAGAAACATTTGGTGGTAAAACTTGAAAGGCTCGGATTTCTTCTAATTTGTAACGTTCTAATGTTCGTTGAACATAATATTTGTAATAGTCATCAAGGGCATCAGGATTTGAACTGACAAGTAGTAAAATGATCTTGGCTGTTTCAAAAGTTGTAGGGGGACAGCTTGGCCAGACCTCCTCATCACTTTCCCAATATAAGGCTAGATTACTTAAATTTGTATCGCGCAGCGACTGCACCAACGCATTGAACAATGCTTCATCATTTTCATCATAAACAATAAAAACCTTGATGATATTTGAAGGTATGTTTCGGATATTGTCGTGTATACTTATTAATTCAGGGAAACTCTTCAGTGCGTTGTTTATATGAATGCCTATAACCGCTTTTGTCTTACTATCTCTACCTCGAATGAGACCGCAAACACCCCCAGTTCGAGGATTAAAAAGCGGTGCTCCGCTCATTCCTGCTATAATATCGTCTCCGCCTGCTTCAAATACGATTTCCTCTGCATTTCCTGCAAACCCTTTAACCATAAGAGCTGTATGTTCATAAACATGGAGGACTTCAAAGGATGCTATATCCTCATTTAAGGAGAGATAAAGGTGATCTGTCAGTTCTACAGACAACAAGGCTAGATCGCCTTCATCGGCTTTTTTAGTAATCTGCGCAGGTAATCTTAGGCCACCCAAATGAATTTTAAGATCACTTGCATTTTGAGAAGGATTATCTTCAAAGTCAGGTACCAGATGAGCACAGGTCAAAAGCAAGTTTGGTGCCACGAAAAACCCTAACCCACTTGGTTGCTCAGATACAATAATAGGTACAATGCATTGGCGTATAAGTTCATCATCAATGAATGACATTGTCATAGGTTGCTATCTCCTGATTTGTTGGGCGGCGTAAGCCTCATCTAAATGTCCTCTTCAACCGCCTCACTCATCCAATCTTCCAACTTCACGACCTGCGCCAACTCATTGACCAATCGTACTGTTTCAACACTCACTGTTATCACTTTTCCGATCAGGCGTACGATGTACTCTTCGTCATCCAAGTCGTTCGGGTCGCTCACAATCCCACTGCGCTTATCTTCGCTGACTTGGTACTGGTCAATTACCATTCTAATGCAGAGCGGTTGCCTAGCCGATATTGGAAGCATTCTTGTGGTATGCCTGCTAGTGTAAGGCTTTCATTCACAATCACTGCTGTTTTATCGGGTGTGAGTCGCATCTTCTCAATGCGCCAGGAAAAGGGCACTTCCTGATTTTCAATCCAATCCAGTGTGTATTCATTCGCTTGCTCGTAGTTCAGATGTATATCCATCAGTTGTTTACCAATTCCGACACATGCTAAAAATGCTTCTTTCCTATGCAGCAGTGGAATATGGGGCAGGTCACGCTTCAGGTTTTCGGCATAACGCTCGCGGTACTGTGGATGATGGAGCATGGCATACACGTAGTGGAAAATATTCCACTTCGTCATTTCAGACCCGTATTTTGCCTGAAATTGTGAGAGTGCCCAGTCGGTGATGTTCTCGCGGCGGTTACTACCATCTTCTTTATAGATGTAATAGGGAAAGCACTGAAAAGCATCGGTTGATGCAAGTAAGTGAAGTTCTGGAATAGCATTGGTAACTAATGCACTAAATGGTGCTCGGAAACCATGATCGCTAACAATAATCGCAGAGTTCTCACTCTCACTCATAAACGTAGGAAACATTATGCCTTGTTGGTATGGTTCTTCGTTCCAAAAGTCATCAAAATACAACTTCTTTCTCGTGAACGGCCTATATAAACAATTACGGATGTGACTCTCAAAGAATTGGCTGTACTGAAGCCTTTTTAGGGCAGCTTTTACTTGACGAGTCCATTTAATGTGAGGATCAGAATTATCTATCAGCGATAATGGATCAATCTCATTCTCTTGCCTTTTAAGTTTATCGACAGCACTATTGTAGATTTCAATGAAAGTACTGACTTGATTGTGAAGCTTTTGAGCATCAAATGAGTAGGCATAGCTATCTCGACTAGTGACGACTCCCAAAGAGTACATTTTGAAAATTGCTTCTGCATTTATCCCTTTGGCACCTTTCGTCTCTTTCGTTCCCAAAGGCAAAAAGCTCGCAAACTCTGGTTGTATTCCTTCAGTAAGCCATGTATATTTTTCATCAGGTTGTAGTTGCACCCAATCGATATTATTTATGCTTTTGGCCTTTGCTAAAAAGCTCAGCTTCTCCTCTTTACGCCAATACTCTGGAACACGATAATAATATAACTGTCTACTGGATGTTTGAGAATTTCGTACTGCTACAGTGATACCTACACCCACCTGAATGCCAAAAACATTATGCGTTGTGCCTGAAAGTTTTGGATTTCTACGAACATTGCCGTGTAGATCGAGATGATAGAGATGGGTAAAATCTTGCAAGAGATGTTTACGCATGCCATCAAAAGCAAGCTGGTCAACGAACGAATTATTCGACACAAAGCATACTATTCCATCGCGTCCTTGCAATCGATCAATTGCCCATCTAAAAAATCTGACATACGCATCATAAAGCTTATTATTAAGTGTCGCTTTGGAGTCTTTTGCGTATGATTTGTTAATACGTTGATCGATCACTGGATAAGGTCGATTTTTATTATTATCGCTTTCATTCTTCTGCCCCATATTATAGGGTGGATTGCCAACGACCACCATAATCTGCGCATCTTTCTCGCGCTGGATGCGTTCTGTGTTCTCCTCCACAAAGAGAGATAGTTGTTGTCCTTCTGCTAGTTCTAGCGTATCGGTAAAGCAGATGCCTTCAAAGGGCTGGTACTCCCCTATACGGCTGTAGTATTCATGTTCAATATTTAGTGAGGCAATATAATACGGTAGCAGCATAATCTCATTGCAGAAGAGATCGTGCTCATACTTGTATTTCAGACGGTGATTGGGTATGCGATGTAAGAGATTTACTATGAAACTGCCAGTGCCGACACAAGGGTCAATGATCTGTACTCCTGGTTCTTCTATCGAGGTGCCGAATTCGCGTCTCAATACCTCATCTACGCTGGCACACATGAAGTCAACAATTTCTTGGGGTGTGTAGACGATGCCGTAGGTATCAGCGCGTTTGACCGAGTAGCCCTGGAAGAAGCGTTCGTAGACAGTGTCGAGGAAGTGCTGTCGTTCTAACCAGCCATCGATACTCCTGGCTGCTCCCTCTATCGCTACGTAAAAGCGATCTAGCGACTTGAGGAACTCGTGACGATTGAAGGAATGACTAGTGAGAGCGTCGATCACTTTCTCGATCTCGGCAGCAATCGCATTACGACGGATAAAATCGGGGTTATCAAAGACGGTGGTAAAAAGGCGTTCGGTCAAGAGGTGCTGGATAAGCATCTCCTTGATGACATCCGTGCCGATCTTTGGGTCAAGCGAGGCGCGACAAAGCTCGGTAAAAGTATCGAAAGCTACGATGAATTTCTTATTTTGCTCATATTCCCGTTCAATAATTGCCAGCAATGCTCGCGCAAGTTCAGGTACCCGCTCCTTGAACTCCTGTACAGCCACCTCGAAGGATGCAATGTCAGGCTCAGTATAAGTGAAGAACTGGCTGAGAAGATCACCGACTTGGGTGGGATTGTGGAGATCAAACTCAAAAGGGACACGTTTCTTATTTTGATAGAGCACTGCACGCTTTGTGTTCTCAAAGATCGTGTTTGTTAAGGGGTAGCCAACTGCAATCTTGCTGGCAATCTCTTTCTCTAGATCACTCTTTGGCCCTTTTGCTTCCCAAAAGCCGCGTTTGAGGTCGAAGGTATCACGCAGCACACCATCAGGCCGGATATTGCCCTCTATCGTCTGTTCAGGTATCAGCAACCACTTCACGTGATGAGCCGTCTCATTCAGGAGATTAAGAAAAGCCGTTCTGACAGCCAGTTCATAGTCTGCTCGGCCTCTGTATTCTTGAAGCTGTTTGTAGTAACGGTCAATCGCCTTCTTCAACACAGGTGTACTGAGTGTCGTGAATGCGCTCGTCATGATTTCTATCCCCAGTTTATGATACACAGCAATAATAAACCTGCTATCGGACGATGTCAACAATATTGGTTGGGTGTGGAGGAATTGGAAAACAGAGATGTGTCGGTCTTCATTCGCTATGAAGACTGAATGACCGTATTTGAGCTATGGAAAGGAATAATCATCATGGCAGACTATCTGGTTGAACTATACTAAGCGGTGGAGGTCTCATACATTGAGTTTGATTTTAGGGTATAGGTGGAGTGATTGTCGTATATCTCGAAGTAAATGACTAAGGATGTATATCACCATTAGGCATAGTTGCGCCTTCGAGTGATGCAGCTTTAGCAAGTTGTTCATCAGTGACTTCGGCTCCGCTAAGGTTGGCTCCACAGAGGTTGGCTCCACTCAGGTCAGCACTATTAGGTATGGGTATGGTGCCACCCAAGGCCCTGGGGACATAGATTATGCTGGAAAAAATGGCTCCGCTGAGGTTGGCTCCGCTAAGGTTGGCTCCACGGAGGTTGGCTCCACGGAGGTCGGCTAAGCTCAGATCGACTCCGCTGAGATTGGCTCCACTAAGATTGGATTGAGCTAAATCAGCTCTCACTAGGTTAAGATTAGCCAGGTTGGCCTCACTCAGGTCAGCAGAGCTCAACTTAATAATAGGGTAATAATTATGATCGATATCTTTTTTGCAGATAAGCTCCAACTCATATAAGAACTGGAGCAGTATTCTTTTACGGTTAGCATCTAAGCTAGGAAGTAGTGTTAGCGTTTGCGCATGCAGTATAATTTGCTCTTTTGTACCAGCAAGTGTCCCAGGAACCCCAAGCTTATACTCAGGTATCTTATCAATGAAAGTTTGCAGCGCACTTTGACGTTGGTTATCTGCCGCAATCTCAAGATCATGGCTTTGCCTTGTAGTGTACCAAGCTGCCCCAAAACCTACTACAACTGGAATGGCAAGTATTCCAAGCAGTTGTAACCAGTCCCATAGCGCTTTCCTTGGCTGGTACTCTTCAGTTCTTGTGACTGTACCAGCGTCTTTACCACTTATGATGCGTGTTGTTGTTACTTTGGTATACCCATTGAAGCCAGTCCAATCGAACCAATAGCCAGCGATAATAAGCCCGATGATTATCACGAATACAACGATTATCGTAGCTACCAAATGATTTCTTATGTACCCCCACCAGGAACGAAGCCTTTCCATTAAGTCACCTCTGTTCCAATATGAATTAATCCAGGCCAGTATAGCAAACAGTGGCAGTATTGCATAGTTGAGAATGGTATCACTTCCCAAATAGGCGTTGAGTCAGTGTTGCAATGAAGGTGACTTCAATGAGCAATCCTATAAAGGCTTCAAGAGCAGCAATGACAGTGAGAGGATCGTCAAGCCCTATGCCACCTGGGAAAAAGCCACGTCCATGAAATGAGGTCATGCTAAAGACAACAGAGCCTAACGGTGAAAGAACTGGCCCGACTTTGAGACCAATAATGAAGTACGCTGTAGCAAATGATAAAATCACTATGAGATAGGCAGCAAAACAACGCCATGGCTTATAGCCGTAACCGGAAAGGAGATCGAGGAAACCTGAGAAAAGGTATTTCCCAAATTGAAGATTACGCAATAATACTTTGCGCTGCATCAGTTGAGCACGATAGGCAAAGCGTGCTGCATCTTCATTGAGTCCTTGATTGCGCAGTACAACCGAGAGTTGGCGATAGGCGCGTGCTGCTATCTCAGCAAGATATTCGGAAACGGCATCAAACCTTGAGATAGCCGACCAATCAACCACAGCTACATTCACATCCCCCAATGTATGTCAACAAGAAAAGCTGTACCATACTCCTTGTTACTTAATTCTATATAATTAAGGTTCGTTGCGCTATCAAAAAAAGTTCCTTCGAGTTGGGCTCCCTCTAAATTGGCCTTGCTGAGGTCAGCTCCTTCTAAATGGGCGTAGTCGAGGAGGGCTCTCTCTAAATGGGCACCGAGGAGTTTAGCTTCCTCTAAATGGGCGTAGTCGAGGAGGGCTCTCTCTAAATGGGCACCGAGGAGTTTAGCTCCCTCTAAATGGGCAGAGCTGAGCCTACACATAGCCAAGGGTAGAAAACTTAAATCCAAACCACGCAAATCAGCGCCCTCCAAATCTAATCGCTTAAACCCTCCATTGTTATCATGTGTTGCCAAAAGCTACTCAACATCAGCACGGCTCAATCTTATCCTATTAAAAGGATAAATACCTTGTAGAAAGATAGGTTCGATTTCACGCCTCTCAGCAAGAAACTTTTGCCGCTCCTCGTCAATCTCTGGCTCAGTTCGCCGATCTTGCCCTAGAGACTTCCAATACTCTTTCCATGCTTTTTTATCATCATGTGCTGGTCGTTGTAACATAGAAACTTGGGTGCCATCCTGCTCACTCATGGGCCTATTTCTCTTCTTAAAAAATCATCAAACCTCACCAATAAAGGTATTCTCTACTAGTATCAACGTAAGAGGATATGCCTTATACAATTGAACTACCATGAGTCCTGCATCGGTGGCTTCAAAACGTCCTTGCTTGATATCATTCATGGTACTTAAGAGTATGCCCAGGCCAGTATAGCAGGGTTAGTCAGTATTGCATAGCGTCATTCACTGATCGTGTATAGACCCATCAGGCATGGTTGCGCCTTTGAGTGACTTGGCTTTAGACAGTTGTTCTTTAGTAACCCAGGCTTTGCTGAGGTTGGCTCCTTCGATGATGGCATTACTGAGGTCTGCATTGATGAGGATGGCATTACTGAGGTCTACATTGATGAGGATGGCATTATTGAGGTCGGCTTCGCTCAGGTTGGCTTCAGTGAGGTCTGCCTCTCTCAAGACGGCACCTTTCAGATCTGCCCGCCTTAAAGTGGCACTGTGCAGGTCTGTTCCTTCGAGATTGGCATAAGATAAAATAGTTTCATGTAGATCAGTATTAGATAAGTCCAATCCATGCAAATCAGCCCGTGATAGGTCTGCAATTGATAGATCAATCTTAGCAGCATTTACAGAGATTAGACCTAACTCATTTAGAAATCTTAGCAAAAGGCCTTTATTAATAGGGTTCAACTCGCGTAGTACCGTCAACGTTTTCACTCGTGCTATCTTCTGAACATTTTCATTTGGTCTCGACATATCCAGGTTTTCGTCGAGTAGCAGTTCGGATATTTTGTCCATGTAAGTATGAAGAGTAGTTAACCGTCTTTCTACAACTGCCTGTTCCTGGTTTGCTTCTATTTGTTCTTCGGTTGCACGTATTTGTGTAGTAACCGTGAAAGAAGTTGCAAGCCCTGTGGCAAAGACTGAACCAAGGATTGCAATTAGCCCTAACCAATCCCAAAGTGTTTTTCCTGGCTGCGGAGTTACAGCTTCGGTGACTGTACCAGCATCTGTACCACTTATAGTTCGTGTTATTGTTACTTGGTTATAGCCATTGAACCCTGTCCAATTCCCTGAGTAACCCAAGAATAAAAATAACGTGAAAAATAATAAAATGTATATAAGCACAAATACGAATATATGCCGTTTTATGTACTGCCACAATGCACGTAACCTTGTTCTCATTGCGCCACCTCTGTTACAACATGAATGAGTCCAGGCCAGTATAGCAGGGTTAGTCAGTATTGCATAGCGTGATTCACTAATCGTGGATGGACCCATCAGGCATGATCGCGCCTTTGAGGGATGTGGCTTTATCCAGTTCTTGAGAAGTGATGAAGATGGCTCCGCTCAGGTTGGCTCCACTTATGTTGGCTCCACTTATGTTGGCCCCTTTCAGGTAGACATTGCTCAGATTTGTCCCGCTCAGGTCAGCCTCCCGCAGATCAGCTTGGCTCAGGTCAGCCTCCCGCAGATCGGTCCCGCTCAGTTTGACTCGGCGCAGGCTAGCATGACTCAATCTAGCTTGGCTCAACGTGGTCTGTATCAAGTTGGCTTCGCTCAGGTTAGCACTGCTCAGATCAGCTGCGAATAGAATGGCCCTGAACAAGTTAGCTCCACTTAGATTGGCCTCGCTCAGCCTGGCTTCACTCAGATTGGCCTCGCTCAGATCAGCTCCACTTAGATTGGCCTCGCTCAAGTCAACCCCACTCAGGTTGGCTCTCTTCAGATTGGTCATACTCAGATCAGCCTCACGCAAGTTACTCTTGCTCAAGTCGTACTTACTCAGATTGGCTCCCTTCAGGTCGCCCTTGCTTAAATCTATAAGACTGATGAGATCAGCCTCGTACAAAAACCTGAACAGAATTCCTCTACGATCTGGATCTAATATACGCAACACAGTCCATGTCCGTGTCCGTGCCATAGTCCGTACCTCGGCATCTGGTCGGGACTCCCGCAATTGCTTCTCAAGAAGAAGCTCTGACATTTTGTCGAGGTATGCCTGTAAGGCGTCCTCGCGCTGGTTATCTGTTTTCTCTCTATCGCTCACTTTGCTTTGTTGTGTAGTGAACCATGCTGCCCCAAATCCTACGACAACTGGGATAGCAAGCACTCCAAGTAACCCAAGCCAATCCCAAAAAGATTTTGATGGTTGCGGTACGGTAGCTGTATAGTTTACTTTGGAAGTGCTTGTGATGGTGATTTGACTTGAACCGCTATTGAAACCTGTCCAGTCCCAATGAAACAAGTATCCCCCCAATAAAACCAGTACAACAAGTGTAAAAAATAAAACTACTAATGCGGTAGCTACTCGATATTGTTTTATTTTCTGCCACGATTTCTGATGTAGTTCTGACTGATCTTCCATTGCGCCACCTCTGTTACAACATGAATGAGTCCAGGCCAGTATAGCAGAGTTAGTCAGTATTGCATAGCGCCATTCACTAATCGTGGATAGACCCATCAGGCATGGTTGCGCCTACAAGTGACTTGGCTTTATCTAGTTGTTCTTCAGTAACTTCCGTCCTACCGAGGTTGGCATCGATGAGGATGGCATCGCGGAGGTAGGTTTCATTGAGGGTGGCACCACTCAGATCGGCTCCCTTTAGGTTTGTACCCATCAGACCGGCCTCGCTCAGATCTGCACCGCTGAGATTGGCATAGCTGAGATCGGCATCGCCCAGGATGGCCTCGCTCAGATCTGCACCGCTGAGATTGGCATGGCTGAGGTCGGCTCCATTAAGGATAGCCGCGGTGGGTTCGGCCTCGCTCAGATCTGCACCACTGAGGTCAGCTCCCTCGAGGTTGGAATTGATCAGAGCGGCATGGCTCAGGTCTGCTCCCTTTAGGTTTGCAGCGAAGAATCTGGCCCACCAGAAGTTGGCCCCTTTGAGGTCGGCACCGGTAAGGGTAGTAAAGCTGAGGTCAGCTCCCCTGAGATCGGCTCCGCTTAAATCAACGATCCTGCCACCCTTGTTTATAAGTTGCGCTTCATATAAGAATTGGAGCACAATACCCTTACGTTTTCCATTTAATCTAGGGAGGACTGTTAACGTTCGCACACGAGCTATTTTCTGTACCTCGTCTTTCACTGTTGACTTACACAAATCTCCGTCAAGCAGTAGTTCTGACATTTTGTTGACGTATTCTTGCAATGCCGTTTCACGCTGATTATCATCTGCAATCTCTTGCTCACTCTGTGCCCTTTGTTTAGTAGCTTCTTGTTCGCTTCTGCTAATTGTAAGATTGATGACATATCCAGCAACAGCTAGCACTGCTGGAATAATAAGCAGTTGCAGCCAGTCCCACAATGTTTTGCCACGCTGGAAGTCGCTATCTTTTGGGTGTGGTGGGCTAATGTATGGGCCAAGACCCGTCCAGCCCCAATTAAAGATGTAACCCAAGATACTCAGGATAATCAGTACAATCACTACAGAAAGAAGTGCTATCAATACGGTAGCCACCGGATGTTGCTTTATTTGCTGCCACCATGAACTTTTCTTAGCTCCCATTGCGCCACCTCTGTTACAACATGAATATATCCAGGCCAGTATAGCAAACAGTGACAGTATTGCATAGTCGCTAGGCTACATTGTGAAGCTTCTTTTGTTGGGGAAAGTCGTTGGTTCTCCTGGCAATTTTTCGCCTATTTGGAGAACCAACCACAAGGTACTAGAGCATGACCAAGATGGGTTACAAGGACTGGAGTTCTAGATGAGTGGATGGCGATGAAGGCTTTCGGAACTACAGGTTGGGAAAGGTATACGTATTGGAAGATTGGGCTTGGAAAGTAATATAACTGGCTTTCACCTAAACACAGCTATAAAATTGTCAAGAACTGCTCAGCTTAGGGTGGCGGCAACTCCCCCTACTATGACGAGAGGCGAGATGCATCAGTGCCAGGGAGGAGGGAGCCGCATCGGCTGAATCATGCAATGTGCTATGTCAACTCATATGAGAAGAAGGACGTTCTACTATGGAATTTGCCAATCTTGCACGCACCTTTGAAGAACTGGAACGCACCAGTTCCCGTCTGACGATGATCGAACTGGTCACCCAGCTGTTTAGCTCCATCGAACGGCCAGAGGAAATCCAACAGGTCTGCTACCTGATGCAGGGGAGGGTAGCGCCGTTCTACGAGGCACTGGAGATGGGGATGGCCGACAAAAGCGTGACGAAGTCCATCACGCTGGCCTCTCACAGCACACCAGAGCAGATTGCAGCACTGTACGCGACGTTGGGTGATCTGGGACTGGTCGCAGAGCAGGTGCAGCGTGAGATAAAGCGTGATCCTACGGTCCTGAGCGTCGGAGAGGTGTTTGAGCGGCTGAAAGCCATCGCGCAGACATCCGGGAAAGGAGCGGTTGTACACAAGAGCGCCAGATTGGCCGATTTGCTCACGCGGGTTTATAGCGTATCTGCCAAATATGTGGTACGCATCCTGCTGGGGAACCTGCGGATGGGTATTGGCGACGCGACCGTGCTTGAGGCGTTGGCGAAGGCCTGGTGGAACGATGCGAAGAAGCGCAAACTGCTGGAGGGGGCCTATCATAAGACCTCCGACCTGGGGTTCATCGCCCGCACGCTCTGGGAACACCCTGGGGAGGATGATGCAGAGCTGGCGATAGCTGCCCTGGATGTCCAGGTGGGTAAACCGGTCCACTCGCAACTGGCCGAGCGGCTAAAGAGCGCCGAGGCCATCATCGCCAGAATGGGGACCGTCGTAGCCCAGTACAAGTACGACGGCTTGCGTGCACAGATCCACAAGGACGGGGAGCACGTCTCCATCTTCTCACGCAACCTGGAGAACCAATCACACATGTTCCCCGAACTCATCGAGGGGACCCTCAGGCAAGTACGAGCGGAAAGTGCCATCTTGGATGCAGAAGCACTGGCTTACAACGCCACCTCCGAGGAATTCCTGCCCTTCCAGGAAACGACCCGCAGAAGACGCAAACATGGCATCGAGGCCCTGGCCCAGCAACTGCCGCTGAAGGCCTTTGTGTTTGATATCCTCTACAAGGATGGGGTCTCTTTGCTGGATACGCCGCTACTGGAACGCCTGAAGATCCTCGAAGAGACCATGCATCCGACTGACGAAACGCTTATGCTGACCACGAGCCACCAGATCCATGATGCCCACGAACTGATCCTGCTCTTTGATGAAGCCATAAGCAAGGGCTTGGAGGGTCTGGTAGTGAAAAAGCCGGAGAGCCGCTATGAGGCAGGCGCGAGGAATTTCAACTGGGTAAAGCTCAAGCGACACTCAGCTGGAGCCC
>WNGK01006123.1_pt1 | contig 12661 bp, 11 predicted proteins | sample 5400601 | NCBI WGS metagenome assembly WNGK01 (sample SAMN13153376, study PRJNA577476) | soil metagenome | isolation source: 60 cm soil or saprolite under Garry oak tree replicate 1 | place: USA:California | collected 2016-06-15 | reverse complement strand
GACGGACGTCCAGTCGGGCCGCGGGCCGCCGGGCTCCGGTGCGAGCATCGGGTCCAGGATCTGTTCGGCTGCCTGCGACGAGCGGGCGAGCGCTCGGGTCAGGTCGTGCCCGAGGGAGAAGGGCAGGTTCATCTCCGGCTCGTACGCGGAGACCGCAACCCGATCGGCGTTCCTCGAGGCCTCCTCGATCAGCCTGCTCTTGCCGACGCCGGGCTCGCCATCCACGACCACGGCGCTCGGACGCTGCTCAGCGGGCGCCCGAGCAAGCGCGGCGCGAACCACCTCGAGCTCATGCGTGCGCCCGAAGAACCCGGCCATTCCCGCCACAGTACCTGTGCGTCTTTATTTTCCGCTAGATCCGAGGGAGGTCCCTCATGATACGTGCGAGCGGCCTCCTTATCGTCATCCTCACCAATGCAGGTTACCGGTCCGTGGAAGGAGGAGAGATGCGGGGGTTTGATTGTTCAGATCCGTCGCACGGCAAGATTCACTTCACCGGCAAGGACGACGACGACCTTGTTCAGAGCGTCAAGGTGCACGCGGCGACGGCACACCCGGATCTGACCGAGGGGCAGATCCGGGAGATGATCGCCGGGGCGGACTGGTGGAAGGAGATGGCCACCTCGGGCGCGAACGCAGGCTCGGCGCAATCCGCATACGACGAGTAAGCGGGCCTCCGAAGGGCCCAGAAGATTCTTAGCCCCCGCGACTTCGGTGTCTTCGAGGATCTGTCCTCACGCACCATGCCAAAGCTGCGCGCCGTGTAACGTGCCACGGGCCTACGCGAGGAGCGCGGCGGTGAGGCCGGGGTCGAACACGACCTCGCGCTCGGTCAGCTCATCTACGACCTGCGCACCGAGGCCGGCCTCAGCCAGCGCGAGCTCGCCGAGCGCATGGGCACCACCCAGTCGGTCATCTCCCGACTCGAGGAGGGCGGCGGCGCCCGCAACCGCATCGACAAGCTCGCCCGCGTCGCCACCGCGCTGAACCAGCACCTCGTCGTTTCGTTCCCGGACAAGGTCCCAGCCAAGCTCAAGGACGCCGTGCAGGTCGCGTGAGCTTCGACCGCCGATCCGTCATCGGGAGTCTGAGGCGATGCTCGTCGCTCGCGGGACCAAGAAGATCCTCGACCGTGCGGGACGACCCATTCCGGACGACATCGCGTCCACCGGGGTGCTCGGCGACTGGTACGCGAACGCGTTGTTCTGGCGCCCGAAGTCGCCCGTCCGTCAACGCGCGCACCCTCCTGCCGGTGCTCGTGCCGCTGGCCCCCGCGGCAACGGTGACGGCTCGCCTGCCGGCGGCCTTCGCCAAGATCGCGCGTCGGCTCGACGTCGAAGCGCTGACGCTCGAAGGGGAACTCGCCGCGATGGCCGAGCAGGTTCTCGCCAAGACGTCCAGCCGTAGCGTGCTCGGAGTCATGAACGAGTTCGCCCGCATGGCCGACAGCTACCGATGGACCGAAGACCACATCGACCTGGCTGAGCTGTCGCTGTGGCTCGCGCAGCGGGGCTCGACGATCGCGACCGAAGGCCCCATCGGAGCCCGGCCCAGATCGATCCCGAGCTCGAGGCCGCGATCTGTCGGCTGCGCAGGGACCACCCACGCTCGGGCGATCACGGCAGCCTGAGCGATGAACGGGGGGCTCGATCCTTCTCCGGATAGCTGGGCTTGCCGCCGCGCTCAGGCCGCGCTCGACCAATCGCCTATCCCTGATCGGTTGCTCGGCGTGCAGTGGATCGAGCGAGTGCGGGGCGCGGGTGAGGTGGAGATTCGGTCAGGTCGAGGGTCAACAGGGCCCATGGAGTCAGTTAGGGCAGGCCGTAGGCGTAGAGGCTGTGGTCGCCCGAGCCGAAGTACACCATCCCGTTGGCCACCACGGGGAAGGTGCAGCCGATATTGAACAGGCTCCACAGCTTGGCCCCGGTAGAGGCGTTCAGCGCATACTCGTCGTTGTCAAAGGAGCTCACGTACACCACGCCGTTGGCCACCGCGGCGGAGCCCACGACACTCCCCGTAGTGAAGCTCCACACCTTGGCTCCGGTCGAGGCATTCAGGGCATACACGCTGTCGTCGGCGGACCCCACGTACACTACGCCGTTGGCCACGGCGGGGGAGGCGCTGACAGCGCTCCCCGTCGTGAAGCTCCACAGCTTCGCGCCGGTCGAGGCGTTCAGGGCGTAGACCTTGTCGTCATTCGAGCCGACGTACACCGCTCCGTTGGCGACGGCCGGAGAGGACAGCACGACGTTGCCGGCGGTGAAGCTCCACACCTTGGCTCCGGTCGAGGCGTTCAGGGCGTACACGCTCTTGTCGGAGGAGGCCACGAAGACCACCCCGTTGGCCACCGCTGGGGAGCCCTCGACGGCGCTCCCGGTGGTGAAGCTCCACACCTTGGCTCCGGTCGAGGCATTCAGGGCGTAGATGCTGTCGTCGTCGGAGCCCACGAAGACCAACCCGCTGGCTACGGCCGGGGACGTGTTGACGGCGCCCCCTGTGGCAAAGCTCCATACCTTCGCCCCAGTTGAGGCTTTCAGGGCGTCCACGATGCCCGCGGTGGACCCGGTGAATACCACGCCGTTAGTCACCGCTGGCGAGGTCCGAACATAGTAGCCACTCGGATTCGGGTTGACGCTCCAGAGCACGACCCCGGTGGAGGCGTTCAGGGCGTACACGTTGCCGTCGCTGGAGCCCGCGTAGGCGACACCGCCGACGATCGTGGGCGGAGAGTAGAAGGGGTTCCCAGCGGCGAAGCTCCACAGCTTGACCATCGAGCCGACGTTGCCCTGGCCGAGCACGTTCTCGTAGGGGTTGAACCCCGAGTTCGTCAGGTCGAAGTGGAACTTGGCCCAGTCGGTGCGCACGAGGAACACTGCGCTCGCGGTGAGCCCACTTGTTTCCCCGGTCGCCGTGACCGTGTGGGATCCGGGAACGGCCGTCGTTGGGACCTTGAATCGGGCGCTGAAAGCACCCGCCGGGTCGGTCGGGGCCGTGGTCACGGGCGTCGTGTCGAAGGAGACATCGACCGTCTCGGAGGCCCCGAACCCGGTCCGAGCGACATTCACCTTCGAGGTGGGGGGACCGAAGCGGGGTTTGAGGCTGATCCTGGCAGCGGCTGGATCTGCGGCCACGGTGGAGGCTCCGGCAGCGAGAAGCAAACTGAGGCAGACCAGCAGGCGAACGGGGCGCATCGGCGTGCTCTCTTCTCGAGGCCTGGTCGGCGAGACGCTAAGCTGCGGGAAGCTAACATAGCGCTTCCCGTCCAGCAAGGAAATCCGACGGGCCTGGGAGCCCAGGGTGGGCGAGAGAGGACTTGAACCTCCACGGGGTTGCCCCCACAGGAACCTGAATCCTGCGCGTCTGCCATATTCCGCCACTCGCCCGCGGCGTTCCGATGGTAGCAGGAGAGACCCGAGGCCTCCGGTATAGAATCGCTCCGGACCATACGCCCCCTGACCTGCGGAAACGAGCGGAAGCGAGCGGCCGTGGGAATCCTGTCCGACTTCGAACGTCGCCTCGAAGGCCTGATCGAGGGCGTGTTCACCAAGGCCTTCCGGACCGGCGTCCACCCTCGCGAGCTGGCCACGCGCATCCTGCGGGAGATGGACGTCAACAAGGCCGTGGGCGTGCGCGAGGTGTGGGTGCCCAACCGGTTCGTGTTCCGCCTCTCCCCGCCCGACCACGAGCGGTTCGTCCAGACCGAGAAGGCCCTCAAGCGGGAGCTCGAACAGGTCGTCCGGGACGGCGCGAACGAGCGCGGCTGGGGGCTGGTGGGCCCGCCCGAGGTGCAGTTCGAGACCGACGAGTCGCTGAAGGAGGGCGTGTTCGAATGCGACTCGGCCCTGGTCGAGGGCCCCACCGGTGCCGCGCCCGCCGAGGCCCCCCACCCGACAGGCGCCTCCACCGCCAGCGCCAGGCTCGTGCTGGTGCAGAAGGGCAAGGCCGGGCGGGTGTTCGAGCTATCCAAGGACCGGGTAATCATCGGCCGGCTTCCCGAATCCGACGTCACCGTGCCGGATCCCGGAGTGAGCAGGCGGCACGCGGAGATCAGGCGAGAGGACGGCCGGTACGTGGTGATGGACCTCGGCTCGACGAACGGGACGAAGGTGAACGAGGCCCCGGCGGGCGAGCGGCCCCTCGAGGACGGTGACCGGATCACGGTCGGGCGGACCGTGCTGGAGTTCAGGACCGGGTAACCGCCGATGCCGCCGTTCGTCCTGACCGTCCTGAAGGTCGTGTTCCTGGCATTCCTGTACTTCTTCGTCTACCGGGCCATCCGGGCGGCCGCCACGGACCTCCGGATGGCGCAGGTCCGCCCGAGCGCCACTCCCGTGCCAAGGCGGGCCGGGGGCGCGCATCCGGCCCGGGGAGGCGGCGGCAAGGGCAAGCCGCCCCGGGAGGTGGTCGTGGTCGACGACCGGGGCTCGAAGCTCGCCACCCACTCCCTGAACGGCCAGCTCCAGATCGGGCGGGCCGAGGCCTGCCGGATCCAGCTCTCGGACACCTACGTGTCGCAGTTCCACGCCAGGATCTTCAGCCGGGACGACGGCTGGTTCGTGGAGGACCTCGGTTCGACCAACGGCACCTACCTCAACCAGCGCCGGATCACCTCGGCGGCCGAGGTTCGCGCCGGCGACCGGGTTCGGGTGGGGAAGACCACCCTGGAGCTCCGGCGATGAACTTCCGGGTGGGGTCGAAGACCGACATCGGTCGGGCCAGGGAGCGCAACGAGGACTCCTTCCTGGTGAAGGAGCCGCTGTTCGCCGTGGCCGACGGGATGGGCGGCCACCGCGGCGGCGACGTCGCCTCGGCCATGGCGCTGCAGGCGCTGGACCGGCTGGACCTCCCGGACCAGGGGCCGCTGGCCGCGCTGGTCGAACAGATCAAGGAGGCGAACCAGGCGGTGCTCGAGCGAGGTGCCGCCGAGGGTTCGCTTCGCGGGATGGGGACCACGCTGACGGCCATGCTGGCCGAGGACGGCAAGGCACACCTGGCCCACGTGGGCGACTCGCGGGCCTATCTGCTCCGAGACGGCCACCTGCAGCGGCTGACCGAGGACCACACGCTGGTCCAGCGCATGGTCCGCGAGGGGCGCATCCGGCCAGACGAGGCGGCGCGGCACCCGCAGCGAAACGTCCTGACCCGCGCCCTCGGGGTGGACGACGACCTGCCCGTCGACGAGTTCACGCTCGACCTCCATCCCGGCGACCGCATCGTGCTGTGCACCGACGGCCTCACCAACATGGTCGAGGAGGACCGGATCCGGCACGTGCTGGAGTCCGAACCCGACCCGCAATCGGCGGCCGAGCGGTTGGTGGAGGAGGCGAACGCGGCGGGGGGCGACGACAACATCACCGTGATCGTGGTCGAGGCGCGGGGAGACGGCGACGCCCGCACGGCGTACTCGAGCGGGGGCGCCGTGGCCACGGCCCCGGGCCCGGGCGGGGCCGAGGCCGTCCGGGATGACACCGCCGGCGCACACCGGGCCCCGTCCCCATCCCCAGCCCGGCCGGGCCGGAGGCGCCGGATCGCCGTTCGCGCCGTGATCGTGCTGGTCGTCGTCGCCGCCGGGCTGGCCGGGCTTCGCGTCTACCTGAACCACCAGTGGTACGTCGGAGACTCGAACGGCCGCGTGGCGATCTTCCACGGGATCCCCGCCGCCCCCCTCGGGTATCACCTGTCGCACGTGGCCGTCCCCACCGTCATCCCGGCGAACCGGGCCGAACAGCTCCAGCCGTACCGCGACCTCCGAGACGGCATCACGGCGAGCAGCTTCCCGGACGCCCGCAGCATCGTGAGCCAGATCCGCAGGGACGTGCTGGCCCAGACCCGGCGGCGAGCGCCCGGAACCGGCTGACATGGACACGGCGAAGGCTCCTCGAGGCGAAGTCATGCGCGGAGGAGGCCCCGCGTGCAGGTGACGGCCTCCACGACCGCTTCGACCCGCAGCGGCACCCAGCTCGCCCTGACGATCCTCGCCGTGGCGCTCTCGGTGGGCGCCTACATCCTGGTGACGCTGGGCCAGACGGGGAAGGCGCCGGCGGACGTGGGCGTGTTCATCGCGGTGCTGGGCGTGGCCTATCTGGTGGCCCACCTCCTGACCGTGCGGCTGGCGCCGGCAGCAGACCCGGTGCTCCTCCCCACCGCAGCGCTGCTGGCCGGCCTGGGCTACGCGGTGATCTACCGGCTGGACGCCGGGCGAGCTTCGGACCAGTTCGGCTGGCTGATGCTCGGGCTGTTCCTGTATGTGCTCACCATGGCCGTCGTCCGCGACCACCGTTCCCTGGACGCCTACACGTACACGATCGGCCTGGCCGGGATCCTCCTCCTGCTCCTCCCGATCGCCCCGGGGATCGGCGAGACGATCAACGGGGCCCGCCTGTGGATCCACCTGGGCCCACTGACCTTCCAGCCTTCGGAGGTCGGGAAGGTCCTGATCGTGGTCTTCCTGGCCTCCTATCTGAACGCGAAGAAGGAGCTGCTGGCCCTGGCCACCCGGCGCATCGGCCCGTTCCGCCTGCCCGAACCGCGCCACCTCGGCCCGCTCCTGCTGGCGTGGATGGTGTCCCTGGCCGTGCTGTTCATGGAGAAGGACATGGGGTCCTCCCTCCTGTTCTTCGGGATCTTCGTGATCATGCTGTGGGCCGCCACCGGGCGGGCCAGCTACCTGGCGCTGGGCCTGGTGATGTTCGTCGTGGGCGCCCTGATCGGGTACGCGGCGTTCGCCCACGTCCAGGAGCGGGTGCTGATCTGGCTGCACGCGCTGGAGCCGAGATACATCCACGACCAGGGGTACCAACTGGCGCAGTCGGAGTTCTCCCTGGCCAGCGGGGGCATCGCCGGGACCGGCCTGGGGCAGGGCCACCCCACGCTGATCCCGTCGGTCTACACCGACTTCATCTTCTCGGCGGTTGGCGAGGAGCTGGGGTTGTTCGGGGCCACCGCCCTCCTCCTCATGTACTTCGTCCTGGTGGCCCGAGGGCTTCGGATCGCCCTGTCCCGGGAGGACGGGTTCGGCAAGCTGCTGGCCACCGGCCTCACCAGCGCGCTGGCCTTGCAGACCTTCATCATCGTGGGAGGGGTCACCCGGCTGATCCCGCTGACCGGCATCACCCTGCCGTTCGTCTCCTACGGCGGCTCGAGCCTGGTGTCGAACTTCGTCCTGCTGGCCCTGCTGGTGCGGGTGTCGGCCCGGCCGCAGACCAGGGCCGGTCCGGGCCGCCATCGGGGCAGGCCCCGCCGGGCCGAACCGCCCTCCGGCTCCGCGCCGGAGACCACCGTCGTCACGGGGGGCGAGCCATGATGGACCGCCAGATCCGGTGGCTGGCGGTGGCCTTCATGGCCATGTTCGTGCTGCTCCTGGCCCAGTTGAGCTACCTCCAGGTGTTCGCTGCGAACACGCTGGCGAACAACCCGGCCAACCAGCGCCTCCTCCTGGAGGAGTACGACGTGGACCGGGGCAACATCCTGGGCCGCGACGAGCGGACGGTGCTGGCCAGGAGCAAGCCAACCAAGGGGGTGCTGAAGTACCTGCGGATCTATCCCGGGCATTCGCTGTACGGCCAGATCACCGGGTTCTACTCCGTGGTGTTCGGGCGAAGCGGCCTGGAGGCGGCGGCGAACGACTACCTCTCGGGCCGCGCCCCCGAGCTGCTTCCACAGAACCTGGTCGACGAGATCCTCGGCCGGCCCAAGCGCGGAGCCACAGTGATCACCACCATCGACCCAAGGCTCCAGCAGGCGGCGGCGCACGCGCTGGGCCACCTCCCGGGCGCGGTGGTGGCGCTGGACCCGGGAACCGGCGAGGTCCTGGCGATGTACGCGAACCCCTCCTACGACCCCACGCCCCTGGCCTACCACAATGGCGGCAAGGTCCGGGCGGCGTGGAAGGGGCTCGCGGACAACACGTCGAAGCCGCTCCTGTCCCGGGCCTCCCAGCAGCTCTTCGCGCCGGGTTCGACCTTCAAGCTGGTCACCGCCGCGGCGGCCCTGGAGAACGGGATGACCCCGGGCTCCACGTTCGACAACCCGCCCCAGCTCGACCTGCCGCAGACGAACAACACGTTGCAGAACTTCGGCGGGGAGCACTGCCTGGGGGGAGCGCCGAAGCTGACCCTGGCCCAGGCCCTCACGGTCTCGTGCAACGTGGTGTTCGGCGAGATCGGCCTGAAGCTCGGCGCCGACAAGCTGGTGGCCCAGGCCCAGAAGTTCGGGTTCGACCAGCACGTGCCGTTCGACATCCCGTTCGCCGAAGGGAGCATCCCGCCGGCGAGCGCCTTCGCCAACGACCTCCCCGGCGTGGCCTACTCGGCCATCGGTCAGCAGAGCGTCCTGGCGAACCCGCTGCAGATGGCCCTGGTGGGAGGGGCCATCGCCAACGGGGGGGTGGAGATGCAGCCCCGGCTGGTGAAGGAGATCCGAGACGCCGACGGCCGGGTGGTGAAGTCGTTCCAGCCGCAGGAGTTCGGGCGGCCCATCTCGGGCCGCACCGCCGCCCAGCTCACCCAGATGATGGTGAGCGTGGTGCAGAGCGGGACCGGGACCGCCGCCCAGATCCCCGGGGTGGCGGTGGCCGGGAAGACCGGCACCGCCCAGCGCCCGAGGGGGAACCCGCACGCGTGGTTCGTGTGCTTCGCCCCTGCCCAGCACCCCCGGATCGTGGTCGCGGTGGTGGTGCTGGACGGTGGGAGCATGGGGAGCGAGGCCACCGGCGGGCACGTGGCCGCGCCCATCGCCAAGGCCGTCCTGGAGGCGGCTCTGGGTAAGAGATAGCCGATGACGGGGATCACGCAGGACGTCACCCTCGGAGGCCGGTACCGGCTGGTCCAACGCATCGCCTCCGGCGGAATGGGCACGGTGTGGCGGGCCGAGGACACGGTGCTCCACCGCCCGGTCGCCGTGAAGATCCTGTCCGACGCGCTCGGCCACGACGCCAGGTTCGTCGAACGGTTCCGCCGGGAGGCCCAGGCGGCCGCGGGGCTCTCGCACCCGAACGTCGCCGGCGTCTACGACTACGGCGAGGACGGCGACACGCCCTACATGGTGATGGAGCTCATCGCCGGCGAGACGCTGGCCGAACGGCTCCACCGGGAGGGCCGCCTGCCTCCGGAGGAGGCCGCTCGGATCGCCTTCGAGATCGCGATGGCGCTCCAGGCCGCGCACGAGGCGGGCCTGGTGCACCGCGACGTCAAGCCGGGGAACGTGATGATCACCCCGCGGGGCGAGGTGAAGGTGATGGACTTCGGCATCGCCGCGGCCGCGTGGGCCGCCCCTCTCACCGCCACCGGGACCACCATCGGGACCGCGTCCTACCTCTCGCCGGAGCAGGCCTCGGGCGAACGGGCCACGCCGGCCTCGGACGTGTACGCGCTGGGCTGCGTGCTCCACGAGATGCTGATCGGGCGACCGCCCTTCACGGGCAGCACGCCGGTTGCGGTGGCCGCCGCGCACATCCACGAGCGACCGCGGGCCGTTCGAGACCTCGACCCGGGGATCCCGGCGAGCCTCGCGACGGCGTGCGACATGGCGCTGGCGAAGGACCCCGCCGCACGGCCGGCCTCGGCCCGGATCCTCGCCCAGATGCTCTCCGGCGACGTCATGACTTCCGTCCCCATCGTCCCGACCCCCCCCGACGCGAACGAGGCCGGCCGCGCCACGGCCGCAGTCGGCCCCACGACCCCCGTCGCGCCCGGTTCGACCGAGGTGCTCCCCCCGCCCGACCGAACGGCCCGTCTGGCGCCTCTCCCGGCCGCTCTCGCGGAGGATATGACCCCCAAGCGATCCCGAACCCGAACGCCCCGGGCGGTCTGGATCGCGCTGATCGTCATGCTGCTGTCGGTGGCGCTGATCGCGGGGATCCTGGCCGCGTTCACCGGGGGGTCCGCCTCACCTCACAACGGCAACAGCACGACCGGGCCGGCGAAGGTCGACGTGCCGGCCGTGGTCGGCCTCCGGCTCCAGAAGGCGCTGGACGAGCTGACGGCGTCGGGGCTGGGAGTGGGGAGCATCGTGAAGGTCGAACAGGGCCCGAACGGGGTGGTGGTGCGGATCGATCCTCCCGCCGGAACCCGCCTGGCCCAGGGAGACTCCGTTACCTTGTACGTGGGAGGGGGTCACGGTCCGGGAGAGGACCACGGCCACCCCAAGAAGAAGGGCGGGGACTGATGGTCGATCAGCGGGTGCTGGGCGGGCGGTACGAGCTCGACTCGGTGCTCGGGCACGGCGGCATGGCCCAGGTGTACCTGGGGACCGACCGGGTGCTGGGCCGGCAGGTCGCCGTGAAGATCCTGGGGCCCCAGTTCGCCAGGGACGACGCCTTCGTCACGCGGTTCCGGCGAGAGGCCCAGGCCGCGGCCTCCCTCACCCATCCGAACGTGGTCGGGGTGTTCGACACCGGCTCCGACGACGGGACCCATTTCATCGTCATGGAATACGTGCCGGGGAAGACGCTGTCCCAGGTGATCAGGGAGGACGGCCCCCTCCTGCCCGAGCGGGCCGTGGAGATCGCGGAAGCCGTGGCCGGCGGGCTGGCCTTCGCCCACCGGCAGGGGATCATCCACCGTGACGTCAAGCCGGGGAACATCATGCTGACCCGGAACGGCGACGCGAAGGTCATGGACTTCGGCATCGCCCGGGCCGCCACCAGCGAGTCCCTCACCCAGACGGCCACGGTGCTGGGGACGGCCGCCTACTTCTCGCCCGAGCAGGCCCAGGGGGCCAAGGTCGACGCGCGGTCGGACGTGTACTCGCTGGGCTGCGTGCTCGACGAGATGCTCACCGGCCAGCCCCCCTTCACCGCCGACACGCCGGTGGCGGTGGCCTACAAGCACGTTCGCGAGGACCCGGTGCCACCGAGCGCGCTGAACGCCGACGTCTCCGCCTCGCTGGACGCCATCGTCATGAAGTGCCTGGCGAAGAACCCCGAGAACCGGTACCAGACCGCCGACGAGCTTCGGGCCGACCTGGAGCGGTTCCGAACCGGCCAGCCGGTGCTGGCAACGCCCGTGCTGCCCCTGGGGCCGACGGAGGTCATCGAGCGGACGGTCCGGCCCACCGCGGTGCTCCCCGCGGCCGCCACCGAGGCGGTGGACCGGCCCCGCCGATGGGTGGCGTGGGCGATCATCGGGCTGATCCTCGCCTTCCTGATCACGGGATTGGTGGTGCTGGCCACGACCCTGCTCTCGTCGAGCTCGAGCCTGGTGACGGTGCCGGACGTGCGGGGAAAGCCCCAGCGGATCGCGGAGAAGACCCTCGAGGACGCGGGATTCAAGTGGACGATCGCCGGACGGGCCCAGTCGCAGACCGTGCCGAGGGGGGCGGTGGTCGACTACCGGCCCAAGCAGGCGAAGGTGGGAGACACCATCGAGCTCCTGGTGTCGAGCGGCGCGCCGGTGCAGACGGTCCCGGTGCCCGACGTGATCTGCGAGCCGCTCAACCAGGCGCAGATCGAGCTCCAGGACGCGGGCTTCCAGCCGCGGGTGGCGGGCACGGCCGACAACGCGAGCTGCCAGCCCGGCGACGTGGCCAAGACGAAGCCCGGGGCGAACGCGCCGGCCCCGAAGGGCTCGACCGTCAAGGTCTACACCGTGCCGCAGCCGTCGCCGTCACCATCGCCCAGCCCATCGCCGTCGCCCTCACCGTCGCCGTCGCCATCACCGTCGCCCAGCCCCTCGCCAACGGCGCCATCACCGACACCGACGGCGACGGCCACCCCGACGGCTTCTGCGGGAACCGCTCCCGGAAGCGGCTCGAGGCTGCGCTAGCATCCTTCCTGCCAGATCGCCTTCCCCGGCATCGGAGGCAGCGCGCTGGAGCTCGTCGAGGAGACCTTCACCGAGGAGGAGCGGGCCGTTTTGGCCCCGCATTTCACCAACCTCGACGGCCCCGTGTTCGCCCTGGTCAACCTGCCGGAGGTGGTGAAGGGCGCGCTGTTCGCCCGGTACTCCCGATCACCCAAGTCGCTGCGCAGACTGTTCCTCGACGAGTTCGCGGACGGCGTGGCCTCGGGCGGGCCCGGACCGGGAGAGACCGGGGTAGGGCGGGCGGAGGAGCTCTACCGGCGGGTGTTCCTCGAGTACGGCGACGACTCCGTGGCCCAGCTCGGCGGGGCCCACCTGGCCTGCGAGCAGGCCTCGCAACTGCTGGCGAAGGTGCTCGAGCGGGGCCGCCTGGCGGCCTACCTCGAGCAGTCCACCCGATACGTGCCGTACGACGACCGGCCCGGCGGGCGGTGGCGCTACGTGGTCCCAGCGGAGGTCGAGCCCTCTCCGGCCCTGGCGGCCGACTACCGGGCCACCCTCGATCGGGCCTTCGCGACCTATGCCCGCTGGCTCGGCCCGCTCCAGGAGCACCTCCGCGCGCTGGTGCCGAAGGGAGCCGAGGATTCGGACTTCGTCTACCGCATGGCCATCCGGGCGCGGGCCTGCGACGCCCTCCGGGGCCTGCTGCCCGCCGCCACGAAGTCGAACGTCGGGATCTTCGCCACGGCCCAGTCCTATGAGCACCTGCTGTTGCGGATGCGGGCTCACCCTCTTCAGGAGGTCCGGGTCTACGCCGGACTGATGCTGGAGGAGCTTCGAAAGGTCATCCCGGCCTTCCTGGCCCGGGTGGACCGGCCCGACCGGGGCGGCCGGTGGAGCGGGTACCTGGCCAACACCCGGGA
>WNGK01015026.1_pt1 | contig 12662 bp, 11 predicted proteins | sample 5400601 | NCBI WGS metagenome assembly WNGK01 (sample SAMN13153376, study PRJNA577476) | soil metagenome | isolation source: 60 cm soil or saprolite under Garry oak tree replicate 1 | place: USA:California | collected 2016-06-15 | reverse complement strand
TTCGCGTCGTTGAACCACTTCACGACTCCGGTGATGCGTGCCATCTTGCTGTACTCCTGACTTAGTGTTGTTCGCGACGTCGTGCGGACTTCACCTTGCGGCGTGCCGCTGCCTTGTCCTTCCGTCGCCGTAGAGCGCCGGGGCTCTCGTAGAAGCGCTTCCGCTTCATGTCCTGAAACAGGCCGGCTTTCGTGATCTGGCGACGGAACTTCTTCAACACATATTCCAATCGGTCGCCGTCGCCTACGGTCACTTCCATCCGGTCGCTCCAGTCGAGTCGCCCCAGAAACGAAACGACCCGGGCGGTAGCCCAGGTCCTAAAGAACAGTCTCTGGTTCGTTATCGCTCGGCGTGGATGATCGCCGAGGGGGCGCCATTTGTCAACACCTGGCAGAGGCGTATCACGCAATCGTCGCACCAGAACGTCGCGCCGAAGACATAGCACGGGAAGGCGTTACGGTTCAGCGCCACGGTTGTGTGCTGCGTGGTCACTTGACGTATCTGCTTCATTCCCCAGGTTCAAAACTGAAGAAACCGTCGCGTAAGGGCGTCACGAGAAAGACGTCACGAGACGGCGTTACGAGGGAGCGTGTATCACGATGCTCTCGTGACGATTTCACGTGACGTCTTTTCGAGACGTCTTTGTAAGGGAGTAGTATGCCATTTGCTTCACTGGGGCTTGCCCCCGAACTGGTGCGCGCCGTGGCCGACGAAGGCTACGAGCAGCCCACCCCCATTCAACAGGAAGCGATTCCGCTCGCCCTGGCCGGCCGCGATCTCATCGGGTCTGCCCAGACCGGTACCGGGAAGACGGCGGCGTTCATGCTGCCGATCCTGCAGCGCCTGTCGCGCAACGGCGTGAAACACGTGTTGCGCGCTCTGATCCTGGTGCCCACGCGGGAGCTCGCCGAGCAGGTGCTGCAGAGCGCCAAGGCGTACGGGCGCCACCTGGACGTCCCCTCGCGCGCGGGACCGACATCGTGGTCGCGACCCCGGGCCGGCTGCTCGACCACATGGAGCGCGGCCACGTGGATTTCTCGCGACTCGAGGTCCTGGTGCTGGACGAGGCCGACCGCATGCTCGACATGGGGTTCGCGCCGGACGTACGCCGCATCCTGCGGGCGCTCCCCTCCAAACGGCAGACGATGCTCTTCTCGGCGACGGTGTCGCTCGAGGTGGATGCGCTCGCCCGCACGGCGCTCGACAGCCACGCCTCGGTCGAGATCGGCCGGCGGGCGAAGCCCGCGGAAGGCATCGAGCACGTGATCGTCGCGACCGATAAGCTGCAGAAGCGCGGTGTGCTCGCGCGCATCCTGCAGGCGAAGCCGGCCGGCCAGACGCTGGTGTTCACGCGCACCAAGTACGGCGCGGACAAGCTGGTGACGTTCCTGCGGCGGGAGGGGATTCCGGCGCACGCCATCCACGGCGACAAGGCCCAGAGCCACCGCACCCGCACTCTGGACGCGTTCCGCTCAGGCGAGGCCGACGTGCTGATCGCGACCGACATCGCGGCGCGGGGGATCGACGTGGACGGCATCCGGATGGTGGTGAACTTCGACGTGCCGCACGAAGCGGAGGTTTACGTGCACCGCGTGGGCCGCACGGCCCGGGCCGGTGCGCGGGGGCTCGCGCTCACGCTGCTGTCGCCCGATGAATGGCCGCTCATGGGGGACATCGAGAAGCTCGTCGGCCAGATTTTCCCCCGGGAAGTGATCCCCGGTTTCGAGCCGTCGGTCAAGCCACTGCAGCCCAAGCCGCTCCAGGCGGAGCAGCCCAAGCAAGGCCGGTCGGTGCGGGCGCGCACCGGAGGCCGTCGCCGGCGCTAACGCCTTCAGCCTCTGTTTTCGATCGCCACGTAGTCTCGCTTGTCGGCACCCGTATAGATCTGGTGCGGGCGGGCGATCTTCTGCTCCTTGTCGAGCAGCATCTCTTGCCACTGCGCCAGCCATCCCGGTGTACGCCCGATGGCGAACAGCACCGGAAACATGTCCATCGGGAACTTCATCGCTTCGTAGATGATCCCCGAGTAGAAATCCACGTTGGGGTACAGCTTACGGGTGACGAAGTAGTCTTCCTGGAGCGCGATCCGCTCGAGCTCCACGGCGATGTCGATCAGCGGGTTCTTCCCGGTGACATCGAACACCTCTTCGGCGACCCGCTGGATGATCTTGGCTCGCGGATCGTAGCTCTTGTAGATCCGGTGGCCGAAGCCGAACAGGCGGAACTCGCCGCGCTTCACGCGCTCGAGGTACGCCGGGATGTTGTCCTTCGAGCGGATCTCGCGGAGCATCTTCAGGACTTCTTCGTTGGCGCCACCGTGTAGCGGTCCGTACAGAGCCGCGGCGGCGGCGGCCATCGCCGAGTAGGGATCGGCGTGCGACGAGCCGACGCCCCGCATGGCGCTGGTCGAGCAGTTCTGCTCATGGTCCGCGTGGAGGATGAACAGGACGTCCAGCGCGTGCTCGAGCGTCTTGTTCGGCCCATACTTCACCTCCGTCGCCTTGAACATCATGTTCAAAAAGTTGCCCGTATAGGACAGGTCGTTGTCCGGGTACGCGTACGGCATCCCCACCGAGTGCCGGTAGGCGAACGCGGCGAGGGTGGGCGCCTTCGCGATCAGCCGGAAGATCTGGTTCCAGCGGGAGGTCTCGTTCATGATCTGCTTCGCTTCGGGATAGAAGGTCGACAGCGCGGCCACCGTGCTCACGAACATCCCCATGGGATGCGCGTCGTGATGGAACCCGTCGATGAATTTCTTGATGCTCTCATGGACGATGGTGTGGTGGGTGACATTGTACACCCACGAGTCGAGCTCCGCCGCGGACGGCAGCTCGCCGTGCAGCAGCAGGTACGCGGTTTCCAGGAACGTGCTCCGCTCGGCCAGCTGCTCGATCGGATACCCGCGGTAGCGCAGGATCCCCTTGTCGCCGTCGATGTAGCTGATCGCGCTGCGGCACGCCGCGGTGTTCAGGAACCCCGGGTCGTACGTCGCCAGCCCCGCATCGTCGCTCGCCACCTTGATCTGGCGCAGGTCGACCGCCCGGATCGTGCCGTCCTGGATGGGAAGCTCGTACGTCTTGCCGGTCCGGTTGTCGGTGACGGACAGGGTGCTCTTCGACACGCGAATCGTCCTGGGAAATGGCTGGGGAAAGATAACTGGGAGGCGGTAGAGGACGGTAAAGGACGGAAGAAGACGGTGGAGGAGCGGCGGCAACCTCTACCGCCCTCTACCGCCCTCTGCCGTCCTCTATAATTTGTGAGACCATGCCCCCACCTGCGCCCGCCAAGCCCGCCTCCCCCAAACCGGCTCCGCTCTACCCGACGCGCTCTGCCGCCGGTGCCCTGCTGGGCCAGCAGCTGGCGGGCCGCGGCTACCTCGGATGCCTGTTGCTCGGCATCACGCCCGAGGGCGTCGAGATCGCCGCGAACGCCTCCAAGGCGATGGGGGCCCAATTCGACGTCCTCGTCGCGGCGTTTATCAAGCTGGGGTCCAACCTGGCGCCGATCGGCGCGATCGCCGAATCGGCGCCGTCGGAGATGGACCCCGACTTTCAGCCGAGCGGTTCGCTGATGGACAAGCTGGCGAGCGCGATCGACGAGTCCCGCGCGCGTGTGAAGCAGGACCTGATCCTGTACCGCACCGAGCGCCCCGTGAAGAAGCTCGCGGGCCGGATTGCGGTGATCATCGACGGCCAGGTAGCGTATCCGTGGAGAGTGCTCGCGGCGGCGAAGCTGGCCGAGCAGCTGGGCGCGAAGCAAGTCGTGATCGCCACGCCGGTCGCCAGCCAGGTCGCGGCCGACTGCATCGCTGCGCGGCGCTACGACTTCGTGTGCCCGAGTATCGTGATGGATGCCCAGGGGCACCCGACACCCTACGGGGACGCCGCGGGCGAGACCCCCGAGCGCCTGCGGAGCATCATGATCGCCCACCAGGCGGCGTAAGCCGCCGTCGGAGGGCTAGCTGCTGCGAGCGAGCTCGAACAGGTAATCCACGTACGAGCGCACCGCGCCAGCCATGCCCTGCACCTTCGGGTTCTTCGACTCGATCACGTAGTACTCATTCGGCGCGTGCGCCCCGCTGCCGTGGCCGAGGCCGAAATGGCCTGCCGGAAGGCGCAGCGGGTCTCCGGTGAACACGTAGCCCGGCCAAGAGCCGGCGCTCCGGGGCAACACCACGGGGTCGATCCCGCCGCGCCGGTACACCGCCGTCTGCGCCCGAATCAATCCGGCGTCGGCGACCGTGCTGTTGGGGTCGTACCCGCCGGTCATGTTCACCTCGATATCCCCGAAGCCGCGCTTGGCGAGGTGCGCCTTCAAGGCGGCGAGCGCCTCGGCCGCGGTCATATCGGGGACGAGTCGCAGGTCGAGCTTGGCCACCGCCCGGTGCGGAAGAATGGTCTTGCCGCCCGGCCCGGTGTACCCGCCGACGAGGCCCTCGATGTTGACGGTGGGACGTGACATCAGGAGCTCGAGCGCCTCGCGCCAGCTCACGTCGTGGACCCAGTGCTCTACCCCCAGCTGCTGCTTCGTCACCTGCTCGTCGAGCCGGTTCGCCGCGTCCGCGATCATGGCCTTCTCGGCGGGAGAAAGCGGTCGCGCCTTGTCGGCGAACCCCTCGATGGCGGGGTCGTTGCCGTCGGGAGAGACGAGCGTGGCGAGGGCTTCCACCAGGTGCCACGCCGGGCTGTCCACGCGGGCCTTGTTGCTCGAGTGGATGTCGCGCTGCGGCCCGCGGCCCCAGCGCTCGCCGCTCGAGACCACCTCCGCCTCGATCACGCCCTTCGCGCCGAGCGTGATGATCACCTTGCCGTCGAGCTCCTGCGCCGCCGCGGGCATGAAGATGCCGAGCGCGTTCCGCAGAGCCGCGAGCACCTCCGGACGGCGCACGATCTGGGGGAAGTGCGGCGAGCCGATTTCCTCTTCGCCTTCGGCCACCAGCACCAGGTTCACGGGGACCTTCCGGCCGGCGCCGCGAATGGCGTGCAGTGCGGCGAGGAACGACGCCTCGGGGCCCTTTTGGTTCACGGCGCCACGGCCGACCAGCACGGTGCCTACGCCCGGCTTCTCGACCAGCGACGCGGCCCACGGCGGCGACGACCATTCCGCGGGGTCGACCTGTTTGACGTCGTACATGAAGTAGACGCCCAGGGTGCGAGGAGCACCGGCATCGAGCGTCGCGAAGATTCCCGGCTGGCCGTCGGTCGGCAGCTTCGTGACCTGGTTGAACCCGGCGTCGCGCAGCAGCTGCATCGTGAGGTCGCATCCCTCCGCGACCCCGTTGTTCTCCGCGGCGATCGATGGCTGATGGATCCACCGCTGCAGCCGGGCCACGGCCTCCTGGTGACGCCGGTCGATCTCTGCCTGAATGTCGTCGAAGCCGCGGGAGGGCAGGGGTGTCCAGGCGGGCCAGGCGAGCGCCGCGGCGCCGGCCGCCGCGCCCTCGAGGAAGGTGCGTCGGTCCACCGGATGTTGCATCGTTACCTCAGGTGTGGGTGTCTTGTAGCTCGACCATCCCACGCTCGAGCCACCGATGCTCGCTTTGCAGCACTTCCTGGGCCAGCCGATACGTCCGCGTGTCGGCGTTGTGCGAGAGCTCGTGAAACTTCGCCTCGACCCGGCCACGCGCCTGACGGCAGAACAGATCCGCCACGTCCACGGCGCGCCGGCCGGCTGCGGGGTCGCTCTTCCGCAGCCACTCGGCCCGCGCGCACGTCGCGGCCATGGCAAACAGCTCGGCACCCACGTCCACCAGCCGGAACAGCACGGCCTGGCGGTATTCGAGCTTGGGTCCGAAGCGCATCATCGCGTGGAACACGCCGCGCGCCAGGCGCCGGGCGGCCCGCTCCACGTAGCGCAGATGCCTCGCGAGCGGTCCGAACCCGGCGTACTTGGGCCAGAACCCCCAGCCGAGCCAGCGCGACGGATACCACCAGCCGTAGAACAGCGCGGCGCGCACGAGGCCGCGGACGCGCTCGCCCACGGACTTCCCCGGCATCACCACGTCGCCCGCCACCTGCAGGTGCTTGTCCACCGCCTCGCGGGCGATGAACAGATGCATGATCTCGCTCGATCCCTCGAAGATCAGGTTGATGCGGAAGTCGCGCATGATCCGCTCGACGGGTACGGGCTTCTCGCCGCGGGCACGGAGCGAGTCGGCGGTCTCGTAGCCGCGGCCGCCCCGGATCTGCACGGTATCGTCGATGATGCGCCAGCCACCCTCGGAGTTGTAGAGCTTCGCGATCGCGGCCTCGAGGCGGATGTCGTAGCCACCGCGGTCCGCCATCGCGCCACACAGCTCCGCCACCGCCTCCATGGCGAAGGTGTTCGCCGCCATGGCACCGATCTTCTGGGCGATGGCGTCGTGCTTGCCGATGGCGCGACCCCACTGCACGCGCTCGCTCGCCCACTGACGGGAGATCTCGAGACAGCGCTTCCCGGCGGCGACCGAAGAGATCGGGAGCGTGAGCCGACCGGTGTTGAGGGTGATGAGGCCCAGCTTCAGGCCCTTGCCCACCTCCCACAACACGTTCTCGTTGGGCACGCGCACGTCGCTGAAGCGAATCACGCCGTTGTAGATCGCCTTCAGGCCCATGAAGTGGCAGCGGTGCTCGACCTTCACGCCGGGCCATGCCGTCTCGACGATGAACGCCGTGATCTGCCGCTTTTCTTTCCCGTTCACCACCTTGGACGGGGTGCGCGCGATCACGACGAGCAGCTCGGCTTTGGTGCCGTTGGTGCACCACAGCTTCTCCCCGTTGAGCACCCACGCCTGGCCGTCCGCCGTCGGGACGGCGGTCGTCTCCATCGCGGCCGGGTCGGAGCCGACGCCCGGCTCCGTCAGGGCGAACGCCGAGATCGCCCCCTTGGCGAGGCGTGGCAGATATTTCTTTTTTTGGGCGTCGCTGCCGAACAACTTCAGCGGCTGAGGCACGCCGATCGACTGATGCGCCGACAGGAGCGCGGTGACCGACCCGTCGATCGACGAGACCAGCTCGATGGCCTTCATGTACGACAGCTGCGAGAGGCCCAGCCCGCCGTATTCGCGCGGGATCTTGATCCCGAAGGCGCCGAGGTCGCGCAGGCTCTGGATCACGGCCTCGGGGATCTCCCCCTCGCGGTCGATACGGTCCGAGTCGACCTGTTCACGCAGCAGCCGCTCGAGCTTGTCGAGGAAGGGCTGCGCCCGCCGCACCTCTTCGGGATCTTGCTCGGGGTAGGGGTGGATGAGGTCGAGGCGGAACTTCCCGAGGAACAGGTCGCGCACGAAGCTCGGGGCGACCCACTCCTGCTCGCGCGCGGCCTCGGCGACTTCGCGGGCTTCGGCGGCGCTGACTTTGCGCTCGGGTGCTGTCGCGGTCGTGGCCATGGCCCCAATCTAGCCTCTGGAACGCCTGGACAGCAGGCTCGGCTCCAGCAGCAAGGCGGCGCTCGCGCCCCCCGCGAATCCCCCGAGATGTCCATAGTTGTCGATGTAGGGGTTCAGGAGGCCCGTCGAGATCTGATACGCCGCCCACACCAGGAGCACGAACCCGATCCGCTTATCCCGCAGGTAGAACCGCTTCTGGTGGCGGTACAAGGCGACGACCACGGCGGCCACGACTCCGAAAATCGCGCCTGACGCTCCGACCGACGGCCTGGGTGACAGAGCGGTGGAGAGGAGCGAGCCCGTGAGGCCGCTGGTGAAGTACACGACGGCCGTGCGCGCGAAGCCGAAGGCATGCTCGCAAGCCATCCCGACCACATACAGCACCAGGCAGTTGCCGATCAGGTGATCCCAGCCGGCGTGCAAGAAGGTGGCGCTCTCGAGGCGCCACCACTCGCCGGCAAGCACGCGGTCGCGGACCAGGGCGCCGGCGTCCACGATGCCATCCCGACTCGCGAGCGCCCCGGCGGCGAGCTCCCAACCGAACAACGCCACGTTCGCGGCGATCAGCACGAGGATGAGCGGCGGGGCGACGCGCATTCCGCGCTCGAAGTCGACGCGCGTATCGCTCCCCCCCGCCAGCATGTCGGCGGTGATGACGATCGGCTTCTCCCGCTGGTCGCTCACCGCCGCTCACCGGTGTCGAGCATGACGCCGAGCGCGAGCGCCACACGGCGGTCGAGGGCACGGACCCGGTCCGCCTTGAGGTCGAGCACGTAGCGGTCCAGCAGCGTGAACTTGCGGTTGAACTCGCCCACCACGTCCTCCGAGCCGCTGCGGACGATGATGAAGTTGGTCCGCAAGATGCCGAACAGCGGCCCGAGGAGGCGGCGCAGGAGCGAGAGGATGATGGAGTCTTCTTTCGCGACGTACAGCGTCGCGCCGTCCGGCGCCTTCACGTACCAGCGCTTCCGCACGATGTTGTACAGATAGTTCTTCCACAGGAGGGCCATGGTGCGGCCGCTCCGGTCGCGTACCGTGTAGGTGGCGGTGATCGGCTGCCACTTCCGGTCCTGCAGCACGTCGAGCAGCTTGTCGCGTTTCGTCTCGTCGCGATAGAACGTGACGTGCCGCTTCGCGGAGAGGCCGACCCCGACGGCGATCAAAGCAACGGCCGCGAGCAGCGCCCCGACGTTGCGCAGCAGGTGCGCCGGCCGCTCGACGAATACGATTTTCTTCCCCTGCTCGTCCGCCACGTCGTACTTTTCGGAGATCCGCAGCAGCTGCTGGCGCAGGAGAAAGACGTCGCGATCGAACACCGGATCCGCCTGAGGCTTGACGGCCTCAGCCGGGACGACGCCCGGTACACGATTGTCGCGCCCGCACTGCGGGCATTTCACCAGTCGTCCGGCAAACTCGTCCTTCAGCTCGTACGACGTCCCGCACCGACAGGCGACGCGGACGGCCACGGTTGCCTCCGTTCGGAAGTCCCCCAATCTATGGCTTGACAGGGAGGCGGTCACGAGGAGATTCGCCTCGCCCCACAAGGAGACCGCGATGCGTCCCAGTTTCGTCCTCATCGCCCTGCTCGTCGCACCGACGGCGTGGGCGCAGGCACCCCGGCCCGACTCGTCCGCGCCCCCGGTCCTGATCAAGGCCGGCCGCCTGATCGACGGCCGATCCGATGCGCCGCAATCGGGCGTCGGCATCCTGATCGACGGCAACCGGATCAAGACAGTGGGCCCGCTGGCGCAGGTCCAGGGGCAGGCGAAGGGCGCCCGAGTAATCGATCTGTCGCAGATGACGGTGCTGCCGGGGTTCATCGACACGCACACGCACCTGCTGCTCCAGGGCGATCCCACGGCGGAGTCTTACAACGAGCAGCTGCTGTACCAGTCGACGCCGTACCGCGCGATTCTCGCCGCCAGGAACGCGCGGATCGCACTCGAGCATGGCTTCACGGCGATCCGGGACCTCGAGACCGAGGGGGCGATGTATGTGGACGTGGACGTGAAGCGCGCGGTGGATCGGGGCGAGATTCCCGGGCCGCGCATCTTCGCGTCGACTCGCGCCATGGCGCCCACCGGCATGTACCCGATCGTCTCCGACAACTGGGAGCTGGAGCTACCGCACGGCGTGCAGCCGGTGGACGGCGTAGAGGGCGCCCGGTTGGCCGTCCGCCAGCAGGTGGCTCACGGCGCCGACTGGATCAAGTTTTACAGCGATCGCCGCTACTACTTCGGCCCAGCCCCGGATTCGGTGCTTCACAGCTGGGTGAACTTCACCGACGAGGAGGCGCGCGCCATCGTGGACGAGGCGCACCGCCTCGGTCGGAAAGTAGCGGCGCACGCGATCGGGTCGGACGGGATCGCGGCGGCGCTCCGCGCCGGCGTGAACACGATCGAGCACGGCGACGGCATGACGGACTCCCTGCTCGACGTCCTCGTCGCGAAGGGCGTGTATTGGGTGCCGACGGTGACGGTGGCCTACTACGTCGCGGGGCCGCGCGGCGGTCCCTGGGGGCCGATGGTGGAGCACCAGCGCCGGGCGTTCGCGCGGGGGATCAAAAAGGGCGTCCGGATCGTGTTAGGAACGGACGTCGGCGGATTCCCCTGGACCGAGTTAAACCAGGCGAAAGAGTTCGAGTACTACGTGCAGTACGGCATGACGCCGATGCAGGCGATCAAGTCTGGAACGTCGCTCGCGGCCGAGCTGCTGGGGCAACGGGATCTGGGCACCGTCACCCCCGGCGCGTACGCGGACCTGGTCGCGGTGGCGGGGGACCCATTGAAGGATGTCACGGAACTGTCGCGCGTTCGATTCGTTATGAAGGGCGGGGTCACTTATCTTTCGCCATAGTGCGGCGCGCGCTCGGGACTAGCCTCGCTCTGTTGTTCGGCGCCGTCGGACCGGTCGTGGGGCAGTTCGCTCCACCCGGCACCGGCGGCGTCGCGGCGTTGGCGAGCACGCTGACGCAGCTCGGCGCGAACAAGCGCGTGCTGATGATCGGCGCGCATCCCGACGACGAGTATTCCGACCTCGTCGCCCTGTTCGCCCGGGGGATGGGTGCTCAGGTAGCCTACCTGTCGCTCAGCCGCGGCGAAGGAGGGCAGAACCTCATCGGTCCCGAGCTGGGCCCCGAGCTGGGGATCATCCGTTCGGAAGAGCTGCTCGCCGCGCGGCGAATCGACGGTGCGCGCCAGTTCTTCACCCGCGCCTACGACTTCGGGTATTCCAAGACCCTGGAAGAATCGCTGCGGCTCTGGCCCCGCGATTCCGTCCTCAAGGACGTGCTCGACGTCGTGCGCCGCTTCCGCCCTCAGATCATCGTGTCCGTGTTCTCCGGAACGCCACGCGACGGGCACGGCCAGCATCAGGTGGCCGGCCTGGTTGCACGCCAGGCGTTCGAGGTGCTGCGCGACTCGAGCTGGGGACCGGTGAAGCTGTACCGCTCCCTCTACTTCGACACCGCGAGCGCCACGTTGCGGCTCGACGCGGGACTGCTCGACCCTGTGGCGGGTCGGTCCTACCACCAGATCGCCATGGCGGGCCGGAGCCAGCACCGCTCGCAGGATGAAGGCCAGCTCGAGCAGCCGGGGCCGAGGATCGCGCGGCTCGCGTTTATCGAGTGGCGGGACCGGGGACGCGGGACGCGGGACGGGGATGGTTTGTTTGCGGGGGTCGATACGCTCTTCCCCGGCAAGACCCGCTACGCCGCGCTGATCGACTCTGCGCGCGTCCGCCTCAATCCGCTGCATCCGGGTGCGATTCTTCCGATCCTGGCGCGCGCTCTGCGCGAGCTCGGTGACGCGGACTCGAGCCAGCAGGGTCTGCTCGCCGACGCGCTCATGACCGCGGCCGGGGTTGCGATCGACGGGTTCGCCGATGACGGCATCGTCGTCCCCGGGGAGCGGGTGCAGGTGGAGGCAAGCCTCTGGAACGGGGGTGACAGCGGGGTTACCCTCGCCGCAATGGATGTTGCAGCGCCGGCCGGGTGGAAGATCGAGCGGCTCGACCCGGCTGCCTCATCGGTCGCTCCCGGCACGCTCGCCGGCCGCCACTTCGCCGTCACCGTCGCCGCCGACGCGCCTCGCTCACAACCGTATTTTCTGCGGCGGCCGCTCGTCGGCGCCCTGTACGACTGGAGTGGCGTGCCGGGCGACTGGCACGGGCTCCCGTTCGAGCCGGGACCGTTGCAGCTCATTGTGCGACTCACCGTCGCGGGCGAGCCGCTCGTGTTCACTCGAGAGGTGGTTTACCGCTACCGCGATCAGAGCATCGGCGAACCGCGCGCGCGGGCCGGCGACCGCGCAGGTGGTGTGCACGCCGCCGCGAGGTTGGCCCACCCTGCCCCCGGAGAGCCTGTCGTTCCAGCGCGAGGACGAGTCGAAGAGCCTGACGCTCACGGTCGCTCTGCCGGCGGCGGTGCGACCCGGTGTCTACCAGCTCAAGGCGGAGGTACTCGCGGGCGGTCGGCCGAGCGAAGGCGCGCTGGCCCTGATCGACTACCCCCACATCCGGCCACGGGCGGCCGTCCACGCCTCGACCGCCGAGCTGCGCGCGACGCGCATCGCGCTGCCGGTGCTGACGCGCGTAGGCTACGTGCGGGGCGCGTCCGATCGTGTCCCGGAGGCGCTGCAGGCGGTGGGCGTCCCGATCGAGCTGCTCGGTTCCGACACGCTCGCCCGGGGGGATCTTTCCCGGTACGACGGGATCGTGATCGGAAGCCGGGCGTACGAGACCGAGCCCGCCCTGGTCGCGAGCAATGGGCGGCTGCTGGACTACGTCCGCGCCGGCGGTCTCGTCCTCGTCCAGTACCAGCAATACCCGTTCGTGAATGGCGGCTTCGCGCCGTACCGCCTCTCGATCGCGCGTCCGCACGACCGCGTGACCGACGAGGCCGCGGCGGTGACCGAGCTGGATTCGGCGAGCGGCGTATTCCACGTCCCGAACGAAATCGGGCCTGACGATTGGCGAGGCTGGGTGCAGGAGCGCGGCCTGTATTTCGCGCACGATTGGGATCCCGCCTACACGCCGCTCGTCGAGCTGCACGATCCGAGCGAGCCGCCGCTTCAGGGCGGGCTGCTCGTGGCCACGGTCGGCAAGGGCACGTACGTGTACACCGGGCTGAGCTTCTTTCGACAACTCCCTGCTGGTGTCCCTGGTGCGTATCGCGTATTTGCGAATCTCCTCGCGCTGGGCAAGCGATAAAAATGCGGAATGCGGAGTGCGGAATGCGGAATGGTCCGTGCGAGCCTCGAGTCGCGTCGGACGCCCCAGGGATCGACCCTTCCCAGTC
>WNGK01011857.1_pt1 | contig 12663 bp, 17 predicted proteins | sample 5400601 | NCBI WGS metagenome assembly WNGK01 (sample SAMN13153376, study PRJNA577476) | soil metagenome | isolation source: 60 cm soil or saprolite under Garry oak tree replicate 1 | place: USA:California | collected 2016-06-15 | reverse complement strand
ATCGGCATCCTCCTCGAGGCGGGCCACCTCATCCGCGAGTTGTTCGTCCGCCCCCGGTGGGGATGGGCAATGCTCGGCATGGCGTTGTTCTGGGCTGCGGACGCCTTCGCCATGTGGGCCGGGCTCGCGGCCTTCGGCACGCGGATGAATGCGGTCACGCTGCTGGTCGGCTACGCCACCGGCATGGTATTCACCCGCCGGACCGCGCCGCTGGCCGGCGCCGGGATCCTGGCCCTGGCCCTGCCGGCGTGCCTGTGGTACAGCGGCGCGCCGCTCGCAGCAGCGGTGGCCGGCGTGTTTGCTTACCGCATCCTGGTCTTGTGGCTCCCGCTGCCCGTCGCGCTGGCCTTCCTGCCCACCCTGCGAACGATGGGCGAGCGCCGGATCGCCCAGGCCGAGCGCAAGGCGGCGTGAGCCCCTCCAGCCGACGGCTGCCTTCACCATCCCTTCCTGGCGCGTCCATCAGGCTGGCCAGGCCGACCGCCTCGAACAGCGGCCCGGGCTCGTCGGCGAAGCTGTCCGGGCGGGCTGTCTTAGCTGAGCGCGGAGGGCTCCTTGTCGTCCGGCCCGCGGTCATCCGCGGCCAGCTGCCGGACGCGGGTTCGTAGCGGCAGCACGAACCACCACATGGTGAACCAGGCGAGTACGCCGGCGGCCAGGGCGATGGCTGGCGCTAGGCCCAGGACAACGTCCATGATCAGTAGTACCGCCGAAACCAGCGACAGCAGCAGCAGCACGAGGCCCGACAGCGCCAGCCGGTTGGCGACCCTAACGAGATGCTGCTTGAGCCGACGGCGGTAGATCACCCGATGGAACGCTGCAGGCGCGATCAACAGCGCGGTGGCGGCGGCACAGAGTATGAGGGTCACCACGTAGACGCCTCGCTGGAAGTCCGTGATGGCCGCGAAGCGGGCCTGGAAGGCCAGCGCGAGCAGGAACGCGAACAGGATCTGCACGCCGGTCTGCGCCACCCGCACCTCTTGCAGGATCTCGCCGTAGGCCCGGTCGGCCCGCTGCATGGGCGTCTCGCCGCGCGCCTCGGCGTTCCAGTCGTCGTGATCATGCACGGTACGCAGCATCGCCTTCCTCTGCCCGGCAGCGCACACTTCTAACTTCGTGTCATGGGTGCATAATTCGCCTGGCCGGGGGTAGCCCCGGCGGATGCTGCTCGGAGTCTTGGACATCGGCTCGAACTCGGCCCAGTTGCAGGTCTTCGAGGCACGCCCCGGCGCGCCTCCGCTGCCCACGCATGCGGTGAAAGAGCCGACCCTGCTGGGCGAATCATTCGACCCGGACGGCGCCATCGAACCGGCCGGGGTAGACCGGGTGGTCGAGGCGGTGAACCGTGCCATGGGGGCGGCTAGACGGCTCGGTGTTCAGCAGCTCTACGTATTCACCACGTCAGCGGTTCGCGACGCCGCCAACCGCGACCTGATCCTGGACCGGGTGGAAGCCGGCGTCAGACCGCAGTACCTCAGCGGCGAGGACGAGGCCCGGCTGATCTACCTGGCCGTGCACCAGTGGTATGGCTGGTCGGCGGGACGTCTGCTGATCCTCGACATCGGCGGCGGCTCTATGGAGATCGTGCTCGGCCGCGACGCCGAGCCGGAGCTCGCCATGTCGCTTCCGCTCGGTGCGGGACGGCTGACCCGGCTGTTCCTGCCGGACGACCCGCCCAGCCGTGATCAGCTGACCGCACTGCGCAGGCACGTGTACGCGACGCTGCGGGAAGTCGCCGACCGGCTGCTCTGGGAAGGGGTCCCGGAACGGGCTGTCGGCACCTCCAAGACCTTCAAGCAGCTCGCCCGCCTTTCCGGCGCGCCCGCCCAGCGGAAGGGGCCCTTCGTGCCGCGATCCGTCACTGCCCGCGACCTGGACGCCTGGGTACCGCGGCTCGCCACCCTCCGCGCCCGGGAGCGGGCGAAGCTGAAGGGAGTATCACGGTCCCGCAGCCGCCCTGAACGTGGGCTCCGTCGACATCTGCCCGTGGGCCCTGCGAGAGGGGATCATCCTGCACTACCTGCAGGCGTTCAACCAGTCGTTCGATCTCCCGTTGCGCCCGCTCAACGGCTCGACCTACGGCCAGGACGCGCCGGGCGGCAGGCACGTCACGCTGGTGACCACATCGTCCGGCCACGCCTGATCGATCAGGTTCCGACGGCGCGTCGCCATGCGAGCCGGCAGGTTTGCTGACCTGGGCCACGGGCAGTCGGCACGCATGGTCGCGCTGACGTGGGTGTCGCTTTGCCTGGTATGACCGCGCCGGATAGGACGGGCCCGCGAGCAGGGGAGCGCCGGGAGCGACAACGTGACCTACCGCTAGCCCGCCGGGCCGGATCGTGGGTCGTCTGGTGGATCTTGATGATGTCGTTCTGGGTGATGCTCGACGACTCCATCAATACCGATGAACTGCTAGCCGGTGCCGGGGCGGCGGTACTGGCGGCATTCTTCGCCGAGCTGGTCACCTATCAGGCCGCAACCCGTTTCCGGATGCGCATCGGGTGGCTCGTCCCGGCGTTCAGCCTGCCCGGCCAGGTCGTCCGCGACATGGTGATCGTCTACCACGCCTTGTGGCGTCGGGTGGCGCACGGCGTGCAGCCGCCCAGTGCGTTCCTTGAGCTGCCGGCCCGGTTCGGAGACGACAGGCCCGAAGGACTGACCCGCAGGACCCTGCTGGTGGGGGGGACCAGCCTCGCGCCCAACACGTTTGTGCTCGGTATCGACAGGGACCGGGACGTCATGGTGGTGCACCGGCTTGTCGCAGAGGAAAAGGAGTCATGACATGGTGATGGCGTTCGTGGCGGCGGCCATCGCGATGCTGGTCGCGCTGATCCCCGCGGGGATCGTGCTGTACCGGGGCGAACTCGTGGCGTCCGTCGTCGCCTACGAGTTCATCACCTCGGTCGTGGTGATGGTGCTCGCCCTGCTCGCGCAGGGTTTCCAGCGCCCGAGCCTGTTCGAGCTGCCGGTGGTACTGGCGGTGCTCCTGTTTGGCAGCGGGCTGGTCTTCGTCCGGGCGCTGGAGCGCTGGCTGTGATGGCCAGGCAGGTCGTCGCCGACATCCTGCTCGGGCTAGCGGTAGTGACCACGCTCGGTGCCTCGGTCGGCGTCCTGGTCATGCGGGACGCCTACCAGAAGCTCCATTTCGTGACGCCTGCCGCCCTGGTCGCGCCGTTGCTGGTGGCGCTGGCGATATTCGTGCAGATGGGCCTCGTCGAGAACACCGGCGAAACCTTCCTGGCCCTGCTGTTCATGGTGATCGCCGGGCCCTACCTGAGTCATGCCACGATCCGCGCCATCCGGGTCAGGGAAACGGGCGACTGGCGCCTCCGCGAGGGCCCTGGCGACGGCGGCCGGACGGCCGGCGGGGAGAAGGAGCAATGATCGCGGCCGTCAGCACGCCGTTTACCGTCCCCGCCGGCCTGATGGACGCCCTGCAGATAACCGTCCTGGTCCTAGTGGCCGTGGGTGCCACCGCCGTGGTGCTCATCCGGGCGCACGTGCGCCAGGTGCTCGCGCTGAGCGTATATGGAGTGCTGCTCGCCGTCCTGTTCCTGGTTTTCCAGGCGCCCGACGTCACCTTGTCGGAGCTAGCGGTGGGCGCGGTGGTCCTTCCCATCGTGTTCCTGCTGACCCTGGCGAAGATCAGGAAGCGGGAGGAGTGACACCCAGCCTGCGCCGGTGGGTGTTCCTGGCGGGCGCCGCCGGCTTCGTCGCCTTCTACCTGTGGGGCCTGCTCGGCTTGCCCGGATTCGGAAAATACCCGGGGCCGTACGGATTCGTCCTCAATCGCATCGCGGTGTCCCAGACCAAGGCCACGGGCGTCGTCTCCGCCGTCAACTTCGACTACCGGGGCTTCGACACCCTGGGGGAGGAGTTCATCTTGCTCACCGCCGCCGCCGGGGTGAGCATCGTGCTGAGACGGCTTCGGGGCGAGCGTGAGCGGTCGGCGGTCGACGAGGCCGTAGACCGCGACGTGCCGGCGACCAGCAGCGCCGTCCGGATGCTCGCCCTGCTGTTCACCGGGCCGGTCGTGGTGGTGGGCTGGTGGTTGGCCTCGCACGCGCAGACGAGCCCGTCCGGCGGCTTCCAGGGCGGGGTGTTCCTCGCGACCGCGTTCATCCTGGTCTACCTGTCCGGTGAGTTCCTCGTCTTCAAGCGGTTCAGCCCGGTCGACCTGACCGACGTAGTCGAGGCGGTGGGGGCGGGCGGATTCGCCGCCATCGGCGTTAGCGCGGTGGCGATGGGCCTGCCGTACCTGTACAACTTCCTGCCGCTCGGGACCACGCCCGGGGCGGTGAGCTCATCCGGGACCATCGTGCTGATCAGCTTCTTCGTTGGCCTCGAGGTGGCCGCCGCGTTCATCCTCATCGTCGGTGAACTGCTCGAGCAGACCCTCCTCATTCGGCGTCGGAGCGGCTGATGCAGTACTTCCCGTTCGTGGTGGTGGCCTGGATCCTGGGCGTCGGCCTCTACGGCATCGTGACCAGCCGTCACCTCGTCCACCTGATCATGTGCCTGATCGTCGTGCAGTCGTCCACGTACGTGCTGCTGCTCGGGGTCGGCTACGTGACCGGCGCGGTGGCGCCGTACTTCTACGACATCGGTGTCCACACCCCGGCGGTCGACCCGGTGGTGCAGGCACTCGCGCTGACCGACGTGGTGGTCGAGGCCGCGGTCACCGCCCTGCTGCTGGCCTTCGCGGTCCAGGCCCACAAGCGGTTCGGGACCCTGGACCCCCAGGAACTGGTCTCGCTGAAGGGATAGCCGGGCGTGGACCACTTGCTCGCTCTCGTCGTGGCCGTGCCGCTGCTGACGGCGGTCGCGATCTTCGCGGCCGGCCCGTTGCTCGGTGACCGGCGCCGGGTTCTCGACGCGATGGCCATCGGGGCGGCAGCGTCCGTCGCCGTGATGCTGGCGGTCATCATGGTGCGTACGGCCGGCGGCGATCAGGTCTACTGGTTCGGCGGGTTCCGCCCGGCCCGGGGCATCGCTATCGGCATCGACTTCGAGGCGGGTTCCCTCAGTGCCGGCCTGGCCAGCCTGGCCGCGGTGCTGGTGACCGCCGCGATGACCTTCTCCTGGCGGTACTTCCGCCGGGTGGCCACCTACTACCACGCGCTCATGCTCATTTTCCTGGCCGGCATGACGGGCTTCTGCCTCACCGGGGACATCTTCGACCTGTTCGTGTGGTTCGAGCTGATGGGGGTAGCGGCCTACGCCCTGACCGCCTACCGGCCCGAGGAGCGCGGGTCGCTGCAGGGCGCCCTCAACTTCGCCGTCACCAACAGCGTCGGCGCCTATCTGTCGCTGTCGGGCATCGGGCTGATCTACGGCCGGACCGGGGCGCTGAACATGGCCCAGATCGGCACCTACATCGGCCGCCACCCACCCGACGGGCTGGTCACGGTAGCGTTCCTGCTCATCGTCGCCGGCCTGCTGATCAAGGGCGCGATCGTCCCGTTCCACTTCTGGCTTGCAGACGCGCACGCGGTGGCGCCCACCCCGGTCTGCGTGCTGCTGTCCGGGGTCATGGTGGAGCTCGGCCTGTATGGGATCGCCCGGGTCTACTGGTCGGTGTTCGGCCTGGCGCTCGGGCACCGGGCGGCGATCTCGCACGTGTTCCTGGCGCTGGGCGTGCTGACGGCCGTGGTCGGCGCGCTGTTCTGCTTCCGTGAGCGGCACATCAAGCGGATGCTGGCGTTTTCCACCATCAGCCACGCGGGCATGTTCCTGGCCGGCATCGCCCTGTTCACGCCGCTCGGCCTGGCCGGCGTCGCCGTCTACGTGGCCGGCCACGGCCTGGTCAAGGCGGCCCTGTTCCTGTGTGTCGGGATCGTCCTGCACCGGCTCGGCTCGGTCAACGAGACCTGGCTGCACGGCCGGGGCCGGCCCCTGCGCGTCACCGGGGTGGTGTTCACCCTGGCCGCCCTCGGGCTGGCCGACCTCCCGCCGTTCGCCACCTTCCTGGGTAAGGGCTACATCGACGAGAGCGCCTGGGCGCACGGGCTGCCCTGGGTCATGGGCGTCTTCGTTGCCTGCGCCATCCTGACCGGGGGATCCGTGTTCCGGGTCGCGGGCGGCGTGTTCTACGGCCTCGGGGACGCACCCTCGGAGGATCCGGCGATGGCCGCGATGGCCGCCGAAGAGACCAGCGAGACCGACTCGGACAAGCAGCGGACCCCGCTCACCATGATCATCCCGCCGGCCGTGCTCGTCGCCTGCGCCGCCGCGATCGCCCTGATCGCCCAGCTAGGGTCCGTGATCCAGATGGCCGCCACCCGGTTCGAGGACCAGGCCGGGTACAACGCCACCGTGCTCGCCGGGGCGCACATCGCCCATCCGTCGGCCATCGCGGCCGCCGAGAGCTCCGCGATCACCGTGACCGACGTGCTGACCGGTGCCGGGTCGGCGATCGGTTCGCTGATCCTGGCCTTCCTCGCGCTTTACTGGCGCCGCCTGCCGCTGCTGCGCCGTGGCCACGAGCCCGGCACCGGGCTGACGGCATCCATCCAGCGCTTCCAGAGCGGCGTGCTGAACGACTACGTCACCTGGATTGTCCTGGGCCTAGCGGCCATCGGCGGCGCGCTCGCCCTTATCATCCGCTAGCCCGGGCGCTCTCACCTATCCGCGATGACCCGGCTCACCTCGTCCGGACCGCTGTACTCGCGCTCCGGCATCTCCCGCAGCGAGCTCAGTGCCTCCTCGTCGGCCTGGTTGCTCCGGGCTTGGTCCATGAGCTGCTGCTTGGTGGCCGGATAGCGGATGCCGCGGAGGAATCTGTACACCTTGATGAAGTCGGCTAGTCCCATCGCGAAACTCCTTCCACCGCCCCGGTGCTCTCTGCCGACCCAATCCCCATGCACCTGCGCGCTTCCTGGATAGTGCGGGCTCAAACGGCCGCGGCGCAGTTCACGCCCCGGAAGTCTCGCTGTGACGTCCCCCGATCACCTCCCTTCGGCGGTTTGGCGGCGGCGCGATGGGTAGCCGGACGCGCATGTCCGTACTCACCGATGTCAGATCCCGCGTCGCCGGCCTGGCCCGCGCCGAGCAAGAGCGTTATTCCGATGGCGAGGAACGCCCGCTCGGCGGCTACCTGGCGGCCATGGGCACCTACGCGGCTGTCACCGGGACTCTGGCTATCGTCACCCGGCTGACCCGCCGCGAGCTTCCCGACGGTCTCGCCATAAAGGACGTTCGGGGTCTCCATCTAAGCGGAGCTACGTGTGGGAGGAAGCCGACATTACTGCTGGCCACGGCTCCAGAGTGCCTGTTCATCCGGTTTCTCCCGGCGCGGCGCTGACCTGCGCTACTCCGGTTAAATGGAGAGCCCTGAAGGACGTTCTGCTGTCCGCCACGGCGACCCACAAGCTGAGCAGGCTGATCACCAAGGATCCGGTCACCAGCCCGCTGCGCGCGCCGTTCACGGTGTTCGAGGGCCAGGAGGGGCCGGCCGAGCTCAAGGAGGAGGTCCGCGGGCACGGCGCGCGGAAGGCCGTCGGGGAGCTCATCACCTGTCCGTTCTGCCTGGACCTATGGGTCGCGACCGGCCTGATGGCTGGTTTCATCTACCTGCCGCGGGCGACCAGGCTCGCCGTCGACACCCTGGCCGTGCTGGCTGGTGCGGACCTGCTCCAGTTCGCCTATTCCTTGCTGCAGGAGCAGGAGCAGGAGCAGGAGCAGGAGCAGGAGCAGGAGCAGGAGCAGGAGCAGGAGCAGGAGCAGTCTTAGCTCTGCTCGGCGCGTTCCTCGGCAACCCGGTGCGGGGCCTGCAGCAGCCGCAGGGAAGTCACCAGGCCGATGCCGCCGAGGAGGTTGCCAAAGACCGACCAGCCCAGGCCTGGGCCCAGTCGCTCCAGGTGTAGGCGGCCTGGCCGCCGAGCAGCCCGGTGAACATCAGGATCGAGTCCAGGACCGAATGGAACAGCTGCGCCGCGACCAGCGCGAACGACATCGCGACGCCGGCCACGAGTTTCGGGCCGAGGTCGTCGCTGGCGTGCTGCATGCGGGTCAGCAGGGTGATGACGATGCCGGCCAGGACGGCGAGCAGCAGCGAGCGCCACGAGACTCCCAGCGTGGCGTAATGATGGCCGAGCGTCGCGGCGCCCGATCGCAGGTCCGGTAGCGCGACGGCGATCAGCCCGGCCATGACCAGCCCGCCGACCAGGTTCGCGGCCAGGGTCACCAGCCACAGGCGCACCAGTTGCGGCCACGAGCCGCGGCCCGCGATCCGCGCGGTGACTGGCACCAGGAAGTTCTCGGTGAACAGCTCGCTGCGGGCCAGCAGCAGCGCGATGAAACCGACCGGGAACGCTGCGGCCGCCAGCAGCGGCTGCCCGGTCTCGTGATACACGACGAGGTAGGCGAGCACGCCGACGCCGACGTCGATACCGCCGACGAAGCCGGTCGCCAGCAGCGGGACCAGTGGCGGTCCAGCCGGTTGCTGCCCTCGGAGACGAGCCGGTTGAACGCCTCCTCGACCTCCGGCTCGCGTCGCCTTTCGCCGTCGCCCTTATTGTCCCGTGCCGAGGTCACTATGGCTGTTCCAGTCCGTCATCGCCTCGCTGCTCGGCCAGCAGGGCGGCCGCGTTGAGCAGCGACAGGTGCGACAGCCCCTGCGGCAGGTTGCCGAGAAACGCACCGGTGGCCGGGTCGATCTCCTCCGCCAGCAAACCCAGGTCACTGACGTACGAGATCAGCTCGCGCCAGAGCGTGCGCGCCTCGCCGGGGTGCCCGTTCCTGAGCAGTGCGTCGATGAGCCAGAACGAGCAGGGCACGAAGGCCCCCTCGATCTCGCGGGCGCCGGTGAAGCGGTAGAGCAGCGGGCCTTCGGCGAGCTCGGCGCGGATGGCCTCGATCGTCTGGGTGAAGCGGCGGTCCTTGCCATCGACGAAACCGGTGCGCGCCAGCAGCAGCAGCGACGCGTCGAGCTCGTCCGATCCAGCGTAACCGGCATAGCTGCGCCTGGCTTCGGACCAGCAGTGCCGGTCCACCCAGGCGCGGATGGCGGCCCGTTCGGCCGTCCAGCGATCCACGTCGCGGTCCGCCACCTGACCTCGTTCCGCCAGCTTGACCAGGCGGTCCAGGGCGACCCAGCATCCGGTCTTGGAGAACGTGTTGTGCCGTCTGTCCTCAAGCTCCCATATCCCGCAGTCGGGCTCGGTCCAGACGTCGCACACCTTGTTCCCCAGCGCATGCAGCAGGTCGGCGCTGGACGGGTCCAAGTGCGCGCCGGCCCGGTCGACCGCCAGCCACACGCACTCGAGCAGGTCCCCGTAGCATCCCCACTGCGGCTGCCCGACGGCGCGGTTGCCTCCCCGGGCGGGACTGGAGTCGCGGTAGCCGCGCAGGCGCAGCTCGGTTTCCTCGTCCGGAACGTGCCCGCTCAGCCCGTAGAAGGGGTGTATCTCGGGCGCGGTGGCGGAAATGCAGCTGAGCATCCAGGCCAGCGTGCCCTGGACTTCCTGGGTCAGGCCGAGCCGGATGAAGGAATCGAGCACGAACGAGGTATCGCGGATCCACCCGTACCTGTAGTCGTAGTTGCGGTCGCCGCCGACTCTCTCCGGCAGCGACGTGGTAGCGGCGGCCGCCATGGCGCCGGTGGGGGAGTAGGTGAGGAGCTTGAGCGCGAGCACGCTGCGCAGTACCAGCTCACGGTCGTCGCCCTGGTAGGGCACTGTCTCGCACCACCTGCGCCAGGCTTCCTCGCTGGCCTCCCGCCGGCCCCGGACTTCCGCGGCCGATGGCACCACCAGCGGCGCCTGGTCGGCCGCGACGAGGGTGAGCAGCGCGTTTTCGCCGGCCCGCGCGACGAACTCCCCGCTGAACTCGCCCGGGCCCATTTCCGGCTGGCCGGTCCGCTCGGTCACCAGCACGAGCATCAGGTCGCCCACATGCAAGATCGGCGCGTCCCTGAGCCTGGCCCACGGGCGGGCCCGGTGGAACAGCGTCCCGGCCGCTACCCGCCACCGCATCGGTACATCGCCGCGGTCGGGCCTGATGTCGCGGGCGAGTTCGGCCCAGGGCAGCGGACCGTTCGCGCCCTGGTTGAGCGAGTCGATAACCCGCACCGCGCCGTCGCGTGTGCTGAACGTGGTCTCCAGCACGTTGCTCCCGGGCAGGTAGCGCCTGCTCACCCGGTAGGGCACGGCCGGCTCCAGGGTGAAGCAGCCGCCGTCCCGCGGGTCGAGTATCGCCGCGAACACCGGCGGCGAATCCATCGCCGGAGCCCCCCACCAGTCGATCGCGCCGTCCCGGGCGACCAGCGCGACTGACTTGCTGTCCCCGATGACCCCGTAGGACTCGATCGGGGCGAACCCGTCCGCCCGCGCCGGTCCGTCGTCTCGCGCCTCGCCCCTGCTCATCGCGCCGCCTCCGCGGCGGCCTCCCGGGCCGTCACCAGGTCGGAGACCAGGCCCGCGTAGGCCTGGTCCCGGCCTTCGGAGTCCGGTCCGCGCAGCACGGCGGACGGGTGGATAGTACCCACCACGATCCCCTGCCAGGAGCCGAGCGAGGCTGCCTCCGCCTTGCCCTTGTACTCGCCAACCCGGTACCGCGAGCCGAACATGGCCTCGCCCGCCACCGCGCCCAGCAGCACCACCAGCCGCGGCCGGACCTTGACCGCGTTGGTCAAGTACACGTCGTCACGGTCGATGCCGGCCTCGTCCAGCGCCCGGTCCAGGATCCGGCCCGCGGGCCCGACGAACGGATGGCCCTGCTTGTCCTCCTGGTCCCCCGGCTGCTCCCCGACCAGCGTGATGGAAACGCCCGTCCGGCCTTCGCCGAACACCGTCTGCGTCGCCCGCCGGTACAGATCGCACCGCGTGCACTGCGCCGCCTCGTCCCTGAGTTTCTGCCAGCTAGTCACGGGCGCTCCCTACCCGGCCAGCAGGCCAATACGCGAATGGAGGAGGTCCGCCGTGCGAACCCAGGTGTAGGAACGGTCGCCCTGGGTAGCCGGCAACACCGTGGTTAGCAAGGCGAAGGGAATGCTGTAGGAGGGGATACCATGCCGAAGATCCGCCGCCGCGGCCTGGCGCAAGGCGGCGAACTGCCGGGTACTCTCAAGCGCTCATCGAAGGAAGCCCAGGAGACGTTCACGAAGGCGCGCGACAGCGCCATACGGACCTACGGGGAGGGAGACCAGGCGGACCGGGCCGCGTACGCCGACTTCAAGCGGAAGTTCGAGAAACGCGGCGACCACTGGATACCCAAACGGTCCGCGGATTCCGGGGATTTAGCGCTTACGTCGCTGGACGCGGTGCCTTCGCTTACGACGAAGGTCCCCTCCATGTATGAGATGGAGAGGACCTCGCCTGGTCCCCGGCCGACCTGGTCGGCTGACCGGCCGTCTGGCACCGCAGACCGCCCGCCGGGGCCGCACATCCGCGCGAACCGCCAGTTTCCCGGCGCCTCCCGCGTCCCGGAGTCACCTCCGGATGATGCCCGTTTCCAACGGTGAAAGCATTCTTACTGGCCCGGCAGGGCGCAGGCAAGGTTCTGCGGGAATTCATTTCCGGTTTTTTCGTCGTCCACATTTCATCCACAGCAGACAGCTGGTTATCCGCATAACACGGCATCTGTCCACCGGTTTATGCACAGTCAATCCACAGGTTCCGTGGATAACTATTAAGTGGCATGCATACGTCGTTATGGCTTCATGGCCGCTGCACCGCCGGGATGGGCGCCGCACGTACACGGCTGCGGCGCGCGCTCGCATAGACCGGTGATCACGATCGCCAGCGCGGCCTCGAAGATGTCGTCGTCGTTGACCAGCGGGAGTTCGTCGCGTACCCGCCAGATGTGCGGGTACTCCTCTTTGCCGACCGCCCGGTAGGCCTGGGTCCAGGCGCCCCGATCGACGGCCTGCAGCGGCTCGGGCAGGGCCAGCTGCGCCGCCTCTCCGCCGCACCAGGCCAGCGCGGCGAGATCGTCGAGCGCGGCCGAACGGCCCAGATCCTCGATGACCCACAGCATTCCTACACGCAGCGGCTCCGCGCCAGCGTGCCCCGCCCCGGATGGAAACCGGCCCGCCGGGCCTGACCACGCCGACGGTTACCAGCGCAGGGCGTCACCAGCGCAGGGCGTCCAGCGATCCGCCGTTCTCCGTGATCAGCTGGCGGGCGGCGGCCTCGGCCGTAGGTTTGCGCGCGACCCGCTCGGTGACCAGGGCGCGGGCCAGGCTGTCATCGCCGGCCCGGGCCGCCGCGGCGATGAGGGTCAGGTCGATGACGTCGCGCTGGGCGTGGCTCCCGCCGACCGCGTTGGCCCGGGGCCGGATGTCGATGAGCAGGTCGATGGCCCGGTCCGGGTGGCCGGCCGCGAACGCGGCGAACGCCTCGAGCAGGGCCAGGCCGGCCCGCCCGGCGGCGCCCGCGTTGGTCGGCGCGGACAGGTGCCGGTTCGACGCGATCACCCGCTCGGTCCGTTCGGCGTTTCCGGCCAGGCCGAACGCCATTACCGCGTGCCAGTCATTGAAGATGTAGACGGGGCTGCTGACCAGGTCGTCGATGTCGGCCGCGAGCTGCTCGGCGCGCTCGGTCACGTCCACGCCGAACAGCGACAGCCGCCACAGCAGCGCGGCCGCGTCCACCACGTCGAGCCACTCGGTGGACCGCCCCGCCCGGATGGGGTCGTCGTACAGGGCGAGCGCTTCCCTGATCT
>WNGK01006120.1_pt1 | contig 12663 bp, 13 predicted proteins | sample 5400601 | NCBI WGS metagenome assembly WNGK01 (sample SAMN13153376, study PRJNA577476) | soil metagenome | isolation source: 60 cm soil or saprolite under Garry oak tree replicate 1 | place: USA:California | collected 2016-06-15 | reverse complement strand
TCACCTCAACCGGCAAACGCCGCCAGAGCGCCATCGACGGACGGTTCTCCTGGCCCTCCTCGGCCAGCTGGGTCTCGGCTGGTACCGGGCCTGTCGCAGCGGACGGTACGGCCGGCGGCGTCGCGGCCCTCGGTTTACGCCGGGGCCGCTCGTTTGGCCTTAATTGGCACTTGCCCGCCTAGGTGCCGGTTTCTTGTTTGTTTATTTTGTTGTATTCACGTAGCAGTTGCAATGATTGTTGGCCGGCCGCCTCATCGCTCGGCGGCTCCGACCACTTGTCGTTCTTGTCGTTGGGGAGACGTCGGCGACCGCGGGCCTCATAGACCGTCCGGGTTCTTCCGTCCCCGGTTAGGGAAAACGATAGGGATGTTCAGGTTATCAGCGGAATCCACATGTTTCTGCGCGTCGGTCGTGAACACAACCGATTCTTGCCTCAAATGGCTGTTTTCGTTCGGCCAATCGAGGGCGGCAAAGACGCCGGGAAAAGCTCCTCGCTGGGAAATCGTGCTCCGCACTGATGGCAACATCATTGGTTCCAGTCAGGAAGTGGTCATGCATCGCAGTGCTGGCGCTGACGGTGGCCACCTTCTCGGTCGCAGGGCTCGCTGCCTCAGAGGCTCCCGGGCCGCTGTTCGAGCAACCTCCGTCCGGTAGGCTTGATTCCCCCCGGGATATCGAAAAGGGGGCCCAATTCGCGGCGGCAGAGGCGCCGGCAAAGTCACAGCCGCGTTCCGCCTTCGAGGAGCGGTTCGCCGCGGTAATCTACGGGAAGGAAGAGCTGGATTCAGTACGGGCGCCTTCGTTCGAGGAGCGGTTCGCCGCGCTAATCGAAGAACCGGATTCAGCGCCTCGTCCCTCGTTTGACGAGCGGTTCGCCGCGGCATTCGACCACTATGAGGAAGAAGACGAAGGCCCCGCTTCGCTGTCCACCGCGCCTAGCCCGGACGAACCGAAGGAGCTGGACAAGCCTCTACCACAACGTTCGGCCAAGCCTGATTCTAAGAAATCCGCCCCGGTGGCAAGGTCCGCCTCGTTGGAAGTAGCGCCGAACGACACGGAGTTGATGCAAGAGCCCGGCGACCGGACAGCAATTTACGACATCTCGGCACACGCGGTGTACTTGCCGACTGGCCAGAGGCTTGAAGCACACTCGGGGCTGGGCAGCGGCTTGGATGATCCCCGCTACATCGGCGTGAAAGGTCGGGGGCCCACGCCACCGAATGTGTACCGGCTCGTCCTGCGGGAGCAGCTATTCCATGGTGTTCGGGCCATCCGGCTCGTCCCCGTCAACGAGCAAAAAATGTTTGGACGCGCCGGCATGCTCGCGCATCCTTACATGCTCGGCCGCAACGGTCAGTCGAACGGCTGCGTGTCCTTCCAGGACTACCCCGCATTCCTCAATGCCTTCTTGAAAGGAGAGGTCGACAGCTTGGTCGTGGTCGAACATCTCGAACGGAATCCTATTGCGAACGCAGGGTTAGGGTGGCTACCCGACTTCATACGGAAGCTATTGACCCCGTCCTAGCGTGTGTTCGGCACAGCAATCACGGTCGGCACTGGCTCGTTCCGTCTCGGTCGGATCGCCGCTGCCGCTCCGGCGCTCAGTGGCGGCTTGAGCCCGCGGCGGTCGGCTGAATGGAAAGCGGTGCCGTACTAGCCATCCCAGGCCGACTGGGCTGCTTCGTGAATTGGCAGAACGCGAAGCTCATTCCGGCCAGTGAACCGCGAAAGCTCTTCACGTCGGTGCGGTCGAGGTCGAAGCATGGCTCAAATGGAACCCCGCGTATTCCGGCGCAAATGGATTCGCCCCGAACCCGCAGGGTCCCTGGCGGAAGGCTCGCGTAGCGAGTAGGGCCGCTGCCCCCGATGCGTATTGCACCCTCGACAGAACCATCGGCACGGATGCGACCCTCTCCCGAGGTCCCTTCAAAGCAGGTGAACGAGAACAGGCTCTCGATGACGAAGCGACGCGCCTCATCGGCGCGCATTTCTGCGGCCATTGCGGGGACCGACGCTGCTAACCCCGCGACCGCGACTAGGGCAGAAACGGTTTTCGCCATATTTGGACCCTCGCGCCAATATGCCGGAACTTGAAGACGAGGTCGCCGAAATCAGGCGGTAAGCCTAACCGCGACGGGAGCGGTAAGTTCCCGTCAAGGCGTCCCGGCGAAAGACGCAGGGCGGACTTTGGGTTTCGCGCGACCATCAGCGGACGGGACGCTGCGAGGAAAATCGCGCCCAGCGTTTGGCAAAGATTTACGAATCAACGGCGAGAACGAAAGGAGCCGAAAACGAGATGATGATTCCATGCCGCAGGCCATTGAGGCGGATTTCCGCATTTACCAGCATGGCGCCTTGGTGGGCCTTGTCGCGCTGTCCAATGTCGCTGAACATTGGCTTGAAGAGAACGTGATGGGAGGCTGTGCCCTTTGGGTCGAGCGATGTCACGTGGGAGACCTGCTCGACGTGCTCTACCGGGAAGGATTCCGTGTCTCCGTAGGGATGACCGGCTAACCGCGAGACGAGGCTGCGCAGGGGACTCAACGCAAGGGGCGGATGGTTGACGCCGGACAATCTCATCAGGATCTCGTCATCGTCATGAAGGCGTCTGGAATGTACGGTGATATTGAAATGTCCGCCGCCCATACACGCGTCCGCGTGGGCATACCGGGCCGTTGCCGTCAGGTCCGCGTGGTTGAGCGCCTTGGCGAACAGTTTCAGGTTGCCGGTCTTTCGCAGCAATTTAGTCCCGAAGTCATGCCGGAAGTCGTGGAATCGGAAATCGGTGACGCCCGCCTTCTTCTGCATACGCTTCCAGCTCCCGGCTGCGCGATCGTGTCGGCAAAGGCGCTGAGCGCATTCGCTTTTCCTCGACGATTCTGCCACCCTATGCTCGCCGATCGAAGGGCCTCGACGTGCTGATCCCGATCCTCTACCTCAAAGGGGTCCCCACCGGCGCGATCAGCGCCTCCTCGAAGTCGCTGCTCGGCAAGGACGCGCCCGGGCTTTCGGCCTCACAATCGGGCACCCCGCCACCGCACGGTGCGCTCAAAGGGATGTCTGTCCAACAAGACCGCGCTCGCCATGATCTTCAAGCTCGCCGAAGCCGCCGAGAAAAGCTGGCGTCGCCTCGATGACCACAACCAGTTGCCCAAAGTCATACTCGGTGTAAAGTTCGCTGCCGGAGTCGAGGTTATCAGATCGCAAGCTCAAGCCGCTTTCGCTTGACCCCTTCGGTCACCAAGATTCGGCGATAGCAAAACAGCGTCGACGTCTTCACCTTCGTCGATGCGGTGATGGGATTACCGATACACTGCCGCAGCCCTGTTGGGTAGGCGATGGACTCAGGCAGCGCTGGCGGGCGCGCGGCGCGCTCGCTGCTGGGACGAATTCATGATAAATTCCGCTGACTGCTGGATTGCCGCGGTGGGCTCCCGACACGGCCAGGGCGCGGCCAGCAGATTTCCGCTGGCGAGGAGGCTTCAATCGAACTGCTCCCGAGCACGATCGGCCGCGATGGAGAACCGCGCGCCGACGGCGTTTGCCATGCGTGGGTACGCTGCCGGACAGAGTTTCGCCGCCGGAATTCCTGGGATTCACGATATCAGACAGCTGGACCCGTAAGTCCAAAAATTACGCGGTGCCCCCCGTCATCGTGACAGAGGTCGCCGAGTTGATTATCCTTTTTGTTTCCACCGCTTCCGAAGGGGCGCGCCGATCCGCGCGGACAGGCGGACCACCGCGCAGGCGGGCCACACTACGACGGCTTGGCAGAACTGCCTAACGCATCGTTTCGCAACGTACTTTGCCTGGCCAAGCTTTCTGAGCAACCCGGTCCCTCGGTGGTCTCGCGCGGCGGTCGGAGAGAAGCGGGTGCAGTCAGTTCCGCCGACGAAAGCCCTCTTCACCAGGGCGAGCTTCGCGAGGAACCACGCCCATCTTCGCACGCATGCGGGGCTGGAAGCCGTGTGCTCGTCGTCGAGTCGGCGGCCACAAGAAGCGGATTGTTTGGCGTCGCTCTTGGCCGGTAACTCGTCAGCTAGCCAACTTGCTTGGGCCGCATTCGCGACCGGGTTGGTGGAAGGGTGGTGGCGGTCGCTCGCTGGCCGTCGGATCGGGGTGGTTTCGTAGCTCCCCGGCGGTGATGCGTTGGGTGGCGAGTTAGGGTCGCTGTGTCCTGCGGGGTGCTGCATGCGGGCGCGATTTCGCGGGGGATTGGGGAACCGTATTCCCCATGCTTGTGGAGACGCGAAGCGGGCGCCGTTGTTCGGCTGGCAAAGCCGTTTGCTCCATCGACCATGGTCGCAAAACCACCATGCTCCCCAGCGCTTCGCCACCGCGACCCTTTGTTTAACTTCGCGCTCGTTGCCGCTCGTGGGATCACGCATCCAAAACTTGAGCCAAAGCGAGGCGGTTGCGGGCTCCTCGAGATGGGCCTCGTAGGTGACTGAGCACCTGTACTCACGGAAACGACTTGACGGTATGTCTTCACACTTGAAGTAATCCGGCCAACCGATCATGCCATTCCGACGCGCGCCTGGCACGAGGATGCCCTGGCTGATCAGCTTGTCGATTTCAAGCCACATGCAGTCGCTGGCCTTTGGTCGGTCGGCTCGCCGCCGATGCACCTCCGGTTGGGAAAGTTTCGGAGTGGTCCCCGAAGTCAGTTCGGTTTCCGGGGGCGGTGCGGTGGGGCCATCCCCGGTGGTTGAACTGTCCGGCATGTCGGGGACGTGAGGAGAGCCGGCGGCGGTCCGGCGGACCCGCCACCCGCGGGGCCAACCCGTCCGGAGAGTCGCCGCCAGTTCGGCCAAGCGTCGAGCGACAGCGCGGGCGAACGACAGCACAAGTTGCCAGAGCCAATGCTCGGCAATGGCGGCATCCCACGCCCGGGCCAGCTTCGTCGTCAGGAAGCCTGCGTGTCTTGATCGAGTCGCCGGGGCTGCAACGCGTGCCTTGTTAATGGCGAATTCCTCGGTCGGCCGACGGCTGATTGAACGGTCAATAATCGGTAGTTCCTTTTAATGTGGAGACGTCAATCTATTTATCCGCCAAGCCGAGCCTGGCAAATTTTTCAGGCTAACCCAATGTGTTACCGGATTTATCAGCGGGAGCTGGACAGCAGGGCGGCCGAATTGGTGCGCGAGACGAGGATATTCGCGGTTCGGAATTGGGTTCTAGGTCCGGTCCGGGAAAAGCCGGCAAGTGGGCCGCCCGCGTAGATGGGGTCGCGACGGCCGACAGCGTTGCCCAGGACCGTCCGATCGCCTTTACGACAGGGTCAGCCTTGTCGTGCTCGCTCCGTGGGGACCGCCGGAAGCGGCCGGCACTGCCGGGCGTCGCAGGGGACGATGAGAACGGCGCGGCGGCAGCACGTGGCGCGGCGCAAATCCCATGCGCGCTGGTTTTGGCGTAATCGAGTATGTATGTGACTATCTCATTTTTTCCGTGGTCTTGCTCGCGTGTACTATCGTTATTGGAAATGCCTTCCACAAATTACAAAGATTTAAATCACGCTCCGATGCCAGAGATATCGCTCGTTGGAACTGAGAAGACAACGTTCGCCGCGGGGAGGGGATCGTGTTCCTCGGGTATCGCTCGCGGCGGCATCTGCACTTGCTCTGTGCGGCTGCATAACAGTGGATCAGCAGGCGTCGGTGGCATAACCGCCGAAGCCGATCACCTGTCATGCAGGGGCCGACTACGATGCGAAGTGGTCGCGAGCCGAGGGCTGAGTAACCGACCATTCCAAACACAAGCTCGAGTCGAGTTCGGACTCACTGATCCAGACTTCCGGCCACGCGCATTCGAGGCCGACTCCTCATCACCAGGTATAAGATTACAAGCGTCGCGATGGGCCCTGGCCAATATACGATCGAGTTTGAAGGCGGGTGGGAGAGCATTTTCGGTTGCACTCCCACGTCCAGCACGGGCCGACTTCACTCAATTCATGTTGGCGGCGGAAGCTGTGCCGCAACCACAACGAAGAAGGAGAAGAAGACTACGCATGCGGTTTGCCCATCGTGACGGCGAACTTCCCAAGCTCGAATGGAAAAATGCGTCTGCGGGTTCGGCGACAGCAACAACATGCGGGAACTGTGAACCTGCGCAGGGAGAACCTCTTGGAGAGATCGAACATCAGCTGCGCCGCATCACTAATCACATGGAAGCACCAGCGGCGTCGGTCTGGAGAAGCCAAGAGCTGGTGAAACGCGGGTTAGTGTTCAAACGATTAAACTTTTCTGTGGGCGGGATCCCGCTGGAGGTGGAGTATGAGATGAAAATAATTCCCATGCGGAGATCGAAAATTCAAACAACCACTTGCCCAAATTGCGGCGCGCAGGTGCCGCTTCTGAGGGCCGAGAACCCAGTCATGGACAGTGCCGGCTTTGAGACCACACGCGTAATTGCAACTGGTGTGGGGCCCTTTTTGCCGGCGTCATTGACGCTTATGATGAAGCATTCTTAGCGGAGCCCATTGATTAGGGTCCGCTGTACACCTTTGGCCGAAACAATTTTATTCGCAGCCAGCTTATACCAATCCTCACATTGAGACACAGTGCTCACCGTCTTGTTTCCCCCAGCCGCGGCTCCTGCGAAAAGCCCTGCAAAGCAACAGCAGTTTCGTACCTAGCCGGGCGGTCGAGTGTCCTGAACCAGAAGTTCGGAGCATTGCGACTAAGCTCGAGCGCTAGCATTGTACACGCAGAAACGCTCGATCGAGGCCAGGATATCATCGGCAGATTTGGTCCAACGGAACGGCTTTGGATTGGCGTTGTGGTCTTCGAAGAATGCGGTGATCGCACTTTCGAATTTGGCCTCTCGGTCTGCGACGACACCGTCTACCGTGACTTGAAGGACTTGGGCTTCTCCCATGTCAGCGCCAGGCCCAAGGCCTACAAGCAGGACACCGACGCCATGGAATAGTGTGCGTCCGTCAGCTTGCCCGGCGCGCCCCGGGGACGACTTGTTGATGAGACCCTCCGGTCCTTGCTCGTTGAACCGGATCACCCAGTCCCGCAGCGTCTGACGCATCATTCTCGTTGGAGACGTTTATCGACCAGCCCGTCCAGTTTAGCTCGTGACAGAGCAGAAGAATCGATTTTTCGACGATGGTTTGCGCATGCCGGTGGGCTGCACCAATATTCTCGAATTCTCGACCATTTGGATCTCGGATAATTTTATCCTTCGAGACGAGATGAAAGAAAAACCGCGCCATGTTTGTTCCTCACTGGGAAGTCGAACGGGTACGTTTGCACGACGTGGCTAATCCGTTTAGATGATATTCTGTAAGAGCGGGTTTAGGCGATGCATTCAATTCGAATGAAATTCGAAACAGCTTTATTGAAAACTTTACACAAAATGCTGTGCTTTCCTGACCAGCGGAAAGGGAGGCGCCGCTCGGTAACAATGCATGAGTAATGGAAGAGGGGCAGCGCATCCGCGCGGAAAATGAGCAACTGACAGTCATCCGACGCCGTTAAAAAAGAGTCCTTATGGCCATTCGCGTAGCCGTTTCTGACCGCCTTCACAAGTCAGTTTGATTGATGAGGAATTCCGCTCCGCCTGGAACGAGTCAAGCTCTAGAAAGAATGGCGTGAGGATCGATGCGTGAGCAATCCCTTACGGGCGACAAGTACGCCGGACCGCCTGGCAAAGCAGCCGGCTTTGTCCGCTACGTGACGGGGTATTGCACGAGCTCCTAGCCATATGTCGTCCGCACGGTGTTTGACGGTCCTTCGTTGCCCCTGCCATTTACTGGAAAACTCGGCTAAAACCGTAGAAGATTTGCCGAAGATGGTATTGTGCGTGTCCCGAGCTGTCCGGAGTGGGGATAAACAGTGAGGCAAATGACGAAAACCATTCGAAATGCAGACCTTGCGACGCGCACGGCGCGCTATGGGCTCAGGGCGCGGCCCAAGCCGTACTACGTGCTTGTCAAACCGGGACTGCATCTTGGATACAAGAAACCGTTGAGTGGCGCCGGTAAGTGGGTGGTCAGGCAGTCCTTGGGGGAGCACGCCTACGCCGTACAAAGGATAGCAACAGCCGACGATCACACTGAGGCCGATGGTGACAGGATCTTGAATTTTGAGCAGGCGCAGGAAAAGGCCTGGGTCTCTACGGCGCACAATCCGGTTGCTGGCGAGCAGCATAAATCCCTGACTGTAGCCGATGTTCTCGCACGTTATCTCGAATTTCTCGAAAATAACCGCAAGTCGGCACGCGACGCGCGGTATCGGGCCAACGCTTTCATTGTGCCGAAACTTGGGACCATTAGCGTCGACATGCTGACCACGGACACGCTGCGCGATTGGATCAGAGAACTTGCCTCAGCACCGGCCCGGTTGCCCACAAGGCCAGGCCAGAAACAGCGATACCGTCAGGCGGCCTACGATCTCGAGACCCGGCGTCGCCGCCGAGCCACCGTAGACCGCGCTTTGGCTGTACTTAAAGCAGCGCTCAGCTTTGCCTGGCGTAATGGGTTGGTTGCATCCAAAGCCGCCTGGCAGCGGGTCGAGCCACTCGAAGACGTCAAAGCAGCGCGCATACGCTGCCTCACGGCCGATGAAGCAATACGTCTAGTCAACTGCTGTAAAGACGATGTTAGGAATTTGGTGGAGGCGGTACTCCACACCGGCGCACGGGTTTCTGAGTTGATTCAGCTGAGTGTCGGAGATTTCAATCCGAGTGCTAGTACCGTCGCGATCGATGGATCGAAAAGTGCAAAAGCGCGGCACATTGAGCTAAGCGACGCGGGCCAAGCGTTCTTCAGTGACATTTGTGCTCGTCGTTCAGGGGCGGAGCCCATCTTCGAGAAGAAATCGAAGAACTGGCAAAAATCTTATAAAAGTCGTGCTTTGGCCCAGGCTTGCACCCGAGCAAGCATCAGCCCCCCAATCACGTTTCAGGCACTTCGCCACACCTATGGCGCACTAAGCGCGATGGCCGGCGTGCCGCTTGCCACCGTTGCGAAAAATCTCGGACACGCCGATACACGGATGGCGGAGCTACATTATGCCCACCTGGTGCCCCGCGATCCGAGCCGCGAAGGCCCGGAAAGCGGCCCAGAGTCCAAAGCTCTCGCCCTCTGAAGGGCTCCGAGTGAGGCTACAGGCAACTGCAAACGGAAGCTTGCCGGATCTTGCAGTGCTCGACCACAGATAGCAAATGCTTGTCGGAACAACGCCAATAATAGTAACCTTTGCGCCACACCCAGCTAAATTTTCAGCCGGCTGGGGATATTGAATCAATCGTCCCCCAGAAAAGCTAAGATTCAGGGTACAAAGCTTCGCTGGCGTCTCCAGCCACGGACGGGAAGGTGTGGAGGGAACGGGTGTGATGATTCGAGCCCTGTTCCGTGCCGCCGGAGTAATCTTGCTCGCATTCGTTCTTGTGCTCGGGACGAGCCGCTCCGGCTGGGCCGAAACGATGGCGTCTGCCCTAATCCAGGCCTACCAGAACAATCCACAGCTCAATGCGCAGCGTGCCAGCACGCGCGTCACCGATGAGGGCGTCCCGCAAGCCCTATCCGGGTATCGGCCACGCGTCAGCGTGACCGGGACGCTCGGCGAGCAATACACGGATATCACGACCAAAGCGTTCGACGAGAAAACGGGTACCCACGTCTACCAGCGCAACCACGGCACGACCACGCCGTGGACTGCCGGCGCAACCGCGACCCAGACGCTGTTCAACGGTTTTCAGACGGCGAACCGGACCCGGGCCGCGGAAAGCCAAGTGTCGGCGGCGCGCGAGGGGCTGCGGGTCATGGAGCAGCAGGTGCTGCTCGCCGCCGCCACCGCCTATATGGACGTGCTGCGCGATACCGCGAATTTGGATGTCCAACGCACCAACGTGCGGGTGCTAGAAGAGACGCTCAAGCAGACTCGCGACCGCTTCAACGTCGGCGAAGTGACCAGGACCGATGTGGCCCAGGCGGAGGCGCAGCTCGCGGCGGGCCAATCCGCAGTGGCTGCGGCCGAATCGGTACTGAACACCTCGCGGGCCAACTACCGGCAAGTGGTGGGAACCGAGCCGGTCAATCTCGCTCCGGGCTCGCCGGTTGATCGCTTTTCGCCGCGGGTGCTTTCCGCTGCGATCGATAACGGGCTTGCCGAGAACCCCAACGTGACTGCCGCCATGTACGGGGTCGACGTTGCGTATCTGCAGATCAAGATCAATGAGGGCGCGCTGTTTCCCAATCTCAGCCTGCAAGGCAACGTGCAGCAGGCGAGCTTTCCTCAGCTCCAGGTCGTCCAGCAATTCACGGCTTCCATTGTCGGCCAGCTCACCATTCCGATCTACCAGGGCGGCGGAGAATACTCGCTGGTGCGTCAATCCAAGGAGAGCCTGTCGCAGCAGCGGCTCAACCTCGATCAGGTCCGCAACCAGACGCGACAGGCCGTTGTGCAAGCCTGGGGCCAGCTCCAGGCGGCCAAGGCTCAGATCACAGCCGCCCAGTCCCAGGTCGCTTCCTCGGAAGTGGCGCTCAACGGCGTTCGCGAGGAAGCCCGGGTGGGCCAACGTACCACGCTCGACGTCCTGAACGCGCAGCAGGCCCTGGTGAACGCCCGGGTCGCACTCGTCGTCGCGCAGCATGACCGCGTGGTCGCCTCCTACAATGTGCTTGCGGCGGTGGGCAGGCTTTCGCCGCAGGTGCTCGGCCTGGCGACCAGCGTCTACGATCCGATGGTCCATTACCAGCAGGTACGGGACGCTTGGACAGGAATTCGCATCCCTGCCGGCCATTGAGTTCAATCGGTCGGGCGACCGCAGCCTATGCTCTTGGCACCCCTGCGCCTCGGCCCGGCCCGCGGTTTGGTTTCGAGGAAGGATTGCCGAATGCTCTAAGGCCGACTTGAGGAGCAGGCCCCGATGCCGCTCGTGTGGTTTTCGTGGGCAGAGCGGTGCGAGCCTATTGTGGCCTCCTCCGAGGAAGCGAGGCTCGCTGTTTCGGTCAGGAGCCGATCGGACAGGTGTGCTCGAACCGCGAACTATCCCCCGAAAGCCGGGCCGGGCGACACCGAACGGAGGTCGGTGAGCCGCTTGCCGGCGCAGCTTTTGCTGGAACGAAGGGGCATCAATAATTAGATCGATAATTGGATAATTACCAGGAGCGCTTGATTGCGGCCGAAGGGAAGTCCTGAACTGACCCGTCAAGAGGAAGCCCCCGATGCGGTATTCCCCAGTTACTGTCCGAAGCGCCGCTGCCGCTGCTGCCAGGCGCGCACGGCGCGCAGGAAATCAATCCGACGAAATGCCGGCCAGAACACATCGGTAAAGTAAAATTCGCTGTACGCGCTCTGCCACAGCAGAAACCCAGAAAGGCGAATTTCCCCGCTGGTCCGGATGATGAGGTCGGGATCCGGCAGATCCGGCGCGTAAAGAAACTGGCCGATTGCATCGGGTGTCACAAGCTCCACAACATCCTTGAGGGCTTTTTGTTGTTTTACCTGCTCGCGAAGGAATGCTTGGACGGCGTCCGCGATCTCTTGCCGCCCGCTGTAAGCAGCCGCGATCGTTAGATACATGCCATCGTACTTCTTTGTTTCAGCTTCGGCGGCTCGCACCGCGGCGAGGGTTGAATCCGGCAAAAGCTCGAGGCGGCCGACAGCCCGTACGCGAATTCGCTGGCGATGAATCTGAAGATCGGCCGCAAGAAGCTTGAGCTTGTTTTCGATGGCCGTAAGAATGCCTGAGATCTCCTGCGGCTTTCGTCTAAAATTGTCCGCTGAAAGCACCCAAAGGGTCGTGGCAGATACCCCGAGGTCGATGCACCAGCGAAGCAGGTCATCTAGTTTGTTGGCGCCTGCCATATACATTTGTTCAGGATCAGTGATTTTGTTTTGGCGACCGTGGCGACGGTTGCCGTCAAGAATGATCCCTACGTGCCGCGGCACCGGGTGAGCTTGAACTCGGCGCAACAGGCGACCCTCGTAAAGTCGATATAAAGGTGTCAGCATGGAACGGGGGTGTTGTTCATCACCACCTCGTCATCGGGCGCTGGTGGGAGTGCTCAAAGAACTCTATCGCGTCACATTCGACAAATCAAAATCTATGCTGACCCTCCAAGCCGCAGGAGGGTCTCATGTGTGGGTTCGCGAGTACAGCGCCGCTTTTGCTCGTCGGGCGTGCCGAGGGCGGTTCAGCATCGCTGCGCGGGTGCGATGGTAGGCGAGGCTACGAGGCAGGGACCTTGGCGCCTACGCCGGTTGGCGTTACTCTGCCGCGATGCGGCTCGGGAATAGGTCCAGCGCATCCGCGGAGCCCGGAGAGGCCCTTCCCACCGCGTGATAGAAGAATCCGTGCTTTGCCATGTCGTCGGGCCGATAGACATTGCGCAGATCGATCACGATCGGCCGTGCCATGATACCCTTCAAACGCCCCAAATCCAGCGCCCGGAACTGCTCCCATTCGGTGACGATGACGAGCGCGTCGGCGGCTTCCGCGCACGCATAGGCGCTATCCGCATAGGTGATGTCCGGCAGCAGCCGTTTCGCCTGCTCCATGCCGGCCGGATCGTAGGCGCGCACCGCGGCGCCCTGGTCCTGGAGCGCGGTGATCAGCGCGATCGACGGCGCCTCGCGCATGTCGTCGGTGTTCGGCTTGAAGGTGAGCCCGAGCACCGCGATGATCTTGCCGCGCAGATCGCCGCCGAGC
>WNGK01006118.1_pt1 | contig 12666 bp, 17 predicted proteins | sample 5400601 | NCBI WGS metagenome assembly WNGK01 (sample SAMN13153376, study PRJNA577476) | soil metagenome | isolation source: 60 cm soil or saprolite under Garry oak tree replicate 1 | place: USA:California | collected 2016-06-15 | reverse complement strand
CTACGAATGCTGCAAAGCCAATGCCGGAGCAGCGGGAGTGGACGGCCGAACGTTCGAGGACATCGAGGCATATGGTAAAGAGCAATGGTTGGACGAACTGGCGCAAGAGCTGAAGAACCGAACCTATCAACCACTTCCTCCGTCACACGGGCGTCACAAATCCCTAGGTCGAATTGGTAAACAATAGAAATCTAAATAGTTTGTGGCAGCTGGACCTGTAAGCCGAATTCTGTCTGCCGGATTGCTCCGGCAGGACGGCCATTCCTCTGGGCCGCGCATTACTGCGCGGCTCAAGCGACCTACCCGAAGGTTTGGCGCACCGAGCCGGCACGCGCCCGGCCGAAGCCGAGCTTCCTCCCTATTTGGTCTTGCTCCGTGTGGGGTTTGCCATGCCCGCTCCATCACTGGAACGGCGGTGCGCTCTTACCGCACCTTTTCACCCTTACCCTGACGTTGCCGCCAAGGCGGTATGTTTTCTGTGGCACTTGCCGTCGGCCGGTTTTGAGACCGGTCTCCCGGACGTTATCCGGCACACTGCTCTGTGGAGTTCGGACTTTCCTCTTCCGCCACGGCGTGACGAAAGCGGCCGTCCGGTCCAGCTGCCTGCATAGACATTATATGTGAGGAATTCGTTGGACCGCTGAATTCGGATTTCGTCCCTGAAAAAGATATCCCGAATTGCGCTACAATCCACAGTTCTTCCCGTAGTCCGGTGCCACAAGGAGGCGAGTTTGGCAAGCCAGGCAGATGTCATTGCAGCAGTGCAGTCAGGGGATGTCGACAAGGTGCGGGAACTCTTGGGGGAAGATTCCTCGCTGGCATCTTCGAGAGACTCAGCTGGTGTCTCAGCTCTGATGCATGCGTTTTATCGGCGCCAGTCACAGATCGCCGACTTGCTGCTGAGTGCAAGCCGGGACCTGGATATTTTCGAAGCCACAGCGGCAGGAAGGGCTGACAAAGTTTCGGAAATTCTGCAGAATGATCCCGCGGCTGCGAAGCGCTGGTCTGCGGACGGATTCACCGCTCTGCACTTTGCGGCTTTCTTCGCACGTTCCGACATCGCGAGAGCCCTCATCCGGCAAGGCGCCGATGTAGCCGCGGTCGCGAACAATCCCATGAAGGTTACTCCGCTGCACAGCGCCGCCGCAGCGCACAGTGGCGAAATTGTCCGTATTCTGGTTGAGAATGGCGCTCCAGCGAATGCCCGTCAGGAAGGCGGATGGACTGCTCTTCACGAAGCCGCGCAAATCGGCGATAAGGAAATGGTGAAAGTTTTGCTGGAGTATGGCTGCGATCCCCAGGCCAGGAGTGACGACGGCAGATCCCCCGCGCAGATGGCGGAAGCAAAAGGCAATCAGGAGATTGTGAAATTGCTGTCTTGAACCCGGCCTGGGACTTTGCATCGGAACCGATTCGGCGTTTTTACTCGGAGCCGATCGGATAGCGAGGTTCAAAAAAAAGATCTGCGGTGATTGAAAGGATCCAGCCCGCGCAATCGTCAGATTTTGATACTAAGTCGCGCAGTTTTGTCCGGCTTCCTATGCACGAGCTGGAGCACGGCTGCGATCACAAGGCCGAGCACAAGTGCGCCGCCTACAACGTACCAAAGCGCTGGAATAGCGAGTAAAAAGATCAGCACACTCCCGATCGCGAAGACGAGTCCGGGGAAATCACCACCCACCGACAGCCGGTGCATCGTGATGCCTCGATGAGGATGTTCGGGGTATTCGTTCTGCATCGCATTCCCCTACTCCTTGATATGTTACTCCTCTCCCGGGTGGGCCAGAACCGACTCCCTCACACTCCGGGAAGGGCACTGGAATGCCCCACCTTTGAAAGCACAAAGTGAGGCATTCCGAGCTCGTTGCAGGAGGGAGAGGCAGACCCACCCGCTCTCGGTTTAGTGATTCGTCAGCCGCACCACTTGTCCTACGGGCACTTCGGCGCTTTGATTCGACACAAAGACGGTTCCATTGGCGCCGACTGCCACTCCCGCAGGGAATAGCAAAGTGTTGTCGGTCAGCGAAGTGTGAACGTCCGGCGTAGAGAACGGAATCTTCACCACATCGCCGCCGCTGAAGTCCTGAGCCGTAATAAACTCCGAAACGTAGAACGTCCCATCCGGTCCGAACGCGCAGCCATTGATTGGCCATAAGCCCGTTGCCCACGGTGTCGCAATGTTCAGGACTTTGCTGAAGTCGTTTGGATCGGCAGCACTGGGATCGACGCGACACACGATTGCTGACGGCCCAAACACAAGGCTGTCCACTAATGCCAGCGTGCCAACATAAAGAGCGCCATCCGGCCCCTTGGCCACACAGGTCGGCGTCGCATCCGCAATGATGTTGTTCGGGAAGAAGGCGAGGATCTCGTTTGATCCGTTGGGCTGCACGAGGTTCAATGTATTTGCGGCGGCATCCGTGACATAGAGCCGATCAGGAAGAGCCAGAATCCCATAAGGATTCGCATCCGGGAAGTCGCGCGGCGCCAGGTCAAAATGCAGGTTCGTCCACGCGAAGTCGAAATCGCCAACGTTAGCTATGTCGTGAATCTGGCCGGCTTGAGAAAACTTCAGCAGGTGACCCACTGGCGCGGGCAGCCCCGTCTGTTGCGAAGACCCACCGACGATGCCATAGATTCCGCCGTTACCCAAGACTGAGATTCCATCCACCGATTCAACCTCGCCAGGGCTGCCAAATGAGAGGAGCCCGCTGACTACATCTCTCGTGGAGGGATTCGCTGCCCATGGGTTTCTGATTTCGGTAATCTTGCCGGTATTTCCTCCGGAACCGGCTTGCGCAACATACAGCAGTCCCCCCGGACCAAACGCCAAGCCGCGGGGACTTTGCAATCCGTCCAGCACTACTGTGTATGGGCCAGCTGCGAATGCCGGAGTTACGCTGAGAAAGAAAGCAAAAGACACATGCCCAACGAAGCGACAATTTTTTTCATGTGATTCTCCTGGTGTGCAGACCGTTTTTTAGGAGGCTCCGCCGAATCTGAAGCGAACAAGTGGCTGGACGCTCGAGAAATCTGGGGGAGCAATAGTACGAGATAAGCTTTGTACTCCCTGAAAGCCGCGTGTCAAGCGGCATTCGGAGGAGCGGAATCGGTTCGCGGTCAAACTTCGTTCGCGGGTACCCTCCCTGTGCCACCCGATGTTGGAGACAGAGAGCCTACCCTGACCGAAGCCGAAGGAGGCGGGGATTTTGACTTCAACCACACGCGTGCCGGCAAGATTCCCAGCCCGCTCCTGCCTCAGCGTGGCTTCTTGCTTTTCATCTCCTCGATGCGCGCCTTCACCATCTTTTTCAGCAGGGCGGCGGGCAGAGGCTTGTCCACAGGGAAGTGGATGGTGCCTTTCGACACGCGGAAGTCCTTGAGATCTTTTTTGAACGTCTGGATCACGGACGCAGTCGGGAACAGGCTGCAATGGTCCGAAAACGCCGCGTACCACATGAGCATTCCTTTATATTTGGGCTCGTCTATTTTGAACCCTGGAATGCGATAGCTGATGACCTCCGTGGTCTCCGCCGGCACCGCCGACCGAATCGCCGCGCGAACCTTGCGCAATGTGCTGCGTGCAGGTTCTGGGACACCCGCGAGGTATTGCTCTACGGTCTTGGGAGCGGCAGAGGTGTTCGCGGCGGCGGGATGCGCCCGCGATGAATTCTTTTTCATATTCAAATCATGATCAGGAAGAGCACGCGTTGAGTCGTACCCTTCCTGATTTAATTTCAGCAGCACTGCTCTCGCTATTGCTTGTCGTATATCGCGGTGCCCTTGACCTTTTTCCCCGTGGGATCGGTTGCGTTAACGGTCACCGTGCGGGTTTTGCCATCGGCCGATACCTTGACCTGACCGGAAATCGTGACCTTCTCGCCTTTCTTACCCTCGAAGGCTAAAGTGTGGTCGTCGATCTTCTTGTAGGATCGCGTGTCTGACGCCGAGTCGCCGGTTACGGGATAATCTTTCCCGTCCACCTTACCCGTCCATTCACTGTGCGTCGGTTTTCCGTCGCTGTCGGTGCCATCGATCGTGACTCTTATGCTGTCACCCGCGGCCTCATACACAACGGTGTTGTTGTGGGGAACTCCGGCGGTGAGTTTCGACTTCGCTTCGTTCAACTTCCAGGTGCCCAACTGCGCGTCCTCGGCGAAACACACAGCTGCTGCCAGCAAACACAGTACAAATGTCAATACACACGTTCTGATTTTCATGCTGCCTCCAGTGCGATCAAATTGTCTGACTGATTTACCGCGCGAATTCTAGTGCGGCAGGGCGCATTGTGCAACTGTGACAGGCGGGGGCTCTGCTTCTCATGAGGGTGCCCAGACCTTGGAAGGTGGCCCGCTCTCCCATCATCAAACGCGAGGGTGCCCCATTTCTCGCGTTCTTTGCGAGAAGTGGGCTTTCAACTGGGAGATGGATTCACGCAGCCCGGCTCTTCATCTTCAGTACTGACCAGTCATTAACAACGACAGTCCCAGTCTCCCCGTAAGCATAGGATCGGAAGCTGCTCCACCTCCACTGATCGGGAGTCTCCACCAGCCCACGTTTGACCGCATTGCGGTGAATGTAGCGCAGCTTCTCGATGCGCTTGCGTGCACTGCACACATTGAAGTCGTAGAAGCGCCGCTGCCAGAAGTGTCTCGGAGGAAGATCATCAAACAACCTGATGATGCCCCATCTCTCGCGCATTTTGCGAGAACTGGGAAACAGACGTCGTACAACTCCCAACTTCAGTGCCTGAATCACCACTGAAGGGTTACTCTTCTCGAACGATTTTCTTTCGGAGGAGGAAAAAAAGAAGCTTGGCCAGCAGTACCCGGTCTTCAGTGGTGGGCACAAGTCGAAGCCCCTTGAGATAGTCATTACAAAGTAGGGCCTCGGTTGTAGTCTAGTGCTGGAAAGCTATATGTAAATTGCACGGAACGCGGTAACGTTGTGGCCGTTGCCACCAACTATGGCCAGGGCAGATTCATCAGCGCCGGGTGCCCACCCTTCGTTTGTTGAAGGGTGGGATTCCACGGTCGTTCTCCGCTTGGGGTTTTCTCGCTGACTCTTCTGTAACTCACGTCGCTGCTCTATTTCTCCGAATCCCGTTCTGTTACGCTAATGACTTCCTGAGGAGTAAGCAACCCGCGCCGCGCGGGTCAAAAAGATAAGGAACTGAGGTTCGTGCATGGCGCGATAAAATGAGCGGTCCATGCGGTGCCGGCAAGTAGGCCGAAAAGATCAATGGTGCATCCTTTGGGAGCCCGTTAAGGAGTGTGGTCCCAGACCCTGTGCTCAATTCAGTGAAGACGGCGGCCCTTTAAACGGGGTACGTTGATCTCGTTCAGGAGAGTACTCCTTGTGCACAGTCTGGGCCGTCTCGCATGGAAAAATCCAAATCCAGAGAGAGCCATGTCGAGAAAACGAAAGAGCAATAAGAAGACAGGAGCGCCAGTGTTGCTTTGCCTGAACCCGAATGCTGCGGGTATAGATATCGGGGCGACGGAAATCTATATCGCGGTGCCTGGAGATCGAGATTTGCAGCCGGTGCGGTGTTTCTCGACCTTCACGGAAGACCTGCAGGCCGCGGCGGACTGGCTGAAAGCGTGCCACATCGAGACGGTAGCGATGGAGAGCACGGGAGTTTACTGGATCCCGTTGTTTCAGATCTTGGAGGCGCGGGGATTCAGCGTTTTTCTGGTCAACGCTCATCACGTAAAGAATGTTCCAGGGCGCAAGTCCGATGTTTCCGACTGCCAATGGCTGCAGTATCTGCATTCGGTGGGCTTACTGCGCGGGTCGTTCCGGCCGGAACAAGCGGTGTGCACAGTGCGATCGATCCTCCGGCATCGCGACAGCCTGGTGCAGATGGCGTCGAGTCACGTGCAGCACATGCAAAAGGCTCTGGATCAGATGAACCTGCAACTCCACCATGTGATCAGCGATATCACCGGCGTGACCGGGGTAGCGATCCTAGAGGCCATTCTGGCGGGGGAGCGCAACCCGCATACTCTGGCAGCACTCCGCGACCGGCGGATCAAGGCCAGCGCAGATACCATCGTCAAGTCGCTGGTGGGAGACTACCGACGCGAGCATTTATTCACGCTCGGCCAGTCGCTGGAAGCGTTTCGTCATTACCAGGAGTTGATCGCGGCGTGCGATCGCGAAATTGCGCAGTATCTGGAGGGGTTCGAGTCGAAAGTAGATCCGCCCCCAGGTCCCAGGTCGCAATCCAAAGGTGAGCCCAAACCAAAAGATAGCGAGCCGCGCTTCGACCTGCAGACTCATCTCCACCGAATTTTCGGAGTGGATCTGACTAAAGTACCCGGGATCAACGTCCTCACCACACAAACTCTTTTGGCGGAGATCGGTCCTGATTTTTCGCGCTTCGCCAGCGGTCCGGAGTTAACCTCCTGGCTTGGACTCTGCCCGGACAACCGGGTGAGCGGCGGGAGAGTGTTGTCGGTCAAAACCCGTAAGGTCAAGAATCGAGCGGCCACAGCGCTCCGCATGGCTGCACAATCGCTCTATCGCAGCCAATCCTATCTGGGACACTACTTTCGCCGGATGCGCGCCAAACTGGGCGCGCCCAAAGCAATCACCGCCGCCGCGCACAAACTGGCACGCATCGTCTATCACATGGTAACCACCCGACAGGCCTATGACGAGACCATCTGTGCGCAGAACGAAGTGCAGAACCGCCAACGTCTGGAAGCCAGACTCCGGAAACAGGCCCGCGAGCTAGGATTACAGGTTGTTGCCATATAACAAGAGAAGTTCCTCAGGAGATTCGTTATGCAGTCAGCAGAAAAGCCCGTTCTTTATGACAGACTTGGCGGCGTGTACAGCATCGCCACCGTGGTGGACGACTTCATCGACCGAGTGATGGCAGACCCGAGGCTGAACGCAAATCCGTTTGTGGACGAAGCGCATCATCGGGTACCGCCTGCGGGTTTCAAGTATTTGGTTACGGAGATGGTCTGCTGGGCTGCCGGCGGCCCACAAAAATACACAGGCAAGTCGATGGCGGAGTCGCACTCCCATTTGAAGATCACCGGCGAGGAATGGGAGGCATTCTTAGACGACTTCCAGCAGACGCTGGATAAGTTCGCGGTCCCCGCCAGCGAGCAAGCCGAACTGAAAGCTATCGTCGACAGCACCCGAAGCGATATTGTCTTCGATCCGGCGCGGGCGCAAGGCGCGGCATAAACAGAGGCGAAAATCCCAAACGACGGACGACCGTGGAATCCCACGCCTCAAAAAACGGAGGATGGAGCACCCACGCTGCGTAGTGCTGAGTTATTCCCCGTCGTATGCCTGCTTCAATCCTTTTATGTCAATTTTGTTCATTTGAAGCATTGCGTGCATGACCCTGCTTGCTTTCGCAGGATCTTTGTCTCCCAACATCTCGCCTAAAGCAGAGGGAATGATTTGCCATGACAGGCCATATTTGTCTTTGAGCCAGCCGCATCTTTCTTTTTGGCCGCCTTCAGAAAGCTTTTCCCACAGTTCATCTACTTCTTGCTGCGTCTCACAGTTCACGAAAAACGATATAGCTGGCGTGAAGCTGAATAGCGGTCCACCGTTGAGTGCGAAAAAGTCTTGCCCCTTGAGTTGGAATGTCGCGGACATGACTGTCCCTTTCGGTCCCGGCCCTGCTTCTCCATATCGAGTAACCTTCAGAACCTTTGAATTCTTGAAAATTGAAACGTAGAAATTCATCGCCTCTTCGGCGTTGCTGTCGAACCACAAAAATGGAGTGATTTTTTGCATATAGTTCTCCTATTTGCTTTTTGACGCCAATATTTCGGGTTGATCACTTTGTGGAGCGGACTTCAGGCTCTACAAGAGAGTCCATTTTGGATGCTCATCCAAGAGCGACGGTCCGCTTGCCAATCCCGCTAAGCTCCTGCATAATAATTACTTGTCTTAATCCCGCCGGAAGGGTTTGGAAAGGAAACAAGATCAGTGTTAATGATTCGACTGGCGCGCACGGGTGCGCGCAAAAAGCCTCAATATCGAGTGGTGGTGATCGAGAAGGAACGGGCGCGCAACGGCCGTCCGGTTGAGATTGTGGGGACATACAATCCCCGCACCAGCCCGGCCAGCGTGGAGCTCAAGCGCGAGCGCATTGATTACTGGCGCTCCAAGGGAGCCCAGATGTCCAGCCGCGTGAGCAAGATTTTGGGCTTCGCAACGGCTGCGGCGGCCGAGCCGGTCGCGTCGTAAGTTTCAAGGCATTTACCGCCGAGAACGCAGAGCCCGCAGAGAAAACAGAAAAAAGATTTCTCCGCGCTCTCTGCGATCTCTGCGGTGAAAAGCTTTTGGTGAAAAGCTTTTGCTTGTCGGGCGAGGACGCCCGACGCTCCATAATCTGCACAAATATGAGTGAACAGACTGCTAATCCGAAGGCTTTGATCGAGCACGTTGCCAAGGCGCTGGTGAACGCGCCGGACCAGGTGATCGTCGAAGAAGTGGATGAAGACGGCGAACTGGTGATCGAACTCGAAGTCGCGGAAGACGATATGGGGCGGGTGATTGGCAAGTCGGGCAAGGTGGCGCGCGCGATGCGCAACCTGCTGCATGCGGCTGGGACGAAGCTCGACAAGCACTTCGAATTGGAGATTCTGGAATAGCTGGGTCAGACGCAGCCGACGCTTTTATCACTCTGGCACGGGTCGCCAAAGTCCAAGGACGCCGGGGCGAAGTTGCCGTCGAGATGCACAGCGATGTTCCGGATCGAATGCAGCCTGGGATGCGGCTTTTCGCGCTGCAGAAAGACAATAGCAGGCGTGAACTGAAGATCGAAGACGCCTGGCCGCACAAGAATTACGTAGTCCTGAAATTTGCTGGCATCGGTTCGATTTCGGAAGCTGAGCTGCTAGTTGGAAGCGAGTTGCAGGTTCCGTTAAGCGAGCGCGCGCCAATCGAGGCCGGTGCAGTATACGTCAGCGATTTGATCGGGTGCGCGGTGCTGGATTGCCGGAGAGAAGATCGGGTATGCGAAGTTGGGATTGTGAAAGATGTCCGCTTCGGTACAGGAGAGGCACCGCTTCTGGTGGTTAGATCGGGAAAGACTGAGTACGAGATTCCTTACGCTCAGGAATTTCTGAAGCAAGTTGATGCAGAGCGGAAGCGCATTGAGATGGTGCTGCCCGAAGGCTTGCTCGAAGTGAATGCGCCGCTGACGGAAGAAGAGAAACAGCAGCAAAAGCATTAACCACAGAGGACACAGAGTTTCACAGAGAACACACACGCAAGAAACTGAATTCCTCTGTGTGTGACGGAGCCTGCCCTGAGCGAAGTCGAAGGGTGGCCTCTGTGGTTAAAGGTTCGGTTTTGCGAATTGATATCGTCACGATCTTCCCGGATTTTTTTCGCGGGCCGCTGGATTACGGAATCATTCGGCGGGCGCGCGAGGCGGGGCTGGTAAAGATTGAAACGCGCGACTTGCGGGAGTTTACCCGCGATCGCCATCGCAGTGTGGATGACCGCCCATTTGGCGGCGGCGAGGGGATGGTCCTTAAGCCGGAACCGCTCTTTGAATGTGTGGAAGCATTGAAGTTGGCCCCGCGGGAAGAACGCGCCGCCGCCAAGCAATCGGTGGTGCTGCTATCGGCGCAGGGCAGGCGGTTTGACCAGAGTCTTGCGTCTGAATTGGCAACGCTCGAACGCCTAGTTCTGATCTGCGGTCGTTACGAAGGCGTGGACGAGCGGGTAGGCATGCATCTCGCAGACCGCGAAGTCTCGATCGGCGATTACGTCTTGAGCGGCGGAGAACTGGGTGCTGCCGTCATTGCCGACGCGGTCGCGCGACTGATTCCCGGTGCGGTGGGAAATGAAGCGTCGGCGCGGCAGGAGTCGTTTTTTGCGGAGCCGGATATTGGGGATGAGGCTTTGTCGGACAAGCTTGCCCTGAGCGGAGTCGAAGGGAGTGTCCGGCCCACACGGGCAGATTCAACCTGCGCTTCGGGAGGATTGCTCGATTACCCGCATTACACGCGCCCTGCGGATTTCCGCGGCATGAAGGTGCCTGACGTGCTGATGTCCGGCAACCACGACGAAATACGGCGATGGCGGCGCCGTTCGGCACTTGAAAAGACGCTGCGAAATCGTCCTGATCTTCTGGATCGGACGCAGCTCAACCAAGAAGTCAAGGAATTGCTCGCACAAATTGCGAGCGAAAAAGTTTAAGAAAGCCAGGAGACGGCCATGTCGAATCTGATCATTGAAAAACTTCTTGCCAAGAGGAAGCGCACAGACCTTCCGGATTTTGCTGCTGGAGATACCGTTCGCGTCCAGGTGAAGATTAAGGAAGGCGACAAGGAGCGCTTGCAGGCGTTCGAAGGCGTGGTGATCGCCCGCACGCGAGGCCCGCAGGCCAGCTTCACCGTGCGCAAGATCAGCTTTGGTCAGGGCGTCGAGCGTATTTTCCCGGAGAGCTCGCCCGTCGTAGACAAGGTTGACTTGGTGCGCTCATCCAAGGTGCGCCGCGCGAAGCTCTATTACCTCCGCAGTCTCCGCGGCAAAGCCGCCCGCCTGAAGGATGTTGAGCGCGATCATGCGACCGCGGCCACGAAGTAGGCTCGTCTCGGGGTTCCCACTCGTGGAGAACCGCGAAGGGTGAGCACCCGGCCTCAGATTGGGTCGTGCAAAAGGGGGAAGGGGGAACTCCACTGTAATCGAGCCGCCAAACTCTCGGCTGCTTGGTTCTATTTACTTGCTTCCACAGCACTGACTGGGAGAACATTTGTAACCAGCCGTGCCCTCCCTAGTTGAATCCGTTCTGGGAAAGCAGATTTCCTCCTCCGCTGCCAAGCTGCGCCTGCTTAAGCGTCTGCGCTGTACGCTGAAGTACGAAAAGCTTGCGTGGGCCTCTGGTAAGAAATTGGTGGCTGGAGTGGACGAAGTTGGCCGCGGATCGCTGTTTGGGCCGGTGGTGGCGGCGGCCGTCGTGCTTGATTCGAGCTATCGCATCCGGGGATTGCGTGATTCCAAGCTTCTGCCCGCGGAACGGCGTGAAGTTCTTGCCGAACGCATCCGCGAACATGCAGTCGCCTGGGCCATCTCCGCGGTGGATGCCGCCCGCATCGATCAAATCAACATCTATCATGCTTCGCGACTTGCAATGCGAGACGCAGTTTCACTTCTGAATCCTGCCGCCGATCATCTGCTGGTGGATGCCATGCGCCTTGATTGTGACTTGCCGCAGCATGCCATCATTCATGGCGACGCGCTTTCAGCGTCGATTGCCGCGGCTTCGATTCTGGCGAAGGTCGCACGCGATCGCATGATCTGCGAGTGGGACCCGGTTTTTCCGGTTTACGGGCTTCGCTCCAATAAGGGCTACAGCACTCCCAAGCACTTGGCCGCATTGCGCGAGCACGGGCCGTGTCCGTTGCACCGGCAGTCGTTCGCGCCAGTGTGGAATGCACCCGTCCCGCAAGAGGTGTTGGAGTTTATGTTGCAGGATGCGGAGGCCGCGCCATTCGAGCCAGCAGTTTAGGTCCGTGTGGGGACAACCACGCCTTCGCCCTCTGAGATCGCCAACTTGCTCTTGATTTGGTTTGCCAGTTCCTCGATTTTTCTCAGTCGTGTGACGGCACCTCGCTGAGGCCTGGTTCCTCAACCCCGATGCCGCAGCAAAGCAGCAACGCGGTTACATCATCTTTCAGTTCGTCTCTTAGGGCCAATCTGGCGCTATGACGCGTCAGGATTGTCTCCAGTCCGCGCCTCGAAAGCGCGGGGTACGCAATTCACGTAAGATTCTTTCCACGCCGCTAATACCAAAATTTACGAAAAGCGGGACCGCAGTCCCGAGGTGTTCAAACAGAACGTTGGTTGGCTCTGGTTCACCGGTGATCCACTGATCTACTACAACAGCCGAGTACTCTCCCGCGCGCAGGCGGTCACAGCCTTCATGCAGACTCGTCGCCACCTGCACCGGCTCTTGCAAAGCGTGTTCGATTGAGAGAGCGCATTCCTTCGCTCGGTCGGAAGCCCAAATAATAAGGATCATGCAGATGGTTAAGGCAAGCACAGGGCCAAAATTGCAAGTGGCTGCAAAAGCAATGACTCGGTGTGGTCCAAGCCAGATTGACGGTGCCAAACCGGAACCCTTAGTGCCGATCCGGTCACAATTCCACACCGTACTCTTTTAGTTTGCGGTAGAGAGTTGTTTTGCCGATACCGAGCAGTTTGGCCGCCATCAACTTGTCTCCGTTTAGTTTGTGTGATCGTGCCTAGGATGGTTTGCTTCTCCAAATCGACCATGCGCATGATCCTTGTCTCCTGCGCTCTGGTGATAAGTTGCGTGGGGGCGCCGGTAATGTAACTGGGGAGATCGACCGTATGGATGGTCGTGCCGGTGGTCATAGCGCAGCATCGCTCGATGCAATTTTCCATTCTTTGACGAAATGGACTTAGCCGAGATTACCCATCCGGCCTATGGCGGAGAACGATTGATGGCCTGCCGCAATCCGCTATTGGCGGAAGAACGAAGTCGCAAACGAAAGGAACTTTTGCAGGCTACGGAAAAGGAGTTGACCAAGATTGCGGCGAGCACGGAGAGAAAGCGGCGACCGCTGCGGGGACGCAACGAAATCGGCTTACGGGTAGGCAAGATTTTGGGCCGCTACAAAATGGGCAAACATTTCCAGCTGCACATCG
>WNGK01016468.1_pt1 | contig 12667 bp, 10 predicted proteins | sample 5400601 | NCBI WGS metagenome assembly WNGK01 (sample SAMN13153376, study PRJNA577476) | soil metagenome | isolation source: 60 cm soil or saprolite under Garry oak tree replicate 1 | place: USA:California | collected 2016-06-15 | reverse complement strand
TGGCCCGGATCTGGCTGCTCGGCGGGCGGCTCAGCCTGCCACGGCTGCGCTCCCGACGCGACCTCGGGTCGCGGCATCGACGCCTCGTCGGTCGCGGGATCGGCGGCATTGGCGGGCGCGGGCAGCGCGGCGTGGGCGGGGTTATCGCTCGGCCGGCGCTCGGGAGTTGACCGCCGCGCCTGGTGCAGCGCCGCCCGGATCCTGGCCTCCGCTTCGACCCGCGCGGCGGACGCCGCCAGCGCTAGCGGCCCGGGGCCCGCCTGAACATCCTCGGCCGGGGGCCCGGCCGAGTGCTTGGCCCGCCGACGGCCCAGCCTGGCTCCTCCAGCGGACCCGGCGCTTCCGCGGCCCGCGGTGGCCCGGTCGCCGGATCGCCGGCTATCCGACGCGGCCTGATCAGACGCGGCCTGATCAGACGCGGCCTCGTTGGATGCGGACTGGTCAGCCACGGGCTGGTCAGCGGACTGGCTGGACACGGGCTGATCAGGCACGGGCTGGTCAGCGGACAGGTCGGATGCGGCCTGGTTGGATGCGGCCTGGTCAGACACGGGCTGGTCAGACCCGACATGGTCAGGCACCGGCTGGTCGGCGGACAGGTCGGATGCGGCCTGGTCAGCGGCATCGGGCGGGTCGGCGGTCTCGTCAGCAGTGTCATCGGCGTCGGCCAGCATCCCTGTGTCGCCCTGGTCGCCGGGCATGACCTCGGCTGGCCGGACCATCGCCAGGCCGGCGGACCCGGACGGCACGATCCCGGCAGCTTCACCAGCATCGCCGCGACCGGCACGCGCCTCGTCCGGGCCGCTCCGGCCCTCAGTAGCCTCGCGCACGTTGCCGGGCGCAGCAGCGACCTCCTGCGCGGCAGCGACCTCCTGCGCGGCAGCGACCTCCTGCGCGGCAGCGACCTCCTGCGCCGCTGCGGCCATCTGGCGGAACACCGGCCCGTCCCGATCGTCTCCCCGGGCAGCCGGCCGGGCCGGTCCCCGGTCATCCGATCCCCGGACAGCCGATCCCCGGTCGTCCGGTCCCTGGCCAGCCGGTCCCTGGCCAGCCGACCTGACCAGCCTCGCCCTGCGGCCCGACTGCCTGCCGGCCGGCCGGTCCGCGGGAGCCGGCCGCTCGGCCGCGGGCGACGGGACCTGGGGCGGGACCGGCAGCCGCCCGCCTGCCGAGCCGCCAGTACTTGCCTCAAGCTCCCGCCCGCCAGGCTGCGCCGCGATCATCGCGTGCACGGGCCCAACGCAGTCGTGCCGGTCAAGCAGCGCGGCTAGCTGCTCAGCGTCATCCGCCGACAGGCCGAACACCACCCGAGGCTGACCCCACGGCTCCTCGAGCGAATATCCCACGTAGCTGGAGATCGTCGGCATGGGATCCGTCACCAGGCCGTGGACCACGCGCCAGCGCTGCCAGGCCCGTTCGAGCGCCGATGCGGCCGACTGAGCCCTGAACACCAAATCCGGATCCCGCATGGCGATCCCTCCCTCATTGCGACGGCACGCTCCCGCCGGACGGCGGGCCCCCTGGCGTCGCTCGCTGCGCCCGTCTCATGTCGCGCTCTCGCCCGGCTGCGCTGCGCGATCGAGCGCACCGGCGGGCACGACGCTGCTTTGCCGGCTGCGGGTCACCGCGGGCGGCATGGCGACCAGTATGGTCTGGTGGCCACTGCCAGCAGGGGTGATTACCTAAAGTCGCCACGCGACTGCAATGAGATACGGACTTCCGGGCGTCGAGGTTGATCGCGTCGGTTTACCGACACCGTGTGCAGCGGCATTCTCGCGGGCGCGCAACCGAGACAAGAGAACCGAGACAAGAGAAGGGACTCCGGGCGGGCGGAGCCCATCATTCGACGACCGCCAGATTGGTCATCCGCGCGCTCACGGTCTAGGCATTACCGCACCGGCTTCGCGCGCCCCAACCAGACATTACCGTCAGTGTGCGCATCGGGACTCTGCCGTCGCACGACAGCCGATGCGCGTCCAAGTCGATCAAGGTGTTCCTTACCCCCAGGCCTCGCCCGCTGTCCGAGGCCACTTTGCTTCATAGCTAGCTGATAGGCCGGATCGGCCCCGGCGTCGTCGCCAGGAACCGTCCAGAGCACCAACGCTCTGCGCATGACGGCCCGTACGCGGCGTTCGCCGCCGGGGCCGACCCCCCTATTCCTGCGCTGAGCCGCACTAGGCGTGCTCGGACGCGCGCCCGCCCCCGACAAACCGGGCGCCAGGCTGCGGCCGGGTGCTACTCCGACCGCTGCTGCGGGATGCCCGCGAGCAGGGCACGAACCTCCGTCTCACGGTAGCGACGGTGGCCGCCCAGCGTCCTGATGGACGTCAGCTTGCCGGCCTTGGCCCACCGCGTCACCGTCTTGGGGTCGACCCTGAACATGGTTGCGACCTCAGCCGGCGTAAGCAGCGGCTCGGCCTCTGGGGTACGTGCTGACATTTTGACGGCCTCTCCTCCTGGACCTGTATTGCGATCCTTGCGTCTGTTGTGTTCGTGGCCCCATTCGGAGCCTGCCGTGGATGTCCCATATGGTCTACTGTTACCATATTGCCATCACCAGCGGTGACAATGCGACCACCAGGAGCAGAAGTTTTGGAACGTGTCCCCGTTACCCCCGTTGACCTGTGTCACGTTGCGTGATCCTACAGACACGCACCGTCGCAACGGGCGGATTCGGAAAAGTCATGTCCGCCTCCTGCTGACTACCAGGCGTAGCCGGTCCTGGGTAGCTAGTCACTCATGCGGTGTCCGCGCCGACTCTCTGCCAGGTCCGTGCGTGCAGGTCTGCGCACGGCGGGACGGTCCTGTCCAGCTCGATCGCCGCTCACCTCCAAAAACACGAGAGGTCACGCACCGTCACATGGAAACCGAATCATGCGTCGGCACGTACGCCGCCTCGCTTCCCCCCGGGTGCGGAAGAACCCACTGGCTGCTGCAACTATCGGCAGTGCCGGGATAATCCTCCGCAGTTCTACGGCATGCTCTGTCACGAGGTATTTGCCCCGCACAGCCAGCTTCATGCATTGCGCGGCATCAATACTCCGTGCGTGGCTCCGGCGAATAGTCTGGTGGGGAGCCCGGGTCAACGAGGACGCGGGACATACCTGCCGGGAGTTGCTGCCGTGGTGACAGTCACCGAGCGGGCCGACGAGGCCGGCTCAGCAGAGGAAGCCAGCGCGGCCCGCATCACGGGAAGCGCACTTAGCCAGGCCAGTCACGAACAGGTCGTCTTCTGTCATGACGGGCCGACGGGCCTGCGAGCGATCATCGCTATCTACTCGACGGCGCTTGGCCCGTCGCTTGGCGGAACGAGGTTCTATCCGTATCCGTCGCAGGACGCGGCCATCGCCGACGTCCTGAACCTGTCCCGGGCCATGGCCTACAAGAACGCGCTGGCCGGCCTGGACCACGGCGGCGGCAAGGCCGTCATCATCGGCGACCCCGAGGTGATGAAGTCCGAGGCGCTGCTGCGCGCGTACGGCCGGTTCGTCCAGTCGCTGAACGGGCGGTACATCACAGCCTGCGATGTGGGCACCTACAGCCAGGACATGGACGTCGTGGCCAGGGAGTGCCGCCATGTCACGGGGCGCACCGAACCACACGGCGGGGCCGGTGACTCGTCGGTCCTGACGGCCTTCGGCGTATTCCAGGGCATGCGCGCGGCGGCCGAGCACACCTGGGGCAGCCCGTCGCTGGCGAGCCGGGCCGTGGCCGTCGAGGGCGTCGGCAAGGTCGGCAGCCACCTGGTTGACCACCTGGTCTCCGACGGCGCCCGGGTGAGGGTCTACGACGTCAGCGCGGAGGCGGTGCAGCGAGTGCGGGCGACCCATCCCGAGGTGACCGTCGCGGCCAGCCTGGCCGAGTTGATCGCCGGAGACATCGATGTCTACGCGCCGTGCGCGCTCGGCGGCGTGGTCGACGACGATATGGCCTCCTCGCTCCGCGCCAGGATCATCTGCGGCGGCGCCAACAACCAGCTTGCCCACCCCGGCGTCGACAAGCTGCTCACCGACCACGGCATCCTGTACGCGCCCGACTACGTCGTCAACGCGGGCGGCGTGATCCAGGTCGCCGACGAGCTTGAGGGCTTCAACTTCGAGCGGGCGCGGGCGAAGGCCGAGCAGATCTTCGGCACCACCAAGCGGATCCTGGCCCTGGCCGGGCAGGACGGGGTGCCTCCCGCGGCAGCGGCCGACCGGCTGGCCGAGCGCCGGATGTCGGAGGTAGGACGGCTGCGAGGAATCTGGCTGGGTGGCTGAATCGCTGTCGGCCAGGGCCGCCGGAAGCGCGAGCCGCCCAAAACAGGTACGGTTGTCTATGTACGAAGGCACTAGCCACGCTCCGGTCCTTACGCTGGAACCGCAGCGGGCCGTCTGACGTGCACGGAATCCGACATGGTCGGAACCCGGATAGAGTGACCAGGTAGGCATCAAGCGCGGTGATCAGGGACCTGACAGGTCCCGTACGTTCGAGGGGGTCGAGCCAATGGGGCGCGGCCGAGCCAAGGCCAAGCAGGTGAAGGTGGCACGCCAGCTCAAGTACAGCGGCGGCGGCACTGACCTTGACCGGCTGCGGGCTGAGCTGGGCGTCGGCATGGATCAGCGGGATACCGACGGCAGGGACGCGCATGCGGACCACGGCGATCGCTACTCCATGGCTGACGACGACGATGCCGACGAGGACTTCAGCGATGACGACGAGGACGACGAGGACTACGGCTGAGGATGGCGTCCGGTAAGTTCGGCGCGACCTGAGCCGTCCACCACCGTTCCGAGCGGCCAGGCCCGGACGCCTCGCCGCTCCAGCAGGCCAACCGCGTCGTCGGCGTCGGTCGGCGCCAGCACGGCAGTCATCCCGACGCCCATGTTGAAAACATGCTCCATGTCGTCGCTGTCCACCGCGCCACGCCGGGCCAACAGGCCGAACACCGGCGGTGGGGTCCAGCTTCCGCGGTCAAGCACCGCGTCGGCGTCCGGCGGCAGGACCCTGGCCATGTTCGGGGCCAGCCCGCCGCCCGTGATGTGGGCGAACGCGTGCACCTGGCACTGCTCGGCAAGCGCGAGGCAGTCCCTGGCATAGATCCGCGTCGGTGTCGCAAGCTCGGTGCCCAGCGGCCTGCCGAGCTCGGCGGGCTCCTCGTTTAGGCCGAGTCCCGTCTCCACCAGGATCTGCCTGACCAGCGAGAACCCGTTGGAGTGCAATCCCGAGGAGGCCAGGCCGAGCACGATGTCGCCCGGCCTGACCCGCCCGGGCCCGAGCAGCCGGTCGGCCTCCACGACTCCGGTAGCCGCTCCGGCGAGGTCGAACTCCTCCGGCCCGAAATGCCCGGGGTGCTCGGCCGTCTCGCCGCCGATCAGCGCGCAGCCCGCCTGCACGCAGCCCTCGGCGATGCCCGTGACGATCTCGGCCACGCGCTCGGGCACGACCTTGCCGCAGACGATGTAGTCGGTCATGAACAGCGGTTCGGCGCCGCACACCACCAGGTCGTCGACGACCATGCCGACCAGGTCAATCCCGATCGTGCCGTAACTGCCGGTCCGCTGCGCGATCATCACCTTGGTTCCGACCCCGTCGGTGGACGTCGCGAGCAGCGGCCGACGCATCGCGGCCAGCCGGGTCGCGTCGAACAGCCCGGCGAAGCCGCCGATCCCGCCGACCACGTCCGGGCCCGCGGTCTTCGACACCGACGCGCGCATCAGCGCGACGGCGCGGTCCCCGGCCTCGATATCCACGCCGGATCCCGCGTAGCTCGCGCTGCCCGAGCTCACCCGGCCGGGCCTCCGGTGACCGTGCTCTCGAGCATGTGCTTGCCCTGCTCAGACTCGCTGACCGGAATCGGGTAGTCCCCGTCGAAGCAGGCACGGCACAGCACGCTGGCCGGCAGCGTGGTCGCCTCCGTCAGGCCTTCGAGCGAAACGAAGCCGAGTGAGTCAGCGCCGATGGACTCCCTGATCTCCTCGACCGCGAGGCTGCCCGCGATAAGCTCGGCTCGGCTGGCGAAGTCGATGCCGAAGAAGCACGGCCAGGCGACGGGCGGGCTGGAGATCCTGATGTGCACCTCGGCCGCGCCGGCCTCGCGCAGCATCGTCACGACCGCCCGCTGCGTGTTGCCGCGCACGATCGTGTCGTCTACCACGACGAGCCGCCGGCCGGCGATCACGTCGCGCAGCGGGTTGAGCTTGAGCCGGATGCCGCGCTGCCTGATCGTCTGGCTCGGCTGGATGAACGTCCGGCCCACGTAACTGTTCTTGACCAGGCCCTGTCCGTACGGGATGCCGCTGCCCTGCGCGTAGCCGATCGCCGCCGGGGTGCCCGATTCCGGCACCGGGATGACCAGGTCGGCCTCGACCGGGTGCTCGGCCGCGAGCCTCCTGCCGACCTCGACCCTGGTCGCCTGTACGCTGCGTCCGCTGATCGAGGTGTCGGGCCTGGCCAGGTAGACGTATTCGAACAGGCAGCCGCGCGGCCGCGGGGCCGCGAACGTGCGCGAGCGCACCCCGTCCTCGTCGATGGCGATCAGCTCGCCCGGCTCGATCTCCCTGACCAGGTTCGCCCCCACGATGTCGAGCGCCGCGGTCTCGCTGGCCACGACCCAGCCCCGCGGCAGCCTGCCGAGCACGAGTGGGCGGAACCCTTCCGGGTCACGCGCGGCGTAGAGCGTCTGCTGATCCATGAACACGAGCGAGAACGCCCCCTGCACGTGGGGCAGGACCGCGAGCGCGTTCTCCTCGATGCGGCTCGCCTGCTCCCCGGCGGTGGCCCGCTCGGCCGCGCCGGCCGGCCGCCGGGCGATTCCCGAGGCGAACAGCGAGGTCAGGACGTCGGTGTCGGAGGTCGCCGTCCGAGACCCGCGGGGCGTACCCGCCATCGCGGCAAGCTCGAGCGTGTTGATCAGGTTCCCGTTGTGGCCGAGCGCCAGGCTGACCGACGGCGTGGCGCGGAACGTGGGCTGCGCGTTCTCCCAGACCGACGACCCGGTGGTGGAGTAGCGGCAGTGCCCGACCGCGATGTAGCCACGGAGCGTGTTGAGCACGGACTCGTTGAAGACCTGGGCAACCAGGCCCATGTCCTTGAACACCACGATCCGGGTGCCGTCGCTCACGGCGATGCCGGGTGTCCAGACGCCGAAGACCCCGCAGGCGTCCCTGGGCGGACGGTCGTCGGAGGTCAGATCCAGGGTCAGTCGGCCGTCGGGCTTGATCACCAGCCAAGTCTAATGAGTCCGGGCACCGCGGCCCGCCGCGCCGCACTCATCAGCGGTCAGAAAGCGGGCGGGCCGCCGCCAGCGGCAGGTACGGCGACAGGTCGGCCCGCGGGCCGCTGGCCCGGACCGCGCCGCTGTCCAGTGCGGCCGCCCAGGCCGTCCGCCCGGCGGCGAGCATGGCCCAGGTGACGGCGTCGGTCTCGACCACGTTGGGCGGCGTGCCGCGAGTGTGCCGGGGACCGGCCACGCACTGGACCGCGGCGAACGGCGGTATCCGGACCTCTACCGCGCGGCCAGGGACGCGAGCTTCGAGCAGCCCGAGCGTGTAGGTCGCCGCACCACGCAGCGCCTCCCGCTCGGGCGTCAGCCCGGCGTCGGCCGCCGCGACCACGCCGTCCAGGCAGGCCGCGCCGAGCGCGGGGACGGTGACCGGGCCCGTCCAGGACCCGGCGCCGAGCGCGGCCCGCTGCGCGTCCACCGCGGCGAGCAGTCGCCGCGGGTCGAGTCGTCGCACTGGCATCGACTGCGACCGTAGCCGACCCGGCCGCGACGCGTAACCGCGGCCCGCGTAACCGCGGTCCGGGTAACCGATCCTCGCCGCCCGAAGATCTGCGGGACATGCCTAGGCACGAAAGCGCGCGCTGCGCGATAATCGCAGGCTATGCCCGGTCCGCTCAGCGCGCGTCCGCATCGAAGCAAGGGATCGTGGATCCCGCGGCTGGCGGGCGTCGGCGTGGTGGCGCTGATCGCGGCCGGCGGGCTGGTCGGTTACCTCCTGTCCGCGCATCACGTTGCGCCGCGCAAGCACCGGCACACCGTCCTGTCCTCCAGGGTGCTGAAGAAAGAGACGGTCGGGATCATCGACTTCGGACCGGACGACGACCACGACGCGTTCGCGCGCGACGCCGACGACCATCCGCTGATGCTCCAGCCCAGCCAAGGACGCCTGGAGTTCGTGGCGATCCCGGCCGCCGAACTCACGGCCGGCGTGCCGGTCTGGACCGCCAACCAGATGTCCGACGGCAGCGACATCTTCATCTACACGGCGACCGGCCAGTGCCTGAGTGATAAGCACCCCTCGGACGTGCTGCGGCTCGCGCACTGCGACCTCGGCCTCAGCCAGCGCTGGCGCCCGCTCGACGCGACTACCGCGCTTCAGCAGGAGTTCGCCAAGTACGCGAACGCCAAGACCGGCTTGTGCCTGACCGCGCCGAGCAAGCACCCCGGCCCGGCGACGCTGCAACGATGCGGTCCGCCGCGGCTGAAGGACCAGGAGATCGCGTTCTGGTGGAACGCCTGACCAGGGGGACGTCAGCCGAACAGGGCGGGCAGGGTACTCCGGCTGACCGCGGCGAGCTCGGTTAGCGGCACGGAGAACAGCCCGGTGACCTCGAGCGCCGGTCCCCCGGTCACGCCAAGCGCGGTCGCCGGCACGCCGTGCGCGGCGCACAGCGCGGCGAACTGCGCGCCGGCGCCGGGCCGCGGCACGGCGACCGCGCGCGCGGCCGACTCGCTGAACAGGAACGTGAAGGGATCCGCCGGCTCGCCGGGCAGCGTCACCACGCAGCCGGTGCCGCCGTCCGCGCCTGGCGGGCGCGCCCGGTTCCCGCCGGTCAGGCAGCACTCGGCCAGCGCGAGCGCCAGGCCGCCGTCGGACAGGTCGTGCGCCGCGGACAGCAGCCCGTCGTCGGCTCCGGCCGCGAGCACCGCGGCCAGCTTCTGCTCGGCGGCCAGGTCGACGGCGGGCGGCTCGCCGCCGAGATGACCGCGAGTCACCTGCGCCCACAGCGACCCGCCGAACTCCGCCGCGGTGCGGCCGAGCAGCACGACCGACTCGCCCGGTGCGCCGAACCCGCCCGGCAGCCGGCGTCGCACGTCGCCCAGCACGCCGAGCACGCCGACCACCGGCGTCGGCTGGATCGCCTCGGTCCCGGTCTGGTTGTAGAAGCTCACGTTCCCGCCGGTCACCGGGATGCCCAGGGTCAGGCAGCCGTCGGCGAGCCCGCGCACGGACTCCGCGAACTGCCACATCACCGAGGGATCCTCCGGCGAGCCGAAGTTGAGGCAGTTGGTCACCGCGAGCGGCCGGGCGCCAGCGGCGGCCACGTTCCGGTACGCCTCGGCCAGCGCGAGCTGCGTGCCGCGGTACGGGTCGAGCAGGCAGTACCTCCCGTTGCCGTCCGTGGCGATCGCGACCCCGAGGAACGACTCCTCGTCGATCCGCAGCACGCCGGCGTCGTGCGGCGCCGCGAGGACCGTGTTGCCGCGCACGTCACGGTCGTACTGCTCGGTCACCCAGCTCTTGTCCGCGCCGGCCGGCGACCCGAGCAGTGCGAGCAGGTCGGCGCGAAGCTGCTCGCCGGTCGCCGGGCGGGGCAGCCGCGCGGGGTCGTCCCCGCGCAGCAGGTCCTGGCCGGCCGGGCGCCGGGCCGGGCGCCGGTACAGCGGCCCGTCGGCGGCGCTGCCCGGCGCGATGTCCACAACCAGCTCGCCGCGCCAGGTCACCGCGAGCCGCCCGCTCCGCGTCACCTCGCCGAGCACCGTCGCCGGGACGTCCCAGCGCGCGCAGACCTCCAGGAACCGGTCCAGGTCGGCGGGCGCGGTGACGGCCATCATCCGTTCCTGCGACTCGCTCATCAGGATCTCTGGCGGGGTCAGCCCCGCATCACGCAGCGGCACCGCGTCCAGCGTCACCGCCATGCCGACTCCCCCGGCCGCGGCCAGTTCCGTGGTCGCGCACGCGATGCCGGCCGCGCCGAGATCCTGGATCGCGACCACCAGGCCCGCCGCGTACAGCTCCAGGCAGCACTCGATCAGCAGCTTCTCCATGAACGGGTCGCCGACCTGCACGCTCGGCCGCTTGGCCCGCTCGCCGTCCGCGTCACCGCTCCCGAACGAGGCGCTGGCCAGTACCGACGCGCCGCCGATCCCGTCCGGGCCGGTGGGCGAGCCGAACAGGATCACCTTGTTGCCCGGGCCGCTCGCGCGCGCCAGCATGAGGTCGGCGTGCCGCATGACGCCCAGGCACAGGGCGTTGACCAGCGGGTTGCCCGAGTAGCACGGGTCGAACACCAGCTCCCCGCCAATGTTGGGCAAACCAAGGCAGTTGCCGTAGAAGGAGATGCCGCCCACGACGCCGGGCAGCACCCGCCTGGTATCCGGCGCGGCGGCGGGCCCGAAGCGCAGGGCGTCCATCACCGCGACGGGCCTGGCTCCCATCGCGAGGATGTCCCTGACGATGCCGCCCACGCCCGTGGCGGCGCCCTGGAACGGCTCCACGTACGAGGGGTGGTTGTGGGACTCGATCTTGAAGGTGACCGCGTACCCCTGGCCGACGTCGACGACCCCGGCGTTCTGGCCGATCCCGGCGAGCAGCGCGGTCGTCGGCGGCGCCTTGTCGGCGAACTGCCGCAGGTGCGCCCGCGACGACTTGTACGAGCAGTGCTCGCTCCACATCACCGAGTAGATCGCGAGCTCGGAGTCGGTGGGCCGGCGGCCGAGCTGCGCGGCGATGGCCTCGTACTCCGCGTCGGTCAGCCCGAGCGCGGCGTACGGCTGGCCGCGGCCCGGCGTGGCGGCGGCATCGGCCACCGTGTCGGGACGGCTCATGTCGTGACGGCCGAGGTGAGGATCGAGCCGAACATTGCCAGCCCGTCGGTGCCGGGACCGGTGAGCGGGTCGATCGCGTGCTCGGGGTGCGGCATGAGGCCCACGACGTTGCCGTCGGGAGAGGCGATCCCGGCGATGGCGGCAACCGAGCCGTTCGGGCTGCCGTCGGCGTAGCGGGCGACGACCAGCCCGGCGGCCTCCAGGCCGGCCAGCGTCGCCGGATCGGCGACGTACGCGCCGACGCCGCTCTTCAGCACGACCGTGATCACCTGGCCGGCCGCGTAGCCGCTCGTCCACCTCGTGGCGGCGTTCTCGACCCTGACCCGCACGTCCCGGTTCACGAAGCGCAGGCCCGCGTTGCGGGTCAGCGCGCCGGGCAGCAGGTGGGCCTCGCAGAGGACCTGGAAGCCGTTGCAGATGCCGAGCACCGGCAGGCCGGCCGCGGCAGCGGGGACCAGCTCGGCCATCACCGGCGCGAACCGCGCGATGGCACCGCAGCGCAGGTAGTCACCGTAGGAGAACCCGCCGGGAAGGATCACCGCGTCGACGCCGCGCAGGTCGCGGTCGCCGTGCCAGAGCGTGACCGGCTTGCCGCCGGCCCGGGCGACCGCCCGGCTCGCGTCGGCGTCGTCCAGCGATCCGGGGAAGGTGACGATCCCGATCTTCAGCGTCAACGCCGTCCCCGATGCCCGTGCTCCAGCATGCAGGCAGGTTATCTGGCCAGGACGACTACGCCGGCCCTAGCCCGCGTCCTTGAGCGGCCAGCCTTCCAGGTCAGCGAGCGGGGCGTCGGCCCGCCATTGCGGCCGCTTGCGAAGCTGCACGACGGTGCCCCGGCCGGGACCGGTGCGCAGGCTGACGTCGTCGACGCAGGCCCGCATGATCTCCATCCCCCGGCCAGACTCGGCCAGGTGCGCGATGTCACCGGCCTTGGGCCTGCGGCCGAGCAGCGCGACCGAGCGGACCGGCGGCCTGCGCAGATGCGGGCGGCGCAGATGCGGGCGGCGCAGCGCCCTGATCCGGGCTCGCTCGAAGCCGCTGCCATTGTCGAGCACCTGGAGCAGCACGCGACTGCGGCCCACCCGTGCGATCAGCTCGTACTTGTACCCTGGGCCGGCGTGGCGCAGCACGTTGGTGCAGGCCTCGGTGGCGGCCAGCAGCAGGTCGGAGATGCAGGCCTCGTCCAGGCCCAGCCTGGCCAGCGTGTCACCGAGTACGCGGCGCATGACCGGAATGCTGAGCGTCTCACGGGGTAGCACCAGACAGAACCGGACATCTCTGGCCAGTTCTTGCGAGTGCAGCACCCGAGTTCGCATTCGCTCCTCTGTTCCTCGCTTACTCTCTCGCTCTCATCACATTGTGAGAGTTTCCACAGCCGGGGTGCGGTAATCATAAACTCGGGCGATCTTCGGACGAACAGTATCGTTCTTCCAGGTCAACATCGGAATACGAGCGGCGATGCAGGAGGCGGAACCGCGTTCGGCACAGGTGAATCGGCACCGGTGAACCCGGGCCGCGCAGGGCGCGGCCCAGGTCGACGCCCGGAATCTCCGGCCCGGCGGGAAGCGCTGGACCGGAATCGCCGCCCTGCTCAGGGGCCGTGGACTGCGAATTCCTCGATGATCGGATTCGCCAGCAGTTCGGCGGCCAGTTCGGCAACCCGGACCGACAGCGCATCCGGAGCGCCGCCGACCGGAGCGCTGCCGGCCGCGCCGGAATCCGTGACCTCGACCTCGACCTCGAAACGCTTGCCCTGGCGGACCGAGACCACCTCGGTGAAGCCGAGCCGGTGGCACGCTCCGGCGATCGCCTCCCCCTGCGGGTCGTGGATCTCTGGTTTGAGCATGACGTCGACAA
>WNGK01027621.1_pt1 | contig 12669 bp, 5 predicted proteins | sample 5400601 | NCBI WGS metagenome assembly WNGK01 (sample SAMN13153376, study PRJNA577476) | soil metagenome | isolation source: 60 cm soil or saprolite under Garry oak tree replicate 1 | place: USA:California | collected 2016-06-15 | reverse complement strand
CGCCGCTTGCCGTGTTCGGTCAGACCGCCGCGCCCGTCTCCCTCAAGGCTCACAACGTCCACCTCATGACGTATCGCGAACTGATCGCCAAGCAGGGCCTCCAGGCCATGCGAAGACCCGCAGGATGAGGATCGCGCCATGAACGACACGTTCCAGGGTACGCGTTTTCTTCGTGCAGTGGGGATGACTCTCGCGCTGGCGCTCTTGGTGTGGGTGCCGGCGTTCACCCAGCAGCCGGTCGAAGTGTCCGGCACGGTGACGTCCGCCGTGTCCGGGTCGCCCATTCAAGGCGTCACCGTCCGCGTCCGCGGGAGCAGCACCAATACGACCACCGACGCCCAAGGGAAGTATGCGATCTCGGCGCCGCCGGACGCGGTCCTGACGTTCAGTCTCATCGGGTACCGCGGCACGGCGCTGAGCGTCAACGGACGCCCGACCGTGAACGCGACTCTCGAGCAGGCGATCGCGGTGTTGCCGGACGTCGTCGTGACCGGCTACCAGGAGCAGCTGCGGCGCGACCTCCCGACTGCGGCGTCGCCCGTGGACCCGGCGAGCCTCGAGCGGCAGTCGGGGGCGAGCGTGCTGCAGCGGCTGGATGGCCGCGTGGCCGGTGTGACCGTCGACAACGGCGGGTCGCCCGGCTCCCGCACCACGGTGCGGGTCCGCGGCATCAGCTCGTTCCAGAACAACGATCCGCTGTACGTCATCGACGGAACGCCCGTTCAGGACACTTACCTCAACTTCCTGAACCCGAACGACATCGCCTCGATGGAGGTGCTGAAGGACGCGTCGGCGGCGTCGATTTACGGTTCGCGCGCCAACAACGGCGTCATCCTCATCGAAACGAAGCGGGGACGGCCGGGACACCGGCAGGTCACCTTGGATGTCACGAGCGGCGTGGCCACGCCGGTCCGCGGGTTTGACGACATCCTGATCCAGCATTCGCTCGATTACTTCCAGGTGTTGAAGGCGTCCTACCAGAATGCCGGCCAGAGCGTACCGACGAACATCTACGGGAATCCCACTAACCCATCGGTGCCCGACTATATCTATCCGACAAGCAAGCTCGGTGGCCAGAGCTGCAGTCCGCCTGGCCCCACCGCTGCGGATTCAGCCGCGTGGCGGACTCGCGGCTGTACGCTGAGCGTGGACACATCTACGTATTTCTACAGCAACGACGGGGCGGGTTTGATCGCGGCGGGCAGCCCCGGGACGGACTGGTGGAAGGCGGTGTTCGGCAGCGGGCAGGTCCGCAACACCAATCTCTCGGTGTCGGGCGGCGGGGAGGACAACGCTTACCTCGTGTCGTTCAATTACCTCAATCAACAGGGGACCGCGGCGTACAACCGGTTCCAGCGCGGTGGGGTCCGCGTGAACACCACGTTCAACCTGAACCGCGTCAACCTCGGGGAGAACGTCCAGATCTCGCGCGAGGTGGGCTACGGCGGGCTCGACGACAACGGGCTGGGCGAAGACAACATCGTCGGCAAGAACCAGTTCATGCAGCCGGTCATCCCGGTCCACGACATCCGGGGGTACTTCGCCGGCGGGAAGGCGACGACGCTCGGCAACCAGAGCAATCCGTTGGCCGTCGCTTTCTGGGGGCAGCACAACATCAACACCAACGATCGGATGTTCGGGAACGTGTTCGCCGGTTTTGACGCGAGCCACGGGCTCGCCCTGAAGACCCGGTTCGGGTTCAATCTCGATCAGAACAACTACCATCAGTACAACCCGACGACCCCTGAGAACAACGAGGTGAACACGATCAACGGCATCAACGAGAACTACAGCCTGTCCACCGAGTGGACCTGGAGCAACACACTGAACTACGTGCACGCGTTCGAGCGACACAATCTGCAGGTGCTGCTGGGGCAGGAAGCGAGCAAGGTGAATACGCGGTTCGAGGCCGCCAGCTGTGCCGCCCTGCTCAACAACGCCGTGGACGAGCGCTACATCCAGGACGCGCTGTGCGACCCGACCAGCAAGAACGTCTCCAGCTCGGGCACGGTGTCGGCACTGTTGTCGCTCTTCGGCAAGGCCGATTACAACTACGCCGAACGCTATTTTCTCAGCCTGACGGTGCGGCGCGATGGTTCCTCGCGGCTCGGGCCCACGCACCATTGGGGTACGTTCCCGGCGGTCGCGGTGGCGTGGCGCCTGTCCAATGAGCCGTTCTTCCCGAGCGGCGGGTTCTTCAACAACGCGATGCTGCGGTTCGGCTACGGCATCACCGGCAACCAGCAAATCCCGCCGGACCGCATCGTCAGCCAGCTGGGCGGCGACCGGGGCGACACCTTCTACGACATCGCCGGGGGATCGAAAACGAACATCACGCCCGGATTCAAGATCACCAAGATCGGGAATTCGGACCTGAAGTGGGAAGAAGACCGCTCCAAGAACGTCGGCCTGGACCTCGAATTCAATCACAGCAAGGGGTCGTTCACCGTCGACGTGTATCAGCGGAACTCGAACGACCTGCTGTTCGATCCTCGCACCCCGGCCACGGCCGGGAGCGCCGATCCGCCGATTCTGAACATCGGCAAGATGCGGAACAAAGGCATCGAGTTCGCCATCGGCTACAAGGGCACCATCGGCGGGTCGACCCTCTGGACCGCGACCTTGAACGGCGCCCACTACACCAACAAGATCGTCCAGATCGACGGCACCTCGACGTTCTTCTTCCCGGCGAACATCATCCGGGATTACAACCCCGTGATCGACAAGATCGGATATCCGATTGGGTCGTTCTACGGCCTCGTGGCGGATGGTTACTACAAAGATTCGCTGGACGCCGCGCAATGCGGCAACGGAAACCCGAGCGGGCAATGCTGGGTCGACGGCGCCCGTCCCGGCCGGATCAAGTTCAAGGATCTGAACGGGGACGGCCGCATCACTGACGCCGACCGGGCAATCATCGGCAGCCCCCACCCGGACTTCACCGCCGGCCTGGACCTCGGGATCCGGCACGGCAACTGGGACGTGAGCGCGACGCTGTTCGCGTCGCTCGGTAACCAGATCTTCAACGAGGAAAAGTACTGGTCCGTGTTCCGGTACTTCGCGACCAACGTCCGCAGCGACCTGCTGGCCAATTCCGTGGTGCTGGACGGGGTGTGCAACGACATCGCCGCCGTCTGCCCCGGGAAGGTGTCGAACCCAAACGCCCTGTATCCCAGACTGGACGTGACCGACGCCTGGAGCCGGAAGTTCTCGAGTTACTACGTCGAGAGTGGGTCGTACCTGCGGCTGCGCAACATCCAGATCGGCTATAACGTGCCGCCGGCCCTGGTTCGCTGGATCCCGGCCGCCCGTATCTATCTGCAGGCGGAGAATCTGTTTACCATTACGGGGTACTCGGGGCTCGACCCGGCCCTGCCGGCGGCGGACGTCACCGCCGCGGCGGGGGACACGCGGGACTCGTACCGGGGAATCGACCAGGGGTCGTATCCCAGCAACCGCATCATCACGATCGGCATCTCGACCACGTTTTAGCGACTCGTCTTAAACTTTGAGGGACGCGAAGACGATGAACACGCGAAAGTGGAACCAACTGCTTGTCGGGACGGCGATCGTGGCGCTGGCGATCGGAGCCACCTACGCCTGCTCGGATTTCTTGAATACCACGCCCCAAGGCGTGCTCAATGAGGACGCTTTGGCGACCGCGAGCGGCGTGGAAGGCCTGCTGATCGCCGCCTACCGGTCGCTCGATTGCAACAACAGCTCCGTCGGGGCGTGGGGCTGCGCCGCCAGCAACTGGGTGTGGGCCAGCGTCCCGAGCGGTGACGCCCACAAGGGCTCCGACCTGGGCGACCAAGCCCCGATATTGGAGGTCGAGACCTACCTCTGGTCCGCGGGAGACATGCAGGACTACTTGAACCAGAAGTGGAGCCAGGTCTACGAGGGGGCGTTCCGCGCCAACGCCACGTTGCGCCTCTTGAACAAGGTCCGCAAGGAGAAGCCGGCGGAGATCTCCGATGCTCAAGCGAAGGGCATCCGGGGCGAGGCGATCTTCCTCCGGGCCTACTATCAGTTTGAGGCGTATCGGCTGTGGGGCAACATCCCCTACTACACCGAAGTCGACAGTATCGATTTCAAGAAGAGCAACCAGGGTGTCGACGTGATCGGGAGCCTGGTGAAAGATCTCGACACCGCCGCGGCGCTGCTGGACTCAGTACCGCGCAACGGCGAGGTGGGCCGCGCGAATGCCTGGACCGCCAGGGCGTACAAAGGGCGCGTGTATGCGTACGCCGCATCCAAGAACCCGGTGTATTGGGACTCGGCATTGACGACACTGCGGAACGTGCAGGCGAACGGGCCGTATAAGCTCGAAGCGAGCTTCGATCACGTCTGGACCGCCTTCACACAGTATCAGAATGGCCTGGAAACGATCTTCGCGTACGAGGCCTCCATCAACGACGGCGAGCCGAACGGCGAGAACTCGAATTTTGGTGAGCGCCTGAATTTTCCGTATGCCCCCAGCCACTTCGGCTGCTGCGGCTTCCATCAGCCGACGTTCAACCTGGTCAATTTCTACCAGGTGGACTCGGTCACCGGGCTGCCGTTAGCGGTGACCAATCCCAACTGGGACAGCCCGGCGCGCCAGCCCGACTCGCTGATCCCGCCGTCCGACACTAACAAGGTCTGGAAGGGCTTGAACTTTATCGGCGGCAACATGACGCCGGTGGATCCGCGGCTCGACTGGACGGTTGGTCGAGATAACGTGCCCTACAAGGACTGGGGGCTCCACAATCGCACGTGGATCCGTGATGCCTCGTACAGCGGCCCGTACAGCCCCAAGAAGAACGTCCAGGAGAACGCGGCCAAGGGCGAAAACAACGTGGGGTGGCAAACGACGCAGACGAACGATGTGAACATTCATCTGTACCGCTACGCCGACCTGCTGCTGCTGCTCGCGGAGGCGGAGGTCCAATCTCCCAACGGGTCGCTCGCCAACGCCCTCGCGATCGTCAATCAGATCAGGGCGCGGGCCGGACAGGTCGCTCAAGGCTGTGGTCTTCCTACAGACGCGGCGGCGGCCAGCGATGAGGTGGCCGCATACCCCAGCTGCGCCAGCAACGGGAACATGGTCGACACCCTGGTCCTGAGCGGGTCGGTGTACTCATTGACGACGCCGTGGGCGAGATACCGCATCGGGCTGTATCCGTCGTTCCCGAGTGCGGCATACGCGCTGACGGCGATTCAGTACGAGCGCCGGCTCGAGCTGGCGATGGAGGGCCAGCGGTTCTTCGACCTGCGGCGCTGGCGCACGGCGGACGCCGTGCTCAACCGCTACATCTCGGTCGAGCAGGCCAAGATCCCCTACCTCGCGGGCGCCACGTACACCGCGCGGGATTCACTGTATCCCATCCCGTCGCTCCAGATCGAATTGAGCAAGATCGGGACTCAGGACATGCTGGTGCAAAACCCCAGCTGGTAAAGGGCTCGCACCCTGTCCCCCTCTCCCGTTCGGGAGAGGGGGATTTTTTCTAACGCCGGGTGATGGTAAACGCCGGCAGGGAATCGCGGTAACTCGCGACGAGCACGGCCTTCCCCGCAGGCGTTCTGATCAGCGCCAGCCCCGTGCGGGGGGCGAGGAAGCCGCTCTCCACCGCGGGGACCGGCGTGAAGTGGCCCCGGCCGTCCCCTTTGAGCCACAGGCCGTTCCCCGCGTCGGCCGGGGCCGTGTTGGGCTCGGTATCGAACAGGTTCCCCGCCACGATCAGGTCGAGGTTGCCGTCGCCGTCCACGTCGTCCACGACGATGCCGCGGATCGGCGCGATCTGCGCCAGCTGAGGGAGCGGCATGACCGTAAACGAGCCTTTGCCGTTGTTCTGCAGATACACGCTCGCGAACGTATCCGCCTGATAATGCAGGGCGCGTCCTAACTGATCGACGCCGAACAGCTGCGCCATGGACGCCGCCGCAAACGACGCGTAGGTCGGGAAGCGCAGCGCGACCGGATAGATGGTCGGTCCCAGTTTCGCGCGACCGAAGACGGGATACTCCGTGCCGCCGACTTCCTGCGTCAGCACGATGTCGGGGGTCTGGTTCCCCGCGAAGTTGCCGGCGTAGATCCCGAACCTGCCGTGCGACGACGTCGTGTACGCGAAGTTCAGCCCCACATTGCCCGCCACCAGATCGGGATGGCCATCGTGGTTGAAGTCGCCGACAGCGAGACTGTACCACCAGCCCCGCAGCGGTGGCAGGCCCACCGCGGCCGTGACATTGCGCAGGTGCGAGCCGTCATTGTGATAGAACTGGAGCGGCATCCACTCGCCCGCCGTGACCAGATCCAGGCGCCCGTCGCCGTCGAGATCCACCCACACCGCGGCCGTAATCATTCCTCCGGGCTTGCTCAGCTCCGGAGCGACCTCTTCCGTCACGTCCGTGAAGTGGCCGGCGTCGTTTCGTAAGAGATAGCTGCGGGTGGGGTAGGGGTAATTCCGTGGGGTGAGCCGGCCGCCCACGAACAGGTCGAGCCGGCCATCGCCGGTAAAGTCTCCGGCTGCTACACTCGCCGTGCAGGTGGGCATCGGCGGCAGCGCCTGGGAATCCCGCACGAACCGCCCGCCGCCTCGATTGATATAGAGGCGGTCGTGTAACAAGCCCGACCCCGGCGCATGCCGATAGCCGCAGCTCGCCACGTACAAGTCCGGCAGCCCGTCGCCGTTGGCGTCGAAGAACAGGGCGCCCCAATCGTCGTAGTCCTTGTCGGCCACCCAGGGTTGCCCTTGGACGGATTCGACGAAGCTGCCGTCCTTTCGTTGGATGAACAGTCGGCCCGGGACGCCGTTGGCCCCGCCGATGAAGACGTCGTCCAGGCCGTCGCCGTTGACGTCCGCCACGGCGATCGGTGGGCCTTGCGCAGAGGGCTCGTACGGCAAGAGAGGTTGCACACTGTAATCGACGGATGTCGCCCGCGGCTGCCGGTAGTTCAACGCCCGGCGGGGATCCATCGGTTGAAACCGGCGGGATGCGAGATGCGAGATACGGGATGCGTCGCGACTGCGGAGACAGCGCATCCCGCATCCCGCATCCCGCATCCCGTCACTCTGCCGCATCGTCACCATCCGGTCGACGCTCAGGCCAGTCAGTAGTTGATAGCGCCCGTCCGGCCAGATCACCTCCAGACTGTCCACCCGTGTAGCGCGGCCGAGCCCGAAATGCGCCCGGTCGTCCATCGTGGACATGTACCCCCGATACGGGGAGTGATAGATGTATTGCTTCTGGCCTCCGGCCGTGAGGATCAGGGCCGAGCCGATCCCTCGTCTGTTGGGAGGCTCCCCGTCCAGCTTGACCTGCAGATAGTGGTGAGCGTCGTCTTGTGGCTGGATATTTTCGTAGATGGACGCGGGCGCGTCGATGTTGTTGACCACGAGATCGAGCTTGCCGTCGTTGTTGAGATCGGCATAGGCCGCGCCGTACGAAAAGCCCGGCTGGTCCATTCCCCATGCAGTGGTCTCGTCGGTGAACGTCAGGTCACCGTCATTGTGGAAGATGTAGTTGGACAGCCGATAACTGTAGAGCTCCTTGAGCAGCCTCAGTGCTCGCTGGTGATCGCCCCCGCGACGCGCCCGGAGCACGGCAATCTGATAGTCCAGATCATTGGCCGCTTTGGGATAACCGTTGGTAATGAAGACGTCCTTGTATCCGTCGTTGTCGAAGTCGCCGAACAGCGGGCTCCAGCTCCAATCGGTGCTCGCCACGCCCGCGAGACGAGCCACGTCGCTGAAGACCACGTCACCGTTTGGCGTAACCCCGTTGCTCAACTGCAGCGAGTTGACGTCGTACGCGTCGCGAAACCCCCGGTACCGGAGGTCGCTGCGACCGCTGTACGTGAGATACCCGCTCATCCGTTTCTGTCGCTCCAGCGTGGCCGGCATCATGTCCATTTGCAGGATGTCCGGCCAGCCGTCGTTGTTGAAGTCGGCGATATCGACGCCCATGCCCGCAAGACTGGTGTGCTTGAGCCACGCGCCTGCCTTGTCGGTGAACGTGCCGTCGCCGTTGTTGATGTACAGGACGTCGTTGGGTGCGGCGTCGTTGGAGGCGTAGATGTCGGGCCACCCGTCTCGGTTCACGTCCGCGACCACCACGCCGAGCCCATAGCCTACCTGCCGCAGGATGCCCGCTTCCCGGGAGACGTTGGTAAAGGTCCCGTCGCAGTTGTTGCGATACAGCGTGTTGTAGCCTTCCGGGCTGCCACTGGGGACGCCGAGCGGGTGCGCGTCCGCCACACCACGGGCAAAATCCTTCGGGGAATTGTTGAGCAAGAAGAGGTCGAGGCAGCCATCCCGGTTGTAATCGAGGAAGGTTGGCCCGGTCCTGTCCTTTGGAGCGCTCGGACCCGGAGACGGAGACGTAGATGTCCAGATACCCGTCGTTATTGATGTCCACCATGGTGGCGCCGGTGGCCCACCGGGTCGTGGCGACCCCCGCCGACGTCGTGATGTCTTCGAACCGCATGTCGCCCGTGTTTCGGTACAGCCGGCTCGAGACCATGTTGCCGCTGAAGAAAATGTCCGGCAGTCCGTCGTTATCGATGTCTCCGATCGCTACGCCCGCGCCGTTGTAGATGTAGGGCTCGGTTTGCACGTTCACGGAATCGTTGGTGGTGATGGTGTTCGCGAACGTCACCCCGGTTCGTGCCGGGGTGAGGAGCTTGAACAGTGGGCGATTGGCTCTTTCGGGCCGGCACCCAGCGACGGCGAGCAGGGCGACGACGAGGGCGCAGCGCATGAGGGCGGCTAGCATGGCGGGGGAACGATACCCCGTCAAGAGGGTGCACGGGTAGCGCAACGCCCCGGCGCGGCGTACGATTCCGCCGCACATGAGCCCGCTCCTGCTCGCAGTGATGGTCTCAGTCGCGTTCCCCCTCTCCCGAAGGGAGAGGGGGTCAGGGGGTGAGGCCGACACCGTCCCCCCGTACCTCGCGTTCCCGGAGCCGGGGCTCGACGACCCCGCTGCGTACGAGGGCTACCAGACCCGCGTGTACCAGGACGCGAGCGGGAACGGGTTCCAGGTTTACCTGAAGAGCAGCGGACGCGTGGTGAACCTGTGGGCCGACGCAGCCAACGAGAGCGTGGGCTTCAGCGTGCGCGATTCGACGGGGAAACCCGCCGAGCTCGCCTGGGGCTCTTCGGGCGCCGTGGTGGAGCGGTCGACCGCGGGTCGCACGCGCTCGGTGTCCTACGGCCTGGAGGCCCCGTCCACGGTCAAGATCGGCCTCCTGCTCCTGGGCTCGATGCGCGTGGAACGGGACTTCGGGTACGGGGAGCGCGACTCGCTCCCTCTCGACGCGCCCCCCTTCGTGCAGTCCGAGCTCACGCAGCTGATCGACCATATCGCGAAACTGAAACCGGCCGAGCGTGTGCGTCACCTCGCGCTGCTCGGCGTGAAGTCCGTCGAGGCGCTGCGCGCCCGGCTCTCTCCTCGGATCAACTTGCAGCGCGGCGACACGGTATGGAACGTCGCAGTCGAACAGCCGAGCTTCGACGGCAAGACCCACCTCTGGCTGTCGCTCGAAGGCGACACCCGGGAAACGGTGCCCGCCGTCTCTGGCAACGTCGTCACCATCCGCCGTCCGGCAGGGGGTGCCGTGCATTGGACGGTCCGCGTGACCACGGACGCCGCCGCGCTGACCCCCCTCACGCGCCAGGAGATCTTCAACGACGAGTTCCAGCGGTTCGCCGCCCGCGTCCGCGCCGACACGGCGCATCCCGAGCGCGTCCGGCGGCTCGAGCGCGAGGTGCGCGGCTTCGAGTTGCTGTGCTATCGCGAGAAGGTGATGGCCGGGTTGCCCAATTTCGCCACGTACTTCGGCCGCGACATGTTGATGGCGGCGCTGCTCATGCGGCCGGTGTGGTCGCCGGAGATGGCGCAGCACGTGATCGCCAGCGCGCTCGGCAAGCTCGCGCCCGACGGGGACGTGAGCCACGAGGAGGCGCTCGGCGGCCAGGCCATCCGCGAGCACGCCGCCGAGTACAGCCGGCTGATGGCGGCGGGCCTGCTCGCCCGCGCGCGCGCGGAGCTCGCCAACCTCGCCGCCACCCGCGAGAACCACTCCATGGTGGACGACGACGTCCAGTTGCCGCTCGTCGCCGCCGACTACCTCGCGGACCCGCGCGTGCCGGCGGCCGAGAAGCGCCGCTTCCTGAGCGAGGAGCATCGGGTGGAGCGGCTGCTCGCCAATCTGGCGCTGGTGGCGCGCCGGGCGGCGCCGTACGCCCGCGATCCAGTCGCGACCAACCTGGTGAGTTTCCCCCGCGCATCCGATGGGAGCTGGCGGTCCGCAAGCTGGCGCGACAGCCGCGTGGGGTACGCCGGCGGTCGCTTCGCCATGGACGTGAACGTCATCTGGATGCCGCGCGCCCTGGAGGCGGCGGGGACAATTCTTGACGCGCTCAAAGGCCTCGGCGTCACACCAACGATCCGTGACGCAGCCCTCGCGCGATTCGCACGCGATCGGGTGGCGCTCGCGCGGGCGGTCGCGGTGTGGCGAGGGGCGGAACGGCACTTCCGGGTCACTCTCGCGCCGTCCGAGGTGCGCCGCCGCGTCGCCGCCCGGCTCGCCTGGCTCCCACCGGCCGAGCGGGACTTCTGGGACGCCACCTTGCGGCGCCTCGTGCCATCCCCGGACACACTGCGGTTCCTCGCCCTTTCACTCGATGGCGACGGCCGACCGATTCCGATCGTGAACACCGATCCCGCCATGCTGTTGATCGTCGACTCGCTCGCCCCCGACCGAGTACGCGAGCTGATCGATCCCATCATCACGCCATACCCCGTCGGCCTGTTCGTGGACGGGTTGGGGCCCCTCGTCGCCAACGACGCGTACGCGCCGTCCGACGTGTGGGCGCAGTTCCGCCGGGACGCGTACCACTCGCCGACGGTCGTGTGGGGCCGTGACGTGAACATCCTCCTCGCGGGGCTGGCGCGGCAGCGTCGCCGCGATGATATCGGGGCTGCCTTGCACCGCATCACCGATGCCGTGGACCGGTCCGGCCTGCGACACGCGGAGCTGTGGAGCTACCGCATCGACAACGGGACCCTGGCGCCGATCCGCTACGGCTCCAGCTCGGACGTGCAGCTGTGGAGCCTCACCGACCTCGCCGTTCAATATCTCCTCAACACCGAGACGCCATGAGCAACCTCCACCTGTTCGACCTCATCGTGATCGCCGGGTACTTCCTGGTGTTGCTCGGGATCGGCTACTGGGCCGCGCGGCGCGAAAAGAACGTGAGCGCCGACTACTTCCTCGCGAGCCGGGACGTGGGCTGGTTCGCGGTGGGGGCGAGCCTGTTCGCGTCGAACATCGGGAGCGAGCATCTGGTCGGCCTCGCGGGCACCGGGGCGGCGAGCGGGCTCGCGGTGGGCCACTTCGAGTGGCTCGCCTGCCTCATCCTGCTGCTCCTGGGCTGGTTGTTCACGCCGTTCTATCTGCGCAGCGGCGTATACACCATGCCCGAGTTTCTGGAGCGCCGCTTCAACCCGGCCGCACGCACGTACTTCACGTGGGTCTCGGTGATCGGCTACGTACTCACGAAGATCAGCGTGACGCTGTACGCCGGCGGCGTCGTGATCCGCGCCGTCACCGGATGGGATTTCTACACGGCGGCGATCGTGCTCATCGTCGTCACGGGACTGTACACCATCTTCGGCGGACTGCGCGCCGTCGTCTACACCGAGGTGCTGCAGGCGATCGTGCTCATCCTCGGCTCCGTGACGCTGATGGCGATCGGCCTCTCGCGCGTCGGGGGGTTCTCGGGACTCGAGGCGAAAGTCCCCGCCGGCTTCTTCTCGATGTGGAAACCGTCCAATCACCCGGACTTCCCGTGGACCGGCATCGTGTTCGGCGCGCCGATCCTCGGCATCTGGTATTGGTGTACCGACCAGCACATCGTTCAGCGCGTGCTGGCGGCGAAGAGCATCACCCAGGCGCGCACCGGAACGATCTTCGCCGGTTATCTCAAGATTCTTCCCGTGTTCATTTTCGTCCTGCCCGGCGTGGTCGCAGCGGCGCTGTTCACCGACATCCACTCAAACCCCGACTCGGCGTATCCCACACTCGTGACGCGGCTCTTGCCGGACGGAGCCAAGGGGCTGGTGCTGGCGGGAATGCTCGCGGCGCTGATGAGCTCGCTCGCCTCGGCGTTCAACGCGTGCTCGACGCTCCTCACGTGGGACGTGTATCGAAAGATGCGGCCCAGCGCGAGCGAGCAGCAGCTCGTGCGCGTCGGCCGGATGTCCGCGGCCGCGATGGTGTTCCTGGGACTGCTGTGGATTCCCTTCATGAAGTACATCTCGTCGCAGATCTACATCTACCTGCAAAGCGTGCAGGCGTACATCGCTCCGCCGATCGCCGCCTGCTTCCTGCTCGGTCTGTTCTATCGGCGGCTCAACGGCTCGGGCGCAATAGCGTCGCTCCTCACCGGTCTCGTGCTCGGCGTCCTGCGACTCGTGCTCGAGCTGACGAACAAGGCGTCGGGCGGGCTCGAGCCCGGCACGCTATGGCACTGGATCGCGACGATCAACTTCCTGCACTTCGCGGTGCTGCTGTTCGTCATCTGCACCGTCGTGCTGTTCGTCGTGAGCCTGATGACGCCGCCGCCGAGCCCCGAGAAGACCGAAGGCCTGACCTACACCTACGGCAAGCCGGCCGTGGGCGAG
>WNGK01016128.1_pt1 | contig 12669 bp, 12 predicted proteins | sample 5400601 | NCBI WGS metagenome assembly WNGK01 (sample SAMN13153376, study PRJNA577476) | soil metagenome | isolation source: 60 cm soil or saprolite under Garry oak tree replicate 1 | place: USA:California | collected 2016-06-15 | reverse complement strand
CGCGTTTTAGGGCGCGTCTTCCGAGCCGGACTCGGGCGTCCGCTCGAGCTGCGCGCATCCGCGGGCGTCTCCTCCGTCGCACGCCTTCCGGTACAGCGCTGCCGCCCGCGCCGCGTCCTGCGGAACGCCGAGGCCGCCTTCGTAAGCGATCCCGAGGATGACACACCCCTCGAGTTCCGCTCCATCGCACGCCTTCTGCAAGAGGGCGGCCCCCCGGGCCGGGTCCTCCGGAACCCCGGAGCCGAGCGCGTAAGCCACCCCGAGTTTCCGGCACCCCCAAAAGTCCCCGCCGTCGCACGCCTTCCGATACAGCGCCGCCGCGCGCGCCAGGTCCTTGGCAACGCCGCGGCCGTGCGCGTAGTCCCTTCCGAGGTTGGCGCACGCCAGAGGCACTCCACCGTTGCAGGCCTTCTCGTAGAGCGCCACCGCCCGCGCTGCGTCAGACGATCCCGAGGCTGTTGCACCCATCCAGGTCCGCTCCATCGCAGGCCTTTTGGAAGAGCGCGACCGCTCGAGCTGTGTCGGCGGCAACGCCCTCGCCGCCCAGGTACACCAGCCCGAGGTTAGTGCAGCCCGGAAGGCCGCCGCCCTCGCAGGCTTTCTGGAAGAGCGCGACCGCTTGATTCGTGTTCGCGGCAACACCGAACCCGACCCAGTATGCCCGCCCGAGGTTGACGCACCCATAGGGGTCTCCGCCTTCACAGGCCTTCCGGTACAGCGCGACCGCTCGAGCTGCGTCCTGGCGCTCATATAGCGCGCCGAGGCGGTTGCACGCCGCGAGGACCCCGGCGTCGCACGCTGTTTGGTACAACGCCGCCGCGCGAGCCGGGTCCTTCGCCACGTCCACGCCGTCTCGGTACTTGTCGCCAATCACGAGGCAGTTGTCGGCAGTCCCCCCGTCGCAATTGGCTGCCGCCTGGGCATTCATCGCGGATGCAACCAGGGTTACCAACAGGGACGCGACTGAGCAGAACCGGGCCAAACCCGCAAGCGAGCACAATGCCATGAGATGTCCTCCAGGAATCCGGCTGAGCTTCGTCCCCGTCGGACGACGGCGGACGGCTCGGCAACGGGCCATACGCTAAGCGGACTCTGTGACACCCCCCGAGTCTTGGCCGGCTCGCGACCCTGGCCGCATATTGCGGTGTGCCCCACACGGCTCGCTCTGCCGATACGACGCCCGACGCCGACGCACTCCGCTTCGAGCGGTATGCGCGCATGTCGCCGTCCGAGAAGGCGGCCCGGATCGTCGACCTCACCCGCACCGCGTGCACGCTGGCCCTCGCCGGCCTGCGCGCCCGCTATCCCGGAGCGGACGAGCGAGAGTTGTTGCTGCGGCTCACGGCGCTGCGCCTGGGTGCCGAGACCACGAGCCGCGCGTACGGGTGGCGGGCGCCCGATGGCGCCTGATGGGCTGCCCGATCCCCTGCGCGTCGCCGTTGCGGTCGCCGGCATTCTCGACCGCCTCGGAGTCGCATATGTGACGGCGGGCTCCTTCGCGAGCTCGCTACACGGCGAGCCGCGATCGACCGATGACATTGACGTCGTGGTCCGGAAGCTCGAGTGGTTCCGGCGCGGCGGCGAGACGTCCGAGCGGCAGTGGCGCGACGTCGTGGGAGTGCTGCGCGCGCAAGGCGCCCGTCTCGACCGCACCGAGCTCGGAACGTGGGCCGAGCGGCTGGGGGTCGCCGACCTACTCTGACGCGGGCCCTCGACGAGGCGAAGTGAGCGCGAGCTGGGGCGCTGTACAGCCCCGACGTGATTGAAGCCAGGATGGAGAGGGCGGGGAGAGCACCGGCTCTTTGATCCGCCCGCCAACGGTCGTCCTGCTTGTGGCGCCTTGAGTCGACGACCTGTTCCCGCTCTGTTAATTAATTCTCCCAAAGAATGATTATCATGCCCGCGTTTCTTTGCCCCGCGTCGGGTAACTGTGGTGACAGGTCTCGGGCTCGCGCTCGCTAACCTGTCGGCGTGGGCCCTTGCTGCCTCCACGCCGAGCCGAGCACTATATGGGTATCGTGGAACCTACACGACGTTGGACCGCGGAGCTGGTTCGGGCGCTCCCCGACGACGGCAACCGCTACGAGGTCATTGCCGGGGAGCTGTTCGTGACCCCGGCTCCTCGGCTAATCCATCAGGCGGCCGTTACGGGCCTGGTGCTGCGCCTGCACCCCTACGTCAGGGCGCAGGGCTGAGGGAGGTGTTCGCTTCGCCCGCGGACATCGAGTTCGATGTCGAGACTCTCGTCCAGCCGGACGTGTTTGTCGCCCCGCTCGTCGCGGGCCGGCGCTCACGGGAATGGGCGGAGATCAAGGGCCTGCGTCTCGCCATCGAGATTCTGTCGCCGTCCACGGCGCGCCCCGACCGCTGGACGAACGCTAGAACCCTTCGCAGATGCCAAGACCACCTGCCACTGAAACCACAAAGTGGCCGATTTTCCGTCGAGGTGCGCGACGACCCGTCACCCGTCCCCAAAGAACTCCACGAGGATCTGCGCGACGCGGTTGTAGTGGGCGTCGGTCGTGAGGACGCGGAGCCCATGCTGCATGGCCGAGGCGGAGATCCAGAGGTCGTTGGTGGGAATGGGCGTGCCGGCGGTCCGCAAGGCGTGGACGATCGCGCCGTAGCGCTCGGCGGTCTCCGCGTCCACCGGAACCACCTCCACGCGGGGCGAGGCCAGGAATCGCCGCAGCTCCGCCTGGTTCTTTTTGCGCTGGGATCCCGCCCGAAAGCCGGCGTCCAGTTCTCCGAGGACGATCGGCGTCACGACGATGCGGTCCAGCTGCTGTAGCCGGGACCGGAGCTCGTCGTGGCCGCGGAGGTACGCGGAGTAAGGGGACGTGTCGCGCAGTCCCGCCATCACTTCCCCAGCTCCGCGTCGATGCCGCGCAGGGCGGCGAGGGCCCGGTCGAACCCGGCCGCCTCCTCGGCCGACCACGACCCCGCCAGGTCATCGAGATCGTGGTAGGGCGGGCCGCCCGCCGAACCGCGCGCATCGAGTGCCTCGGCGAGCACGCTGATCACGGCGCCGTTCAGGCTCAGGCCGCGCTGCTTCGCACGGCGGCGGATCTTGGCGGCAACCTCGGCGGGCACGTTCCTGAGCGTGATCGGTCTGATCAGTGCATCTCCAGTGCATCTAAATGATTCACTGCTCATGCAGCATCGGGTATTCGGTGTCAAGTCTCGCACGCCTTCGCGATGAATCGTGCGCCGGCGTTTTCTTCGGCTTACGGGAATTGACTCCGCGGGCTACGCCCCATATAGTGACAGCAACACTGATACTGTTAACTATTACTAAGACCGGATCGTTGACGCTCCGTCAGCTGGCTGCTCGGGCCGGTGTATCGGCAAGGGCAGTACGATTTTATCTCGGTACGGGCCTGTTGCCGAAGCCGCCAAAGAAGGGGAGGGAGCTCGCGTTCGACGAAAGTCATGAGCTCCGCCTGCGGGCGATCCGGGCGCTATCGAGCCAGGGGCTGAGGCTCAGCGCGATCCGTCGCAGACTGGCCGCCGCGACGAGTCCCGAGTTGTCGCGAGTGGTGAAGGAGGCCGGGGGGGGCGAGCCGCTGCGGATGGCCGGGGCCATGGAGCCGAGCCGGCCCTATGACACGGGGTTTCGTGTCGCCGAGCAAGGAAGCTTCTTCGCGAGCCCCGTGGAACCGTGGCGGCCTCGGGAGGAGACCTGGCAACGCATCAGCGTCACACCCCAGATCGAGATTCACTACCACGACACCGAGCACGCGCCAATGCCCGACGCCGTGCGAGATATCGTCGACTTTGCCCGGCGGCGGCTGGCGCTCCGAACGGGCGACGAACCGCCAGCGAAGACTTGAATACGAGGACACCGATGACACACCACCTTCGTTCCTTCGGCCCGTCACCGGGGTGGCGAATCAGGCTGACCCCCGGCCGTGGTGTACCCACTCCCGCCGTCGCCGGCGACCGCGTCTTGGTCGGCGGGGGATTCGGCACACACGACTTCTACGCCTTCCATGCCCACTCGGGTGAGCTGGCGTGGCAACTGCATACCAAGGACGACGGCCCGACCGCCGCGACGATCTGGGAGCGCTACGCCATCTTCAACACGGAGAGCTGCACGCTTGAGGTGGTGGAGACCGAGCGGGGGCGCATCGTCGCCGAGCGCTGGCTCGGGGATCCGCTGCTCGCCCAACCGGCGGCGGCCAACGGCCGGGTCTTCATGGTGTTCCCGGACAAGGGCAAGCACTGGCTCGGCGCGTTCGAGCTCCCCGGTCTCGAACCGGTCTGGCGCACCCCCATCACGCATGACGTCATCACCGCTCCGGTGTGCGCCGAGGGCAAGGTGTGGCTCTCGACCTTCGACGGCGCCGTGTCGCGCGTGGACCAGGGGTCCGGGACGGTAGAGTGGACCCGCGCAATGGGCGCCACGTCCGCGCCATGGATCGACCGTGGCGCGGTGTACGTCGCGCACCGCCCCGATCGCGACGGAAGACACAGGAAGCCTACCGACGAACCGGTGGAGCGCACGGCGCGACTCGCCTCAGACCGGGGCGAGCCGGCGTACGCCTGGCCCGCCAAGGCGGCGCCTTACCTCGGCACGCGGTGGGGCGCGCAACGGAAGCAGGCCTCGCTCGCCGAGGATGGACAGGTGGGGTTCGGCAGCGCCCCGGCCTCGGCCAAACTCGGGCGTGTGGAGGAACTGATCGGCGAGGGCACGGTGTCCGGCACCTGGCGCTTCCAGGGCTCGCGGCCCGTCGTGGCATCGGGGATGCTGTTCGATACGTCCGGGAACTGCCTCGAGGCCCGCGACCTGGCGACCGACGCCGTGGTGTGGTCCTGTAGTGGCGACCGGACCGTGGACGGCGAGCGGCGCCTGACCACCCCGGCGGTCGCGAACGATCGCGTCTGGGTCGGCACATGGGGCGGATCGATTCGCTGCTGGGATGCACGCTCGGGACACGAGCGGTGGGTGGTGCCGGTCGGGGCGCCCTGTCACTGGCAGCCCGTCGTCGCGCGCGGCTGGGTCTACGCCGGGCTCGAGGACGGGAGCCTCGTCGGTTTCGACACCGGCGACGCGGGCGATGACGGTTGGCCGATGTGGGGTGGCGGGGCCGGCCACAATGGCCCATGAGAGTGCAACCCGACGGGACAACCCTTTACTCGCCAAGCGACCTCATCGCGTTCCTCGAAGGCGACTTCGCGGCATGGATGGAGCGGCGACAGGCGGAACAGAAGGCGGGGCGTGCGAGCCTCGCCTTCCCGTTTGCTCCCGATGAGGCTGACGCCGAGCGGGACCTCGTCGCGCGTCAGGGCGCTCGGCACGAGGCAGCCGTGCTCGCAGCCCTCCGCACCCGCCATGGCGACTGCGAGGAGGTCCCGAGCGGCGACGATTCGGTGGAGCGGACGCTCGCCGCAATGCGTACAGGCCGCCCGGTCATCTACCAAGGCCACCTGACGGCCGGCCGGTGGCACGGGTATCCCGACTTTCTCGTTAGAACCGATTCGCCAAGCGAGCTCGGCGCTTGGGCCTACTGGCCCCTGGATTCCAAGCTCGCGAGATCCGCCAGGCCATACTTTCTCATCCAACTGAGCGCCTACGCCGACCTTCTGCAGCAGGTCCAGAGAACTAGGCCCGGGCAGCTCGGCTTCGTCTTTGGCAACGGCGTGGAGAAAGCGTTCGATACCGAGCACTTCTTCTACTTCTATCGTTACCTGAAGGAAGCGTTCGATCGATTTCAGGAATCGTTCGACCCGGACACGATGCCCGATCCGGCGCTGGAATCGGGCTACGGTGAGTGGACGACCGCGGCCCGCCGCATCCTGCTGGAGCGCGACGATCTTCGCCTCGTCGCTCGCATTACCATCAGCCAGATCAAGCGCCTGCGCGACGCGGGAGTCCGCACCTGCGCCGAGCTGATCGCGGCGGGCGCCGTGTCGCGCATCAATCGTGATGTGCTCGATCGACTGCGGCGTCAGGCTCGCCTCCAGGTCGCGTCCCGCGGCAAGCGCGTGCCGGAGTTCGAAGTACTCCCTCCCGACGAGGACAAGCGCGCCGGACTGGCCGCGTTGCCTCCCGCGTCAAGCGGCGATGTGTACTTCGACCTCGAAGGCTTCCCGCTGGCCGAGAACGGTCTCGAGTATCTGTTCGGCGCAGTAACTGTGCACGATGGCACCCCGAAGTTCCGCGATTGGTGGGCGCACGACGCGGCCCAGGAGAAGGCGGCGTTCGAGAGCGTCGTGGATTGGCTGCACGGGCGATGGAAGGCGGACCCGGCGATGCACATCTACCACTACGCCGCCTACGAAGTGAGCGCGCTGCGCCGGCTCATGGGCCGTTACGCCACGCGCGAGGCCGAAGTGGACGACCTGCTCCGCAGCGAGGTGTTCGTGGACCTCCTCAGCATTACCCGCGCAGCGGTCGCTATCGGAACGTCCGGGTACTCCCTGAAGGACATCGAAGTCCTCTTTTCACCGGCTCGGAAGGCCGGTGTGACCGACGCCGCCAGCTCGATGGTCGAGTATCAGCGATGGATGGACAGGGGTGAGCCGAGCGACTGGCGACACTCTCCCATACTCACCGCCATCCGGGACTACAATCGCGAGGATTGCGAGGCGACGTGGCGGCTGGCAGCGTGGCTCAGGGGCCTGCAATCGAAGGCGGGCGTCCATTATATGCCCGTCGAGGCACCGCCAGAGGAGCCGCAAGAGGCTCGCCCCGCGGATGCGCTCGCCGACGCCCTCCTCGCTCGAGCTGTCACCGAGACGGACGGCGAGCGGAAGCGCGTGACCGAGTTAGTCGCGTGGTTGCTCAACTACCATCGCCGCGAAGAGAGGCCGATGTGGTGGCGCTACTTCGATCGGCTGAAGGCGAGCGAAGAGGAGCTGTTCAACGACGCCGACTGTCTGGCGGGGCTCGTGCGGACTAACAAACGGCCAGTCCGTGTCAAGCAATCGCTGGAGGTCGAGTACCGGTTTGATCCGGAGCAGGACACGAAGATCGAGGAAGGCGACAAGGTCTACATGCTGACGGGTGCTGCACCGGTGCGGAATACCGTTGGCGCATTCGACGTGGACCGGGGCCTCTTGACGATGTCATTCGGGCCGAGCAAGGCGATCCCCGATCGGTGCAGTCTCATTCCCGATGAGTGGGTCTCCAGCAAGCCGCTGCAGGAGGCAGTCTTCCGGTTCGCTGAGCGCTGGCAACGGGGTGATGTAGCGTCGGTTCAAGCGATCGACGACCTCCTCTTCAGACGCCCTCCGCGGCTCCAGGGTGGTCCACGGAAGGTCCTGGTTGACGACGGCGCGCATTTGCCCGGTGACCTTGTCAGCCTGGTGGAAAGCCTTGATCACACGACGCTCTGTATCCAGGGCCCGCCGGGGTCGGGCAAGACGTACAATGCCGCAGCCGTTATTGTGGCCCTGTCAGCTGGTGGCGCACGCATCGGAGTGTCGTCGAACAGCCACAAGGCCATCCTGAATCTTCTCGGCGCGGTGAGCACCGAAGCAGCGGGACAGAATGTCCAGGTGCCGATCGCCAAGGTGGGGGACGGTGGCGACCTACAGCCGAAGGACATTGCAGCCGCAGTCCAGCGGCGTGGGATTGTGGTCGGGGGTACGGCGTGGGCGTTCGCGAGACCCGATCTCGAGCAGCGATTCGACTACCTGTTCGTGGACGAAGCCGGGCAGGTGGCCCTGGCCAACGCCGTCGCGATGGGTCTCGCTGCGCGGAACCTGGTGCTCATCGGTGACCAAATGCAGCTCGCCCAACCGGCGCAGGGCTCGCATCCGGGGCAGAGCGGCCTGTCGTGTCTGCACTACCTCCTCGAAGGCCACGCCACGGTGCCGCCCGATCGCGGCGTGCTGCTCCCGATCACGTGGCGGCTGCACCCGGACATTTGCCGGTTGCGCGGAACAGGAATCCATTTCGAGGAGCTGAGCCACGAGGGCAACACGCAGTCGAGCGAGGAAGAAGCCGAGCGGATCGCCGAGGTGCTGGGGGATCTCGATCGGTCGGAGATCGAGGTGGACGGCAAGCGGACTCGCTTCGATCGCGAGAAGGACCTGCTCATTGTAGCGCCATACAATGCGCAAGTCCGCTGTCTCAGGCGTCGGTTGGGGGACAAGCTCCGCATTGCGTCGGTGGACAAGTTCCAGGGCCAGGAAGCCAGCGTCGTCATCGTATCGATGTGCGCCTCATCGCTCGAGGAGGCGGCACGCGGCTCGGCGTTCCTGCTGAGTCCCAACCGGCTGAACGTCGCGATTTCGCGCGCGAAGTGCCTCGCCGTTGTGGTCGCGTCCGCGACTCTCATTCGCACGCGACCAACCAGCGTTGTCGAGCTGGAACTGCTGAACCTCTTTTGTCGGCTACGGTATTACGCGCGAGACCTTGACACCGCCGAACTCGTCAGTGCGAATACGGATTCACCAGTGGGATCCCGCGCCCGGCGAAGTGTGCCTCGTTCCTCGTGACCAGCGCGAGATCGTGCGCCTGCGCGGTGGCGAGGAGTAGGCCGCCGAGCACCGAGCTGTTCCTCTACACGTTATGCGTATCCTGAGCGAAGGCACTGAGCTCCTCTGATCGAGCCTCGGCAACTCAGGAGCCGCGTCAGCGTCAGAAACTTCCCGGGAGGGGGCGATGGTGAAGACTCGACGTCTCGGCACGACCGGATACCACGTCAGCGAAATCGGCTTCGGTGGCTGGGGACTAGGGCGCGATCAGTGGCGCGGGTTCGACGAAGCCCAGGGACGCGACGCGTTGCGCGAAGCCGTTGACCAGGGGATCACGTTCTTCGATACCGCGTTGGCGTACGGGAACGGCCACAGCGAGCGCCTGATTGGGCAAGTGCTGCAAAACGAAATCCGTGCCAGTCGCGTCGTAGTCGCCACGAAAGTGCCGCCGCTCAACGAGCAATGGCCTGGGGCGGCTCGCACGCCGATCGAGGAGGTCTTTCCCGCCCGGCACATCGCGGCGAGCACGGAACAATCACTCAGGAACCTCGGTGTCGACGCCCTGGCGTTGCAGCAACTGCACGTGTGGCACGACGCGTGGCTGAGTGATCCGGAATGGGGGGCGTCCTACGACCAGATGGTCTGCCTCAAGGAGGAAGGAAAGGTTCTGCACTGGGGTATCTCGCTGAATGAGCACGCACCCGAGACCGCGCTGCGGGCGCTCGCGGCTCCGGGCTTCGAGACCGCCCAAGTCATTTACAACATCTACGATCGTTCCGCGGCGGGGGCGTTGTTCGAGCTCGCCAGGACGAAACCCCTTGGTGTGATCGTCCGCGTACCATTCGACGAAGGCGCGCTCACCGGCCAAATTCGATCAACCACCGTGTTTGCTCCCGGCGATTGGCGCGAGGAATATTTCAGTGGGGACCGTCGTGCCCAGGCCGAACGGAGGGCACTGGCCCTGGCTGCACTGCTCGATGACCAGGTCCAGACATTGTCGGAGCTGGCGCTCCGCTTCTGTCTGTCGGCGCCCGAGGTTTCAACGGTAATCCCGGGGATGCGTCGCGCCGCGCACGTTCGACAGAACGCCGCGGCGTCGGAAAAGGGCCCGTTGCCGGCATACATGCTTTCCAAACTTGACGCGCACGTCTGGCAAAAGAACTGGTACAGTGTCTAGATTGGACGCCTCGGTTTCACTCACCTCGACCTCGGAGTCGCGATGGTGTCGCCCCCCTGCCTACTCGTCGTGGCCGCGGCCGCCGTCACGTTCCTCGCCCCTCGCCTCAGTGCCCAGTCCGACGCGGAGACGCTCGCCCGGTACCGGCTCACCGAGGCCGCCCTCGTGAAATTCACCCAGGCGTCGCGCAACTTCATCGCCGCCGCGAAGGCCGATTCCACGACGCGCGAGGACCAGGACGAGGACGATCCCCCCAAGTCCATCGCCGCGGTCGCGGCGCTGTACGACCGGCACCCGGCCCTGAAGCAGGCCATCACCAGCGCCGGCATGACGACTCAGGAGTACACGACCTTCATGATGTCGATGTTTCAGGCGGGAGCGGCCGCCTGGTCGGTCGACCAGCAGCAAGGCAAGTTCGACAAGGTGCCGGCGGGGATCCCGCACGAGAACATCCGGTTCTACCAGCGACACCAGGCGGAGCTGCAGCGGATCGGCGACGAGCTACGCGGGCTCGAGGGGAAGGCGCCCCGGGAGCAAGAGGACTCGTCGAGCCGCCGATAGCGAAGGCTACAGGAGCGAGACTGTGACATCTCCGACGGATGAGCACGCCGAGCCAAGGGGCCGGAGTGATCCAAGGAAGGCGATCGTGACCACGGAGAAACCGCTGGTGTGCCCTCACTGCGGCCACAGGCTACTCGCTCTTCAGACAACACTGCGGCGCTACGAGACACAGATTGAGAAGCTCGAGCAGCGCCTGCTGGCCGAGAAGCCGCGAAGCAGAGACCTCGTCGCGCACAAGAACGGGGAGTTGTTTCACCGGGCCACATGCAAGTGGGCTCGGCCAATTCCACGAACCAGCCGGGTCAAATTCTCGTCACGTGACGACGCGATCAAGGCCGGTTTCCGGCGATGCGATGCCTGCAACTCGTGACGGATGGCCGTTGGCGCTCCCTTCACCGCCGCTCGAAACGAATCCCGCGGACGCGCCCGGCATCGAGTGTGAAGCGAGCGGCGACACCCTCGGGGCTGCTCCGCTCGAAGTGCAGCGTAACGTCACCCGCCCGGAAGCTGTCTGGACCCGCTGGGACCAGCGGCTCGGCCGGCTTGTGGCGACCGCTGAGGACGAGATCAACGTGGCGCAATGCGACGTGATACGTCACATCGAGCTCGCTGCTGTAGTAGTCCCCCACTAGGCCGGCAAGGCTTCTGCTGCTCGACCCTCCGGACTGGGCGGGCGCCAGATCGCCCGACGCTGCCGCCCTCCGCTCCGCCGTGGAGTCCGCTCGCTCGGCGCGGGGGCCCAGCTGGCCGGCGAGGTACACGTCCGCCACCGCGAAGGCGAGCCGCGCAGGCTCGATCGACCCCAGATTGCACGTTTCCAACACCGTGAAGTGCTGGTCGGGAAACCGTAGCACCTCCGCTTTGTAACCCATCAGCGCACCGCCGTGCTCGGTGATGCGCAGCCCGCGATAGCGCCCGAGGTTGTTGCCGAAGGCATACTTGAGCGTATCGCCCGTGTTCAGCACGCCACGCGTGTGGATCAGCTGCTGGAGCGCGTCATCGCCCACGCGGTGCGTGTAGAAGTTCTCGTCCCACTTGGCCAGGTCTTGAACGGTCGAATAGAGGCCACCCGCACCGATCTTATCGAAGTTCTGGAGGTAGGAGATCCGGAAGCCGCCGTCGCGATCCGGCTCGTAGCTCATCGCCCGGTTCTTCATCACGTGCCCGGGATCGTCGTGAAAGTGGGTGTGCGTCATGCCGAGCGGCCGGAAGATGTGCTCGTCGGCGTACACGCGCAGTGACTCCCCGGTGACCCGCTTCACGATCTGTCCGAGCAGGAAATACCCGGAGTTGCTGTAGAGATACTCGTCCCCCGGCCGGAAGTTGAGCGCCTGCTGCCGCGCGATGAGCGCGATGGCCTCCGAGTCGGAGAAGATGTTCTCGAGCGGGAGGCCAGCCAACGCCATCAACACGTAGACATCGCGGATGCCGCTCGTGTGATGGATCAGGTGGCGGATGGTGATCGGCGTGCCGTAATCCGGCATCTCGGGGATGTACTTGCGGATGTCGTCGTCGAGCGAGAGCCTGCCCTCGAGGGCGAGGAGCCCGATGCTCGCGGCGGTGAACTGCTTCGAGTCCGAGCCGATGTAGTAGACCATCGTGGGGGAGTTCGGAATGTCGTAGTCCAGATTCGCCATCCCGTACCCGCGCTGATAGATGAAACGGCCGTTCCGTACGACGCCGAGGGCGCACCCGGGGGACTCGGCGCTGTCCCACTCGGCGAAGAGGCGGTCCACCGCTGGGTTGGGCCGGAACCGCTGCGCCCGGGCCGGTGCGCTGACGAGGGCGGCGAGGGCGGCGAGACCGGCGGCGGCAAGCCAGGCACGGGATGACGGTCGCATGCAGGCGGTCTCCTCCAGAGCTAGGGGATGTTCGGGTTCCCGATCACCTCGACCGTCGGCAGCGGGAAGCAGGTGGTCGTGCCGTACGGCAGGCCCGTGTCGTCCACGCCGTTGGGGTGGATGGACCCCGGCTCTCCCTTGAAGGGGATGTTCCACGCGGTGCCGCGGAAGCGCAGGTGGTCGTTCAGCCGATGGCCGCCCTCGGTGAACAGCTCGCGCCGGCGCTCCTCGATCACCTGCGCGATCACCTGCTCCTGCGTGTCGGTGCCAGCAGAATCGTAGGCCGGGATTCCGGCCTCGGCGTGCATGTCGTTGATCAGCTGCCGTGCCGTGGGGAGGTCATTGGTGCGCGCCGCTGCCTCCGCGAGGAACAGCCGCGCTTCCTTGTACGACGCGAGCAGCAGCGGGTAGCCGCGCGACGTGTGCTTGTTTTTCGGGTAGTAATGCACCTGCACGTTGTCGAAGGCGAGCTGTCCAGTAGTCGTGTCGGCGACCCGGGGATCGGCGACGCCCGCCCATGTGACGGCGCGGTAGTTTGGGGCCAGCGTGGCGTTCCGCCCCTGCGGGCACGTGATGTTCTCGCACAGCGCATCGTATCGTCGCAGATCGCTCTGGTCCCGCGTCGCGTACTTGACGTACCCGGCCGGCACCTGCGACGCATCC
>WNGK01006116.1_pt1 | contig 12669 bp, 7 predicted proteins | sample 5400601 | NCBI WGS metagenome assembly WNGK01 (sample SAMN13153376, study PRJNA577476) | soil metagenome | isolation source: 60 cm soil or saprolite under Garry oak tree replicate 1 | place: USA:California | collected 2016-06-15 | reverse complement strand
TGGTGAAGGAGTTCGTCGCCCAGGTGCTTGAAGGCTCCATGACCATCGCCAAGGATGCGGAGATGATGATCAATGCGCGCATCGCGCAGATCGATCACCTGCTCTCCCTCCAGTTGAACGAGATCATGCACCATGCGGCATTCCAGAAGCTGGAAGGCTCGTGGCGTGGTCTGAAATACCTCATGGACAACAGCGAGACTGGCGTCGGACTCAAGATCAGGGTCCTGAATGCCAGCAAGAAAGAGCTGCTGCGCGACATTGAAAAGGCTCCCGAATTCGATCAGAGTGCGCTTTTCAAGAAGATCTACGAGGAAGAATACGGAGTCTTCGGTGGAGCTCCTTTCGGGGCCCTGGTCGGCGACTACGAGTTCGGCAAACACCCTGAGGACATGGCGCTTCTGGAAGGCGTTTCGCACATTGCTGCCCAAGCCCATGCGCCGTTCATCAGCGCCGCCGGCGCTGACCTGTTCAACCTGGAAAGCTACACTGCGCTCGACGCACCGCGCGACCTGGCCAAGATCTTCGACAGCACCGAATACGCCAAGTGGAAGGGCTTCCGGCAGAGTGAAGATTCACGGTATGTCGCCTTGACCCTCCCGAGGACATTGGGACGGCTGCCCTATGGGGCCGACACCAAGCCCGTCGAGGAGTTCCGCTATGAGGAGCACGTCGACGGTACCGACCATTCCAAGTACCTTTGGATGAACGCTGCTTACTCACTCGGCAGCAAGATGACCCAATCCTACGCAATGTACGGGATGTGCGTTGCAATGCGCGGCGTGGAAGGCGGCGGCCTTGTCGAAGGCCTGCCGACGCACACGTTTGCGACGGATGACGGCGATCTCGCGCTGAAATGCCCCACTGAAGTGCCAATTACCGATCGAAGGGAAAAAGAACTGGCGGATTTGGGCTTCGTGCCCCTAGTGCACTGTAAAGGAACGGATTACGCCGCTTTCTTCAGCGTGCAGAGCTGCCAGAAACCCAAGACTTACGACACGGACTCAGCGAACGCCAATGCACGTCTCTCCACCCAAATTCCTTACATCATGGCCGTCTCCCGGTTCGCACACTATCTGAAGGCCATGATGCGTGACAAGATCGGCAGCTTCATGTCGCGAGAAGAAGCCGATCGCTTCCTGAATCGCTGGATCACGAATTACGTTACTCCGGATGATTCAGCTTCGCCCGCCACCAAGGCTCAGCGTCCGCTCCGCGAGGCGCGCATCGACGTGACGGAAGTACCCGGAAAGCCCGGCGTGTATCGCGCTGTCGCCTTCCTGCGTCCCCACTTCCAGCTCGACGAGCTTACGGTTTCCCTCCGCCTGGTGGCCGATTTGCCTGCACCGGCTAAGTAGTCTGTGCGGTTCGTCTCAGTACAGCGGGTGGCAGTTCTCTGCCACCCACGGTAGCACGCAGTTGAATTGATCTTCGAAGGAGATTGCAAATGGCAGTCAACGCATACCTGATCATCGACGGACGCCCTGGACCCAGCACCAGCAAGCCAAACGCCATCGATATCCTCTCGTTCAGTTTCGGTGCCAGCCAGACCGCCGTGATCGGCGTTGGCTCTTCCGGCGGGGAAGCGCGCGCGGGCCGCGCCAGCCTGGCAGACATCTCCATCATGAAAGTGGTGGACAAAGTGTCGCCCCTACTTTTCGATGATTGCGTCACCGGCAATTATCTGAAGACGGTCGACATCATTTACGACAAGCCGATGGGCGATGACCAGCAGGATTACTACAAGATCCACCTGGAAAACGCTCTGATCACGTCGATTCAACACTCCGGCTCCAGCGAGAACCCCGTCGAGTCCGTCAGCTTTGCGTACAGCAAAATCAAGGTCAGCTACAACCCAGAGGAGGGCGGAGCCCTCAAGGGCTTCATCGACAAGGGCTTTGACGTACTCAAGCTGAAGCCGTGGTAGTCGGCAAGCAAGTAGGCAAACGGTGCCAATAAACCCGAAGGAACTGTTCAAGGCAGGAAAGGTGCGGGAAGCGATTGAGGTTTTGACTGCGCATTTGCGTGATCATCCCTCAGACACGGTCCAACGCACCTTCCTGTTTGAACTTTTGTGTTTCGCCGGCGAGTTCATCCGCGCGGAGAAACAGTTGGCTGTGCTTTCCAGCGGAAGCCAAGACAAAGAGACGGGCGCAATCGTTTACTACGCGGCGCTCCATGCTGAGAAAACGCGGCATGAGCTGTTCGAGAAGCAGAATTTTCCTTTAGATTCTCCGGCGTCGCCGCCGGGGGAACTGAATGGGAAGGCGTTCACTGAGCTTCGCGATGCGGACGCGGATATTGGCGCGCGCCTTGAGGTCTTCGCGGCCGGATCGTACGTATGGCTTCCATTCGAGCATCTTGCTTCTCTCGAGATGGGGCCGCCGCAACGGCTTCGGGATACGCTTTGGGCTCCGGCCCTTGTCCAGACAGCTCCTTCTTTTCGCGGCATGGATCTCGGCGAAGTGCTTATCCCGGCGATCTATCCGTTCTCCTGGAAGCAGCCGGACCAACAGATTTGGCTTGGCCGCGTTACGGAATGGCTTGGGAACGGGGAGGGTGAGGAGTCTCCGCTCGGACAGAAGATGTTGCTGGTTGACGGCGAGGAGTTTCCATTCCTCGAGGTCCGCTCACTCACCTTTTCACACCCGGCGACTACGCCTACACAGCAATGAACATGACCCGTACGTCAGGGACCGGTCGACATGCCGATTCGCGAAGACATTCTTGCTCCCATTGCCGGTGAGAACCCCAGCGGCGTCGACCTGCGCTACGACACCAAGCTACTCATCTTCGACAAAATCAAGGAAGCACGGCGCCAGGACGACGAACTGGCTCAGGGCGACTGGCAAAGCGAGCGCAAGACCGCCAACTGGCCGGTAGCGCTCAAGCTGGCTCAGGACACGCTTGCCACCACATCCAAGGACCTGCAACTTGCCGCCTATCTGACTGAGGCGCTGTTGCAGACAGAGCGGTTCGCGGGCTTGCGGCAAGGTCTCGATCTCACCTATCGCCTCTTGACCGAGTTCTGGGATACGGTTTACCCACAGATTGAAGACGGAGACCGCGAACTCCGTGCCCGTCCGCTTGCGTGGATCGGCTCGATGCTCGACTTTCCGATTCGTTCCACGCCCATCGTTGCTGCGGGTTACTCCTTCATCGGATACAAGGAGTCCCGCGTCGTCGGCTATGAGGATCAGGTAAAGACCGACAAAGACCGGAAGGCCCGCAGTGTGATGCTCGACGCCGGGAAGCTGGCCCCGGAAGTCTTCGATAAGGCGTTTACCGAGACACCCAAGGCCTTTTATCTGCAGGCCGAGAAGGATCTCGACACCTCACTCGAGACTATCTCCAAGCTGGATGCATTCTGCGACGAGAAGCTCGAAGATGATTCTCCGGGATTCGGCAAGGTCAAGACCGCACTCACTGAAGTTCGCCATACGGTCCACGCCCTGCTCGAGAAAAAGCGCGAAAAGGAACCGGACCCGGTGGAAGTAGTGGCCGTCGAAGAGGAGCCCGCAGCAGTAGGGTCGGCGGTGGCTGAGGATGGTACTGCCGCATCCGTCACGGGCGGCTCCGTTTTGCTGGCCGCCGAACCAGTCGATCGCCGTCAGGCCGTCGCCGCAATCGTGGCCGCCGCGGCGTTCCTGCGCAAACGCGAACCTTTCAGCCCCGCACCCTACCTGTTGCTGCGCGGACTGCGCTGGGGCGAGTTGCGCAGCAGCTCACGCCTGAGCGATAACAGCTTGCTGGAAGCGCCACCCACTGACCTCCGACAACAGATCAAGCGGCTCGCGTTAACCAGGAAATGGGCTGAGTTGCTGGAAGCCGGCGAACAGGCTCTGGCGCTCCCCGGAAGTCGTGCATGGCTCGATCTGCAGCGCCTCTCGGTTACGGCTTGCACCGCACTGGGACCCGACTATGAACCCATCGCTACCGCCATCCGGTCGGAGTTGCGGGCGCTGTTGAACGATGTTCCCGAGTTGCTCGATGCCATGTTGCTCGACGACACACCGGCTGCGAACCCCGAGACCAAGGCGTGGCTGCAATCGCTGGGAACTCCGTCCCCGAGAGTCGAGACCGAAGAGGAAGTCGAGGCAGCGGAGGAGTTGCACAGTCACCGCAATGGCACTCCAACGTGGCTTGCCCCCGCTCTTGATGCCAATGCACGTGCCAAGGCCGCGCTGGCAGGGGGGCGCGCAGAGGAAGCGTTTGGAATCCTGCGCAGTGAGCTTGCGAAGCAACGTTCGGGACGCCGGCGTTTCCGGCGCACTATGCAGATGGTCGAGTTGGCCGTCGCCGCCGGAAAGGATGAGATTGCTCAACCACTGCTTGAGGACATTGCTGCGGCAATCGAAAACCACAAACTGGATGCGTGGGAAGATCCAGAGCAGATGGCTACTGACCTGACCAATTTGATGCGATACAGCAAGAAGATCCAAGGTAGCTCCTCAGAAAAGCAAAAACTCTTTGAACGTATTTGCCGCCTCGACCCGGTCAAGGCGCTCAACGTGGGGTAGACGCATGGCTCGCGGTGCAGGCGAAACGACGATCACCATCTCCTTGCTGGATCGACTCATTGACGTCGAGCCCGACAACCGCATGGAGAACCCTCTCAGCAGAGCGCAATCCGTCCGTCTGCTCAAGAATTCCGTCCGACGTGACCTGGAGTGGCTGCTCAACACGCGGCGCATCGCCGATCCTCCTGACGAAGGCCTGAAAGAAGTCAACAAGTCAACCTACGTTTACGGGTTGCCGGATCTTTCGGGGGTAAGTGTCGGAAGTTCTGGCGACAGGAACCGGATGGTTCGCCAGGTATTGGCCACCATCAACTTGTTTGAACCGCGACTCGCCAACGTCCGCCTGGTTCTTGTGGAGACTCCGGACTCCGGCAAGAAGGACGTGCGCTTGCGGATCGAGGCGATGCTGCGCATGGACCCGGTTCCTGAGCCAGTTTCATTCGACACGGTAATCGAACTCAAGAGCGGCACCTGCCATCTGTCCGGGGGCGACGATGCGCGATGAACTGCTCCTTTACTACGAGCGCGAGCTGGATTACTTGCGTAAGTCGGCTGCCAACTTTGCTGAGAAATATCCCAAGGTAGCCTCGCGCCTGGTCCTCGAGCCCACAAAGTGTGAGGACCCCCATGTTGAGCGACTGCTTGAGGCGTTCGCCTTTCTGGCGGCCCGCATCCATCTCAAGCTCGACGACGACTTCCCTGAGATAACCGAGGGGCTGCTTAGCGTTGTGTATCCACAACTAGTGCGGCCCATTCCCTCCATGTCGGTAGCCGAGTTCCAACTCGATCCGGAGAAGGGCAAGCTGGCGAGCGGGCTCAAGATCGATCGGAACTCCTCATTGTTTTCCAAGCCGATCAGCGGTATCCCATGCACGTTTCGCACCTGCTACGACACCACTCTTTGGCCGCTCACCGTAAATGCAGCCGAGCTGCGTCCACCCAGCCAGCTCAAGCCGGCGGTCAAGACCAGTGACTCCGCGTGGGCTATCCGCCTGGAACTCAACTGTGCGCGCGACGTTTCATTCGCAGCCCTGAAACCGGACAAACTGCGCTTCTACCTGGATGGCGAGAGCGGCCTGGTCAACATCCTTTACGAGGTGCTGTTTAGCCGCCTCAATCGAATTCAGATTCGAGACTTGACGCCCGGATCTCGCCTTGCACCGGTGTTCTTGCCTGCGTCGGCACTGCACCCCGTCGGTTTCGGCCCTGATGAAGGAATGGTCGCCTACCCATCTTCTTCATTCTCGGGTCACCGGCTGCTGCTGGAGTACTTCGCGTTTCCTGAGAAGTTTCTGTTCATCGATCTCACCGGTCTCGAAGCCGCATCGGCTGCGGGCTTCAAAGACGGTATTGAAGTGATATTCCTTATCTCCGAGATCGAAGACAGCGGGCGTGTGCAGAGGCTGGAACTTGAACTTTCAAAGAAGTCGTTCCGGCTCGGCTGTACTCCGGTGGTCAATCTGTTTACCCAGGTCGCCGAACCCATTCAGCTCAATCAGCGCCGCTCTGAATACCCGATCGTGCCCGACGTACGCCGTCCTTATTCCGTCGAGGTTTTTTCAGTCGACGAAGTAACAGCAATCAACTCCACGAATCAGAAGATCTCCACTTTTGAGCCGTTCTACTCTCTCCGTCACTCTGCACGGAGGGACGATCGCTCCTGCTTCTGGCTGGCGCGACGCCGCCAATCCACGCGGCCTAATGACGACGGTACCGACGTCTCCCTCTCTCTGCTTGACCTTTCGATGTCCAATGCCGATCCAAATGCCACGGTTCTCTCTGTTCGAACCACCTGCACCAACCGCGATCTTCCCTCACGGCTGCCATTCGGAAACCAGGATAGTGACTTTGAAATGGAAGGAGCGGCAGCCATGAAGCGCATTGTGGCGCTGCGCAAACCCACCGCACCCGTCCGGCCGGCCCTCGGCAAAGGTGTGTTGTGGCGGCTTGTTTCGCACCTCTCGCTCAACTACTTGTCTCTTGTGGAAGAGGGCAAGGACGCGCTGCAGGAGATTCTGCGGCTCTATGATGTGGGCCGCACCGCCTATTCGCAAAACGTAATCCAGAGTATTCTCGACGTCCGCTGCAACAAGCATTTCGCTCGCCTGGTGTCGGAACAGGGAGTGTGCTTCGCCCGCGGATTGCGAATTGATTTGGAGCTGGACGAAGACCAGTTTGCCGGCGGCGGCGCATTCCTGTTCGCCGCGGTGCTGGAACGCTTCTTCGGTCTTGCTGCTTCGCTGAACAGCTTCACGCAATTGAACGTGAAGACACCGCAAAGAAAGGAGGGACTCCACCAATGGGAACCGAGATCGGGACGCCGAGTGCTGGTTTAAACGACTCTGCTGTCGGCGTTGAGTTACAGGATGACGTATGCACATTCGAGTTCTTCCAGGCGGTAGCCCTGCTGGAGCGGCTCAGGCATGACATGCGGGCTGTCGGCGGCTTCTCAAGTCCAGAAGATGAAGCAGTGCGCTTCAACGCGAATCCTCGCCTTGGCTTCCCCGCCAGTGAGATTCAGGAACTGAAACTGCACGATGAAGGGCCTGCGGAGATGACCGTAAACTTCATGGGGCTCACGGGCCCCATGGGGATTCTCCCGCATCCTTACAGCGAGCTCATACTCGAGCGTCATCGCGCCAAAGACCGCAGCCTGTCCGCGTTCCTTGACATCTTCAACCATCGCGCCATCTCACTGTTTTATCGAGCCTGGCAACGATCGCGGTTTCCCGTCAACTACGGCGCCGGCTCTCGTGATTTCTTCACGCAGTACTTGCGCGACTTGCTCGGACTCGGAACTTCGAATCTTCGCGATCGTCAAGCCGTAGAAGACGAAGCGCTGATGCACTACATCTCTCTCATCGTTTCGCAGTCGCGATCAGCGGTGGCCCTCGAACAGCTTCTGGCCGATTACTTCGAGGTACCGGTCGAAGTTCAGCAGTTCAACGGGGCGTGGTACTCCATCGATGCCGAAACGCAATGCGAGATGGATGAGACGGGCTCGCTGTCGAGCCAGGTGGGCGCCGGCGCCGTGGTAGGCGATGCCATGTGGGATCGGCAGGGCAGCGTCAGGATCCGCATCGGACCGCTCAACCTGGAGCGATTCAGCGATTTTCTACCCGGAGGCGACGCCCACGCAGCGATGCGCGCCATTACGCGCTTCTTCAGCAACGACTGTCTCGACTTCGAAATGCAACTGGTTCTCGATCGCACCAAGGTCCCCACCATCAAACTCGATCTGAACGACGAAAGGCCGGCGCGTCTCGGCTGGGTGTCGTGGGCTAAGACGAAACCCCTGAGCCACGACCCGGACGACGCGATTCTGGCATTGTGAGGAAATGACATGGGATTGAATCTGAAAGCACTCATCGCCAAGCTGAATGACCAGTCGCGTGCTGCGCTAGAAGGCGCCGCCGGACTGTGCCTCTCCCGCACTCACTACGACATCGAGGTTGAACACTTTCTCACCAAGCTTCTCGATTCGTCATCCGGTGACTTTGCGGCCATCGTCAAGCACTTCGAGATCGACAAGTCGAGGCTGACGGGCGAGCTAGCGCGCAGCATGGACAAGCTGAAATCCGGCAATGCACGTACTCCTGCCATCAGCCCCACCGTCCTGAAGATGCTGACCACCGCGTGGACGATCGGCTCTATCGATTTCAACGCCGGCCAGGTGCGCACTGGATTCATCATCCTGGCGCTTGCTTCGGACGAAGAGCTCTCGCGGCTGATTCGCGACGTAAGCAAGGAGTTCCAGAAGATCAACGCAGACGCCTTGCGAAAGGATCTGCTGGGAATTGTCGCTCTATCCAGCGAAACCACGACGAGTGGGGTGGCCGCAGGGGCGCCAGGCGAAGCAGCGAAGCCTGTTGGCGGCAAGACGCCTAATCTCGACCAGTTTACGGTCGACCTGACCGGCAACGCGAAGAAGGGCAAGATTGACCCGGTGCTGGGACGCGATCCCGAGATTCGCCAGGTGATCGACATTCTTACTCGGCGGCGGCAGAACAATCCAATATTGACCGGCGAGGCGGGCGTGGGGAAGACGGCCGTCGTGGAGGGATTTGCCTTGCGCGTAGTACAGGGCGATGTCCCCCCTCCGCTCAAGAATGTAACTATCCGCACGCTCGACCTTGCGCTGTTGCAGGCCGGCGCGGGGGTGAAGGGCGAATTCGAAAACCGGCTGAAAGGCTTGATTGAGGAAGTGAAGAACTCCGCAACACCCATCATTTTGTTCATTGACGAAGCGCATACGATGATTGGAGCGGGCGGCCAGGCGGGGCAGGGCGATGCGGCCAACCTGTTGAAGCCCGCTCTCGCGCGCGGTGAACTGCGCACCATCGCCGCAACAACGTGGTCGGAATACAAGAAGTACTTTGAGAAGGATGCCGCGCTGGCGCGACGCTTCCAGGTAGTGAAAGTCGAGGAGCCCAGCGAGCACCAGTGCATGATCATGATGCGCGGCCTCGTCGCTTCGCTCGAGAAGCATCACAACGTGCGCATCTTGGATGAAGCAGTCTATGCCAGTGTGAGGCTCACGCATCGTTTTCTTGCTGGAAGGCAATTGCCTGACAAGGCTGTGAGTATTCTCGACACGGCGTGCGCGCGGCTGGCGCTGGGCCAGAATACGACCCCGCCCGCGATCGAAGATCTGACCCGCCAGATTGACGCACTCGATGTGCAGAAGCGCATTCTGGAACGCGAAGAGAGCGTGGGCGCCGACCACCAGGAGAAGCTGGCGGAGATCGCTACGCAGAGAGAGAAGGCCGATGAGAAGCTAAAAGCGCTGCAAGGACGCTGGGACACGGAACGTGACCTGGTGGGCAAGATTCGCAAGCTGCGGACCGAACTCGAATCCGCGAAGGACGGGAAGACAGCCGCAGCACCTGCTGCCGCAGCAACGCCCGTAGGGCAGAATGGAAACGCGACGGCTGCGCAAGAGGCGGCCGCGACTCCGGAAGAGACGAAGGAGCAGTTGCAGGCGCTGGAGGCGGAACTCTCAACTTTGCAGGGCGAGACCGGTCTGATCAGGGTGTGCGTGGATGCGCAGATTGTCGGCGAAGTGCTTTCAGCGTGGACGGGCATTCCCGCAGGTAAGATGCTCAAGGACGAAATCACCACGGTGCTTGCATTGCAGGAGCATCTGGGCAAGCGCGTTATCGGCCAGCCTCACGCCATGGAGATTATCAGCCAGCGCGTGCAAACCTCACGCGCTTCGCTCGATGATCCCAACAAGCCTGTGGGAGTGTTCATGCTTGTGGGTCCCAGCGGCGTGGGTAAGACCGAGACGGCGCTGGCGCTTTCGGATCTTCTTTATGGCGGCGAGCACAATCTGATCACGATCAATATGTCTGAGTTTCAGGAGCCCCATACGGTTTCCACTCTGAAGGGCTCGCCGCCCGGATATGTCGGCTACGGAGAAGGTGGCGTGCTGACCGAGGCTGTGCGGCGCCGTCCGTATTCGGTAGTGCTGCTCGATGAGGTGGAGAAGGCCCATCCTGACGTGCTCGAACTCTTTTTCCAGGTGTTCGACAAGGGGCAGATGGAGGATGGCGAGGGCCGGGAAATCAACTTCAAGAACAACATCATCATCCTGACCACCAATGCATGTACTGATCAGATGATGAAGCTGGTGGCTGACCCGGAAACTGCGCCCAGCCCGAAAGGACTGATCGACGCGATCAAGCCGGAGATGAACAAGATCTTCAAGCCGGCATTCCTGGGCCGCATGGTGCTGATTCCCTACTACCCGGTGCGCGATGAAGCGCTGAAACAGATCATTCGCCTCAAGCTTGGCAAGATCCAACGGCGCCTGCTTGAGAATCACAAGATCAAGCTGACGTACGACGCCGCGTTTCTTGAGGCTGTCGCCAGCCGCTGCACGGAAGTGGAGAGCGGCGCGCGCAACGTCGATAATATCCTCACCAATTCCCTGCTACCCGATATCTCCCGCAAGATACTCGGCAGCATGGCGGAGGGAGAAAAGATGAGCGCCATTCACGTGAGTGTGGGAGAAGACGGAGAGTTCAGTTACGGCGATCCGGCGGTGAGTGCTCTGGTGGAGGCGGTTTCATAGCGTCCGTTCTGGGAGCAGGATGGCCGGCAAGAGAAGACCATGTCTTCATCCTGGAAGGCACCGGCTGCGCATAACTGCATTGTGCGGCGATGCACCACAGCAATACTGAGATCGGGAACATCATGGCACTCTACACACAAACTGGCCGACTAATTTCGGTAGCCACGCCTTTGGGCGATGACAAGTTGCTGCTGACTGCCTTTACCGGACACGAAGCCATATCGCGCTTGTTCCACTTCCACCTGACCACGCTGTCAGAGGATACAGCGATAGATTTCACCCAGATCATCGGCCAGAGTGTAACCATCAATATCACACAGTCGGACGATTCGCTGCGGTACTTCAATGGCATCGTGAGTCACTTTGCGTGCACCGGCAAAGAAGGCGACATGACCCGCTACGAGCTGCAAGTGGTGCCGAAGCTTTGGACTCTGACGCGCTACGCCGATTGCCGGATCTTCCACAACAAGGATGTCGCCCAGATCGTGAAGCAGATCCTGGATGATCGGGGAATCAAGTATGAAGCATCGCTGACTGGGCCGTACAAGCCGCTCGAGTATTGCGTTCAATACAGGGAGACGGACTTCAACTTCATTTCCAGGCTAATGGAGCAATTCGGAATCTTCTATTTCTTCCAGCATGACGACGGGGAGCACACAATGATGCTGGGGGACTCGAGCAGCGTGCACCAACCGTGCCACGGGCAGGCCAACGCCGGTTTCAACCTGGCGGGGGGCGGCCTGGATGCAGGCGATATCGTAGACGCGTGGAGTATCGGCCAGGAGTTGCGCAGCGGCAAGCATTCAATGACCGACTATAACTTCACCACCTCGACAAATGATCTTTCGGCTTCGGAGTCGACGATTTACTCCGTGGGCGGCAACGACGCGATGGAGATCTTCGATTTTCCAGGTCTGCACGGCACGGCTTCGGACGGCACGGCGCTGGCCAAGGTGCGGATGCAGGAAGAGGAGGCCGTGCATAAGATAGCGCACGGGTCAAGCGTGTGCCGGGCATTTACCACAGGCTATAAGTTCGATCTCCAGGACCACCCTCTGGATGCAATGAACGCCTCCTATTTGCTTACCGAGATTCAACACGTTGCCTCGGTCGCGGGGACGTACCGCGACGGGGGCGGAACCGGCGGAGACAGCTACTCGAATCAGTTCGCATGCATTTCCGCGGATGTTCCGTTTCGGCCGGCGCGGCTTACTCCGAAACCGTTCGTACAGGGTCCGCAGACCGCGATGGTGGTTGGCAAAAGCGCCGACCAGGATTCAGCCGACGACGAGAGCGTGGGCGGGGATGGCGAAGAAATCTGGGTAGACAAATGGGGCCGGGTACTGGTGCTCTTTCCGTGGGATCGCAAAAAGGCGACATCCTGCTGGGCGCGAGTCTCGCAGGATTGGGCCGGGCAGGGCTGGGGAATGATCAATATCCCCCGTGTTGGACAGGAAGTTCTCGTCAGCTTCCTTGAGGGAGATCCCGATCGCCCGATCATCACCGGACGGGTGTACAACGACGTGCAGACTGTCCCGTATGCGCTTCCTGATAATGGGACCCGGACGACATTCAGGACATCGAGTTCCACCGGCGGCGGCACGGCGCATTACAACGAGTTGCGCTTTGAGGACAAGACCGGCAAAGAGCAGGTATTCGTTCGCGGCGAGAAAGACTACGATACCCGCATTCTGAACGACTCGAGGGAATGGATCGGAAATAATCAGAGCGTCATCGTTACCAAGGATCGGATGGAGAAGGTCGGCGGAGATGAATCCATCCAGATCGTCGGGAAGCGCACGGAGAAGGTTGGAGGTGACGACAACATCAACATCACGGGAAATCTGAACGAGAAAGCGGGGGGAACGATATCCATCCAGGCCGGAGCGAACCTCTATGAAAAGTCCGGCGCGAATTTCGCACATGAGGCGGGAGCGGCGATCCACTTGAAAGCTGGGGCGACGATGATACTGGAGGCGGGGGCGCAGTTGTCTCTCAAGGTCGGCGGCAACTTTATTGACATCGGGCCGGCCGGCGTATCGATTCAAGGGACAATGGTCATGATCAACAGCGGCG
>WNGK01006115.1_pt1 | contig 12670 bp, 10 predicted proteins | sample 5400601 | NCBI WGS metagenome assembly WNGK01 (sample SAMN13153376, study PRJNA577476) | soil metagenome | isolation source: 60 cm soil or saprolite under Garry oak tree replicate 1 | place: USA:California | collected 2016-06-15 | reverse complement strand
CTCTGGCGCGGACGGCCCGCGATCACGCGCCGCGGCCTCCTGCCATGGTGCGGAGGATGGCGCCGGCAACTCTGCATGGTCTACTTCTTCCACGGACGGCAGGTCCCGGCTGAATGAGAAACCGCCCTTTTCCGGGGCCTGATCGCGCGGGGCGTCTGGAGCTGCCCTGGTTCCCGCCGGAACACCAAGGCCGAGCCGCACTGCTATTTTCTTCAGTTCCCGAACGACTGCCCAGAGGCTGAGCATGATCGCCCCGGCGCAAGCCGCGACAGTACCCGACAGAATCAGGGTATTGCCGAAACTCAGGTCCATCTGGATGCCAAGACCGACCGTGAGGAGACCGGCCAATAGCACGCCAATCCCACCGATCAACAACACAACCATCATCAAATTCACCCCCGGCTGCGCCCGAAATGCTCGCAAGCCGCCAAGGCAACGATACCGTCATATTGTGCACACCGCCAACGGACAAATGTGGGTGCAGTTCCCGCAAAAGACTCCATTGACCGACCTTAAATCCGATCCGAAGCACCAGTTGGGCACGTCAATTTTTTTGCTTCGCGGCGATTGTTGCACTGCATCAGGAAAATTAAGCCACAATTCCCAATTACTTGGTAAGGGAACTGCGCTATATGGATGCCGGGGAATGAGGCTCAAAGCGCTTACGCTGGGCCAAAAGGGACTCCGGGTTACCAATAGCCATGTCATCCATTACTACTTCGGCCATCGACACGCCCTCGCGGCGCTCGGTCGAGCGGACTTGCGACGACCTCGCCATTATCGTGCTGGCGGCGGTCGGATTGATCGCAAGCCTCACCTTTCGCGATTATGGATTAGGCTGGGACGACTACACCCACGCCGAATATGCCGATCTGCTGTTGCGCATGTATGGTTCCGGTTTCAAGGATACCGGGGCGCTGTCGTTCGCCAATCTCTACATGTATGGCGGCGGCTTCGACATGGCGGCCGCGCTGCTGCACAAGGTCATCCCGCTCGAACTGTTTGAAACTCGCCGCCTGCTCGGCGCGTTCGTCGGCGTGATCGGTCTTGCGGTGACATGGCGGCTCGGCCGGCGTGTCGGCGGCCCGCTCGCGGGGCTCGCAGCGCTGCTGATGCTGGCGCTGTGCCCGACCTTCTACGGGCATATGTTTATGAATCCGAAGGATGCGCCATTCGCCGTTGCGATGGTGATCCTGATGCTGGGCCTTGTCCGTCTGGCCGAGGAATATCCTTCGCCCTCGCCGCGGACCATCCTGATCGTCGGTCTTGGCGCCGGACTGTCGATCGGTTCGCGCATTCTCGGCGGGCTCGCGCTCGTTTATGCCTTTGCCGGCTTCATGCCGCTGTTGCTGGAGGAAATTCACACTCACAGCGCGCGCGAGGCTGCTCACCGCTTCGCACATGTTGTCTATGTGCTGCTGCCCGGCCTGGTCCTCGGCTACCTCGTGATGGGGCTGATCTGGCCGTGGTCGATCATGGAGCCGGCCAATCCCTTCCATGCGCTGACGTACTTCTCGCACTTCTTCGAGAAGCCATGGAAGGAAATGTTCGATGGCGCGCTGGTCTCAGTACCTGACATGCCATGGTCGTATCTGCCAACCCTGTTCGCGCTGCAGCTTCCCGAAGTGCTGCTTGGTCTGGCGATCGCCGGTGTCGTGGGCACGTTCATGTCGCTGTCGCGCACCGATGTATCGGCCCGCCGCAAGACCATCCTGCTGATGCTGACGCTGGCGGCCACGCTGCCGCTCGTGGTCGCGATGGTGAAACGCCCGGCGCTCTACAACGGCATTCGCCATTTCATTTTTGTTATTCCACCGATGACGGTGCTCGCCGGCACAGCGTTCGCGCAGGGAATGAACTGGCTGAAGGAAAATCGTCGCAGTTGGCAGCCCGCAGCCTTGGCCGTTTTCGCGTTCGGCCTGTTGTTGCCGCTCGGCGAAATGATCCGGTTGCACCCCTACCAATATACGCACTTCAATCATATCGCCGGCACGGTTCGATCGGCCGACAGCATGTTCATGCTGGATTACTGGGGCCTCGCGCTGAAGCAGGCATCCGATGGCCTGCGCGAGGAACTGATCGAGCGGCAGGAAGCCCCGCCACGGGGACGCAAATGGAAGGTCGCGGTGTGCGGTCCGCAGCGTCCAGCGCAAGTCGCGCTCGGCCCCGACTTCACGATCGGCTGGGATAGCCATGCGGCCGACTTTGCGATGACGCTCGGCGAGTTCTACTGCAAGGGTCTGACCGCGCCGGTGATGGTGGAAATCAAGCGCGATGACGTGGTGTTCGCGCGCGTCTACGATATCCGCGGGCGCAGCATTTCCAGCCTGCTGGCAATTCCGGCGCCGTAGAGCATGATCCGGAAAAGTGGGCACCGATTTTCCCTCGCGACAAACGCGAAGCGTTTGCGCGGAGATCATGCTCAAACAAAAAGATAGAGCGGGATGACGATTCGAAGAAAAGTCATCCCGCTCTAGGCGCGCAAAACCTCGTTGGAATGGCATAACTGCCACGCGAACCCCGTGCCTTGCTGCGAAACAAGCGCGGGGCTATCTTTCTCGGCAAATCAACGGTCGATACGGGAGAACCGATCATGTCACCAGTGGAAGCTCGCCTGAAGCAAGTGCCGTCGGACATGACGGAGGCTGAATGGAACCAGCGGGTCAATCTCGCCGCCTGCTATCGTCTGATCGCGCATTATGGCTGGGACGATCTGGTCGATACACATATCTCCGCGCGGGTGCCGGGACCGGATCATCATTTCCTGATCAACCCCTATGGCTTGATGTTCGACGAGATCACGGCGTCGAGCCTGGTCAAGGTCGACCTCGACGGCAACCAGCTCAGCAAGAGCGATTACAGCATCAACCCTGCGGGTTTCACCATCCATTCGGCGATTCACGAAGTGCGCGAGGATGCCGGCTGCGTGCTTCATCTGCACACGCCCGACGGCACCGCGGTGGCGAGTTGCATGGAAGGCCTGCTGCCGCTGAACCAGACCGCGCAGCTTGTCACCCACGATCTCGCCTACCACGACTATGAAGGCATCGCGCTCGATCACGACGAACGCCCGCGCCTGCAAAAGGACCTCGGCAACAAGAACCACATGCTGCTGCGCAACCACGGCACACTGACGGTCGGCCGCTCGGTCGCCTCCGCCTTCGAGCGCATGTTCCATCTGGAGCGCGCCTGCACCATGCAGGTACGCACCCGCATGCTGGGGCCGACGGCCTATCCGGTCGACCAGGCCGTGGTGGACAAGAACGCCAGCCTGTTCACGGACCCCAACCGGCTGGAACTGCGCTCAACGATGCTGGTATGGCCGGCGCTGCTGCGCAAGGTCGACCGGCTCGACCCCAGCTACAAGAATTGAAAATCCCGAATTTTGGTGTAGTATCGCTGTCAACGACCTCTGCACTTCCTCCTCAAAACGCCGCCCAATTCCGGGCGGCGTTTTTACTTGGAGCGTAGCTGGTCGCGCGTGGGATTTGGGCGCATCGCGCCGCGGGGTCGCAAACTCGTGTCTGGAGTCAACATGTCTCAAAGCGTCATTGCGAGCGAAGCGAAGCAATCCATCTTTTTCTTTTTGTTGCGACAATGGATTGCTTCGTCGCAAACGCTCCTCGCAATGACGCTTCGGCGTGCGTCGCTATCCCCTCAACGGTCATCGGGCTCGCCGAAGGCGAGAACCGGTGGTGGCGGGGGGATGACGGTGCGGCGCCTACCGCGGCGCGTCAGCCAGCGCCGCCAGAATTCTCGCCCACGAACGAATGCCCTTGTGGAAGCTTTGCAGGTCGTATTTTTCGTTCGGAGAATGGATGTTGTCGTCGTCCAGACCGAAGCCCACCAGCACCGTGTCGAGACCGAGCGTGCGCTTGAAATCCGCCACGATCGGGATCGAGGCGCCGGAACCCATCAGGACCGTTTCCTTGCCCCACTCCTCGGTCAATGCGCGCTTGGCCGCCGCGATCGGCTTCATGTTCCAGTCGAGCGCAATGGCCGGCGCGCTGGAATGGTCGTCAAACTCGGCTGTGCAGTCTTTCGGCAGCCGCGCGGAAACGTAATCGCGAAACGCCTTTCGGATCTTGCCGGGCTCCTGCCCCTCCACCAGCCGGAACGAGATCTTGGCCGAGGCTTCCGCCGGAATCACCGTCTTGGAACCCTCGCCGGTATAACCGCCGATGATGCCGTTGACGTCGCAGGTCGGGCGCGAGGAGATTTGCTCGATCAACAGGCGGCCCTTTTCGCCGGCAGGCACCGAAAGCCCGATCGGCTTGAGAAAGGATTCTGGCGTCAGGTCAAGCTTCGACCACTGGGCAAGAATATCGGGCGGAAGGTCCTTCACCCCGTCATAAAAGCCTGGGATGGTGATGTGGCCGTCCTCATCGAAAAGGCTGCCGAGGATACGGGTCAGCACCCGGATCGGATTTTGCGCGCCACCTCCGAAGATGCCGGAATGCAGATCGCGATTGGCGGCCTTGATCTTGACCTCCTCGTAAACAAGTCCTCGCAGCGACGTGGTGATCGCCGGCGTATTCGGGTCCCACATGCTGGTGTCGCAGACCAATGCGAAGTCCGCCTTGAGGTCTTCCTTGTTCTTTTCGAGAAACGGAACGAAATTTTTCGATCCGATTTCTTCTTCGCCTTCGATCACGATGGTCACGTCGACCGGCAGCGAACCCGTGACGGACTTCCAGGCCCGGCAGGCTTCGACGAAAGTCATGAGCTGCCCCTTGTCGTCCTCAGCACCGCGCGCGACGATGATTTTTCGCCCGTCGGCATGGTCCGTAACAGCCGGTTCGAATGGCGGACGATGCCAAAGATTGAGCGGATCGACCGGCTGCACATCGTAATGACCGTAGAACAATACGTGCGGCCGCCCGTTCCCCTTCGCGCCGCCATTGGGTTTGGCGACGATGGCGGAATGACCGGCCGTCGGCCGCACCTCCGTCGCGAAGCCGAGCGACGCGATATCCTTGGCAAGATGATCGGCCGCCGCCTTGCAATCCCCGGCGAAGGCCGGGTCCGCCGAGATCGATTTGATCCGCAGCAGGGCAAACAGCCGCTCGAGGCTGTTGTCGAAATCGGCATCGATGCGGTCGAGGACCGGCTGAAGTTGCGGCGCGTTGGACATTCTCATCTTCCCTTGCTCATCTTCCCTTGGCTAGCGGGGTTGCCTGCATGTCAGGTTGTAACTCGCCAGCCGCCGGAGACAAGGCGCAAGCAGTGCCCTCCGAAGTCGGATGCAGGATGTGCCAGACCAATCCTCCCGCAATCACGGCGGCGGCAGCGAGGTTGTTCCCGTAGGCCTGCAGATCCTTTGGAAAAATCGGAAACGACAGGCACATTAGACTTCCCGCGACCGCCAGCACGGCCCAGGTACCCGCCCGCACGGCATGACGTGGATCGTAGGCTGCCCGGTGTATCAGGATGGTCATCGGGAAGAACAGCCACAGGAAATAATACTGCCGGGCCAACGGCGACGCCACCGTCATCAGGCAGAACAGGATACCCAATTCTTCGGCATTCGAGCGTGGTGTTGTCCGCGAACGGGCCGGCATGACCGCGACGTATCCAAGCCCGATCGCCAACGATACCGCGAGCACGATCCAATTCGCTGTCTTGAAATCGAGATCGACCAGATTCATGTATTGCGGCGGCTTGGCCGGATTATCCTGGTTGTAATTGACCGGGCGCGTCAGCCGGTGCGTCACCGCGATAATGGACTGGTTGACCCAGGACCAGTTCTGCTCGGCGCGCTGCCCGAAGCCCTGCTCCGAGCTGGATCCAACCATTCCCTGAAACCATGTCTTCAGTTCGGAAACGTTGTGCTGAAAACCACGCACCGGAGCCGGAACCACGAACAGAAAGATTCCGAGGAAGACAATCATGCCTGCGGCTGACGCCCATTGCCTGCGCCAAAGCAGATAAGGAAACACCGCCACCGGGAAAACCTTGATCGCGGCAGCCAGCGCAAACATGCTTCCCGACATCCACGGGCGCCGGTGCTGCAGCAGCCAGAACCCAAGCAACATCATCGCCAGCAGAATGAGATTGGGCTGCCCGAGATCGAACATGTCGAAAACAAAGGTTACCGTAACGAAGCCCGGCAGCGCCGCCAGCCAGGGGCCGGGTATTCGCCCCGAGCCCGTCATCGCGTTCGAGAATTGAGCCGTCATCCACCACGCCGCCGCGTTGAGAGCCGACAGGCATAGATAGAGAGGTATCTTGCCGAAATAGCTGGGTATCGCGAGCAGGACCGCGGGCAGCGGCGGATAGATGAATTCGAAATAGGCATTGGGATCGCTGGGATAGAGATCCCTGCCCTGCAGGACCTGCTGCCCGGCCCAGAACCAGAGCGGATAGTCCTTTGTCTTTCCGTTCCCCCAAATTTCCGGAACGAGAACGTCGGCGGTCAGCGCGATACAGCAGACCAGAAAAAGAATATCGAGCGGCGCTCGCAACGACGGATATCTCAGCACACGCAGCTTTCCGAAAAATCAGGGGGGGATCCCGTCGCAGTAAACAGGCGCAAAACTGCAATGACTCTACCGTCGCAACAATCCGCCGAGCGCGCCGCGTACCAGCGCGCGGCCGACCGAACCGCCGATCGAACCGCCCATCGATTTGCCGAGATCGGCAGCCAGCCCGCCGACCACCTTGTTGGTAACCGAGCGCGTGACGCTTCGCGCGATAACCTGACCGGTCGACATCCTGCCGCGCGATACGTTGGTACCGAAAATCGTTCCGACGATCGCGCCGATCTGCCCGAGAATTCCCCCGCCTCCGCCGCCGGCGGATCCGTCCGCGGACGCGGCAGTTCCGGCCACGCGCTTCTGCAGCACCTCATAGGCGGATTCGGAATCGATCGTGGTGTCGTATTTGCCCTTTAGCGGGCTGTTGTTCATGATCGCTTTGCGTTCCTCAGGCGTGATCGGTCCGATCCGAGCCGTGGGTGGCCGGATCATGACACGTTCGACCATCGCAGGCGTGCCGTTGCCTTCGAGAAAAGACACCAGCGCCTCGCCCTTGCCCAGTTGGGTGATGACCTGCGCGGTGTCGAGCTTCGGATTGGGCCGGAACGTCTCCGCCGCCGCCGCGACCGCCTTCTGATCACGCGGGGTAAAAGCCCGCAACGCGTGCTGCACGCGGTTCCCCAATTGGGCAAGCACCTTGTCCGGTACATCGATCGGGTTTTGCGTCACGAAATAAACCCCGACGCCCTTCGAGCGGATCAGCCGCACGACCTGCTGAACCTTGTCCATCAGTGCCTTCGGCGCATCGTCGAACAAAAGATGCGCTTCGTCAAAGAAGAACACCAGCTTGGGTTTCGGCGGATCGCCGGCCTCCGGCAACTCTTCGAACAACTCCGAGAGCATCCATAGCAGGAAGGTCGCGTAAAGCCGGGGACTCTGCATCAGCTTGTCCGCCACCAGGATGTTGATCATCCCGCGGCCATCGCTATCGGTGCGCATGAAATCCTTCAGCGCCAGCGCCGGTTCGCCGAAAAAACTGCTGCCGCCCTGATTTTCCAGCACCAGAAGCTGACGCTGGATCGTTCCCACGGTCTGCTTCGAGACGTTTCCGTACTGCGTGGTCAGCTCGGCGGCGTGTTCCGCAATGAACGACAGGATCGCACGCAGATCCTTCATATCCAGCAGCAGCAACCCCTGCTCGTCGGCGACCCTGAAGGCGATGTTCATGACGCCTTCCTGGACGTCGTTGAGATCCATCATGCGGGAGAGCAGCAGCGGACCCATTTCCGAAACCGTGGCGCGCACCGGATGACCCTGCTCGCCGAACACGTCCCAAAAAACCGTCGAAAACTGGTCGGGCTGGAAGCTGAGTTCCATTTCGCTGGCGCGCTTGACGATAAAGTCCTTGGCCTCGCCCACCTCGGAGATGCCGGAGAGGTCCCCTTTGATATCGGCCGCGAACACCGGCACACCTGCGCGCGCAAATCCTTCAGCCATCACCTGCAGTGAGACGGTTTTTCCAGTTCCGGTAGCGCCGGTGACCAAACCATGGCGGTTTGCAAGCCCGAGCGTCAGCCAGGCGGGCTGTTCACCCTTGCCGATGAAAATCTTCTGGTCGGTATCGGCCATCTTGTTATCGGACGTAGCCATTGCATCGCCTCTTCGCGCGCATCAGGGGTTCAGCCGCGCCATAATCATACCGCATGTTGCAAGCCGATTGAAATCGGTCAACGCCATTGACGAGACAGGAAGTTCGGTTCGTCGACAAAGATCGACCGACTTCGTTCGTTGAGCCGACGAAAGTCGTAGCGAATGGGCTCGCCGCGACAATCTTTCTTAAGAATTTCTCACCCACTCTTGCATTGCTGCAACACTCGCCACGCGATCGTACTCTCGAATGCGGTCATCGCTTGTATTTAGTATCGCGGAAGGTCAAGATATTCCTGGGCAAGGACCCGGTAAATTACCGGTTGAGGGCAATATGGACGAACTAACTGCACGGCTGGCCGCAAAGGCCGGCATTGACAATGCTGTGGCTGAAAAAACTATCGGTATCATTCTCGGTTTCCTTCGCAACGAGGGTCCTTCCGATAAAGTTCAGGCATTGATCGACAAGATTCCGGGCGCAGAAACTGCAATCGCAGCCTCCAACAATAGCAGTGGGCTTGGCAGGTTGATGGGCGGAGGCCTGATGGCGCTCGGTACCAAGCTGATGGGACTTGGTTTAGGCATGGGCGAAATTCAAAGTATCGCACGTGAACTTTTCCGCTTCGGTCGCGACAAAATTGGAGCTGATCAGATGGGCGAGATCATCGCAGGGACGCCAGGCCTCAGTCAGTTCGCCTGAAGCACCTTTCAGTTCACCTGAAGCACCTTTTTCAAATTGAGTATCATGACATATCCAATCTCCGAGATTGACGGCTTGACCGCCCTCGCTGCTTCGAAACTGAAATCGCTTGGCATTCGCACGACGGAGGGGTTGCTCGAGGCCGCTCGAACCGTAAAGGGACGCAAAACGATCGCGGCGAGAACCGGCATCAGCGAGCAGCAACTGCTCGAATGGGCCAATTTCTCCGACTACATGCGGATTCCCGGCATGGGCAAGGCAAAGGTCGGACTGGTGCGCGCCGCCGGTGTCACCACAGTTCGCGAGCTCGCGCTTCGCAATCCGGCACGCCTGGCGCAGAACATGAAAGAGGTGAATACCAGGCGCAAACTCGTCCGCATATTGCCTTCGGAAAAGTCGGTCGAGCAACTGATCGCGCAGGCGCGCAAACTTCAGCCCAAAATCAGTTACTGAACAAGATCAGTTACTGAACAAGATCGGCCATTAGACCGGTTAACGGCATTTGGCTGGCGCGCCTATGGGCGCGTTCGGCATCTTGACTCCCATGCGCGGACCGCGCAAAGCGACCGCATGATCGCGACCACGCCCAGACCCCTCCCCGCGGCCAGCCCGGCAGATCATCCGGTGTTGCCCGCACTGCTGTCCCGGCCGTATCCGGCGGTGATGGGCGTCCTGAATGTTACCCCGGATTCCTTCTCCGATGGCGGCCAGTTCATCGCGCCGGAACAGGCGCTGGCGCAGGCCCGGCAGATGATCGCCGAGGGCGCCGACATCATCGACATCGGCGCGGAATCGACCCGGCCCTATGGTTCGAAACCGGTCCCGGCCGACGAAGAACTGCGACGCCTGCGGCCAATATTGAGCGAGGTGGTTTCGCTCGGCGTTCCCGTCTCCATCGACAGCATGAAATCGGTGGTCGTGGCCTGGGCGCTGGACGCCGGCGCCGCGATCGCCAACGATGTCTGGGGCCTCCAGTACGATCCCGGTATGGCCCCGCTCTTGGCGGCGCGCGGATCGCCCGTCATCGTCATGCACAACCGCATCAAGGTCGATGCCGACATCGACATCATGAAGGATATCGCCGCCTTCTTTACGCGGTCGCTGGAGATCGCCGCGAAGGCGGGTGTTTCACGTGGAAACATCGTACTCGACCCCGGCATCGGCTTCGGCAAGACCCCCGAACAGAGCATGACGGCGCTGGCCCGGCTCAAGGAGCTCAGCGTATTCGGCCTGCCGCTGCTGGTTGGCGCCTCGCGCAAACGTTTCATTGCCTCGGTGACGCCGTCGGAGCCGGATCAGCGCCTTGGCGGCTCCATCGCGGCCCATCTGGTGGCGGCAAAGGCCGGCGCAAACATCATCCGCACCCATGATGTGTGGGAAACCGTACAGGCGCTGCGGGTGGCAAGGGCGATTTGGGACAAGCGATGACCGATACAATCTTCATCACCGGGGTCGTGATCCATGCCCGTCATGGCGTCATGGAACATGAGACCGAAGTCGGGCAGCGCTTCGTGATCGATCTCGAACTTTCAGCCGATCTGTCGGAATCGTCGCGCACCGACCGCCTCGCCGATACGGTGTCCTATTCCAATGTGGTGGCAACCGCGACGGCCGCGTTCAAGGATGCCAACTATAAACTGCTGGAACGCGCGGCTGGCGCCGTCGCGGAGGCCATACTGGCGGCGTTTCCGCGCATCAGCGCGATCAAGGTCACCGTTCACAAGCCGCACGCCCCGATCGCCGCGATTTTCGAAGATGTTGGCGTGGTCCTGACCCGCACCCGGCAAGCGCCGTCTCATGGCTGACGTTCTGATCGCGCTTGGCGGCAATGTCGGCGACGTCCGCGCGACATTTCAAAAGGCGATCGCCAATATCTGCGGCATGACGCAGGCGGCGTTGCTGGCACGGTCGTCGGACTACGCCACGCCGCCCTGGGGCGATGAGCAGCAGGCCGGCTTCATCAACGCCTGTATCGAAATCGAAACCAGCCTCGATCCCCACGCATTGCTGTTTACGCTGCACAAGGTCGAAAAGAAGTTCGGCCGCGATCGCGCCAACGAAAAACGCTGGGGTCCGCGCACCCTGGACCTCGATCTGATCGCCTATGACGACGTTTCGATCGAAAAGCCGGAACTGACGCTGCCGCATCCCCGGCTGTTCGAACGCGCCTTCGTGCTGGTGCCGCTGGCGGAGATCGTACCCGATCGTGTCATTGCGGGACACAGCGTCACCGCCGCGCTCGCGCGGCTATCCACCGAGGGAATCCTGCGGTTACCCGACCTCGGCTGACCAAAAGGGACCCAAAACAACCGTTTGGCTTGGCGGTCGGCACGTGGCAATTTCCTGCTGACAGTGGGAATGGCCCGAAGGAACGACCTGCCGAATGACATCTGTAACCGACCACCTGCGGCTGGCAGCGGATTTTGCGCCGGCAACCTATGACGACTGGCGCAAGCTGGTCGATGGCGTGCTGAAGGGCGCGCCGTTCGAGAAGCTGGTCGGCAAGACCTATGACGGTTTGAAGATCGAACCGATCTATCGGCGCGCGCACGACGCCGCACCGGTCGCAGGCCGGCCTGCGGCCGCGCCCTGGAAGATCATGCAGCGGATCGATCATCCGGACGCCACGATGGCGAACGCGCAGGCGCTGCACGATCTTGAGCACGGCGCCACCGGGCTGACGCTGGTGTTCGCCGGCGCCAATGGCGCCCACGGCTTTGGGCTCGAACCATCCGCGGAAGCGATCGAGAAGGTTCTCGATGGCGTCTTCATCGATGCGGGCATTGCCATCGAACTCCAGATCGGCCCTCAGTCCCGCATGGCCGCGATTCACATCGCCGAATATGTCAAGCGCAAAGGCCTCACCCCCGCGGCCTGCGATATCCGGTTCGGGCTCGATCCGGTCGGCGCCTGCGCGGTGTGGGGCTCCAGTCCCTACGCCTGGCCCGAGATCGTGCCCGCGGTCACCGGCGCGATCAAAGGCCTCGCGGGAATCGGATTCAAAGGTCCGTTCGCGGTCGCCGATGGGCGGGTGATCCACGATGCCGGCGGATCGGAAGTACAGGAGCTGGCGTTCGTGCTCGCGGCCGGCGTCGCCTATCTGCGCGCGCTGGAGGATGCCGGTGTTGCGCTGGAAGATGCGCAAGGCATGATCTATGCGCGGCTTGCCGCCGACGCCGACCAGTTTTTGACGATGGCAAAATTCCGCGCGCTGCGATTGTTGTGGGCGCGGGTCGAAGAGGCCAGCGGCCTTGCGCCGAAGCCGATCCTCATTGCCGCCGATACCGCATGGCGGATGCTGACCCAGCGCGACCCTTACGTGAACATGCTGCGCGCAACCATGGCGACCTTCTCCGCGGGACTCGGCGGCGCCGACAGCATCAATGTGCTGCCGCATACGCTGGCACTGGGATTGCCAGATCCGTTCGCGCGGCGCGCGGCGCGCAATACGCAACTGGTGCTGCTGGAGGAATCCAATCTCGCCAAGGTCTCCGATCCAGCCGCCGGCTCCGGTGGCATCGAAACCCTGACGCAGCAGCTTTGCGAGGCCGCGTGGCCGCTGTTTCAGGAAATCGATAAAACCGGTGGCGTGTTCGCTTCCCTTGAGCAAAACCTGATCCAGCGCAAGGTCGCGGCGACACGGGCCGTGCGTGAAGCCAACATCGTCAGGCGCAAGGAGGTGCTGACCGGCGCCAGCGAATTTCCAAACCTGCACGAGGCTCACGTCGCGGTGCTGGCAGCGGAGCCGGTAGCGCTTGCGCCCTATGGCGAGGCCAAATTCAAATTCGACGCGCTGCCGCCGATGCGGCTCGCCGCGCCGTTCGAACGCTTGCGCGACCGGTCGGAT
>WNGK01006112.1_pt1 | contig 12673 bp, 13 predicted proteins | sample 5400601 | NCBI WGS metagenome assembly WNGK01 (sample SAMN13153376, study PRJNA577476) | soil metagenome | isolation source: 60 cm soil or saprolite under Garry oak tree replicate 1 | place: USA:California | collected 2016-06-15 | reverse complement strand
GATCAGCCGCATGGGACACCTCTGTTGAGGACAGTTGCCGGGAGTCTAGCCGAAGGCCACGACGCACACCAGCACGGCTGCAGCCGCGTGGGAAATGTAGTTTGAGTGGTCGCGGCCCTGGGTTAGACTCCGGGTGCCCATCTTCGTCCAAGGCCCACATGGTGACACGGCCCGAACGACGGAAGCCGGCCACCAGGAACCTCCATGAGAGCGAGGACCAACCGATGAGCAAGACGACCGTCGTCGAGAAGTGGGTGGACGAGGCAGCGGCCCTGACCAGACCGAGCAAGGTCATGTGGGCCGACGGGTCCAAGCAGGAGTACGACCGGCTCGTCGAGGAGATGCTCGGCGACGGGACCCTCCTCGAGCTGAACCAGAAGACCTATCCAGGCTGCTTCCTCCACCGAAGCCATCCTCAAGACGTGGCGCGCACCGAGCAGCTCACCTTCATCTGCTCGCGCGAGGCGGATGATGCGGGGCCGACCAACAACTGGATGGCGCCCGCCGAGGCGAAGGCCAAGGCCGCCGGCTACTTCAAGAACAGCATGAAGGACCGGCGCATGTGGGTCATCCCGTACCTCATGGGGCCGGCGGGCTCGGCGGCGAGCCGGACCGGCGTCATGGTCACCGACAGCGCCTACGTCGTGGCGAGCATGCACATCATGACGCGCGTGGGGCAGGTCGCCATCGACCACATGCGGGCCGACGACGACTTCATCGCGGGCCTGCACGGGATGGGCGACCTCTCGCCAGAGCGTCGACTCATCCTCCACTTCCCGGAGGAGAAGCTCATCTGGAGCGTGGGCTCGGGCTATGGCGGCAACGCTCTTCTCGGAAAGAAGTGCCACGCGCTGCGACTCGGGTCTTCCCAGGCGCACCAGGAAGGCTGGATGGCCGAGCACATGTTCATCCTGGGCGTGGAGGACCCCGAGGGCCGGATCACGTACTTCGGGGGCGCCATGCCGAGCGCCTCCGGCAAGACCAATCTCGCCATGGTCGTGTCGAAGCTGCCCGGGTACCGCGCGTGGACGCTCGGCGACGACATCGCGTGGATCTACGTCGACCCGGAGGGCCAGCTTCGCGCCATCAACCCGGAGCGCGGCTTCTTCGGGGTCGCGCCCAATACCAGCGCGGCCACCAATCCCAATGGCATCCAGATGGTGCGCTCCAACACCATCTTCACGAACGTGGCCATGACGCCGACCAAGGAGCCCTGGTGGGAAGGCATCGGCGCGGCGGCGCCTGCGGGCACGGTCGACTGGCAGGGCAGGCCGTGGACGCCGGGCGGCGCCCCCGCCGCGCATCCCAACTCGCGCTTTACTACACCATGCAACCAGTGTCCCTCCATTGCTCCCAACTGGGAGGACCCGAAGGGCGTGCCGCTGTCAGGCTTCATCTTCGGGTCCCGCCGGACGAACGTCATCCCCATGGTCTTCGAGAGCTTCGGCTGGCAGCACGGCGTGTTCCTTGGCGCGGCCATGAGCACCGAGACCACCGCCGCCATCACCGGTCAGGTCGGGGTGGTCCGCCGCGATCCCATGGCCATGATCCCGTTCTGTGGGTACAACATGGGGAGCTACTTCGCCCACTGGCTCGCCATGGGTCCCCGGCTCGCCAACCCGCCGAAGATCTTCCGGGTGAACTGGTTCAGGCGTGACACCGAAGGCCGCTTCCTGTGGCCGGGCTACGGCGAGAACGCACGGATTCTGAAGTGGATGGTCGACCGCATCCACGGCCGCGGCAAGGCCGTGGAGACGCCCCTCGGCTTCATCCCTCCCGCCGACGCCCTCGACCTGACCGGCCTCGACATCGACCGCAGGCGCGTGGAGCGGGCCCTCGCCTGGGACCGGGACGAATGGCTGGATGCCCTCACCGATCTCAACGTCTTCTTCGAAGCCTTTGGCCGTCGCCTGCCCGGTCAGATTCGCCAGGAGCTGGACCTCATGGTCCATCGCCTCAAGGGCAGCCGCTAGCGGGCCGCAGTAGACACGGCTGGCAGAGGCGGCCGGAGGCATTCATGAGCGACATCGAGATGTATCACGACGGCTCGCGGCAGCTTCAAGAGCGGTTCGAGACGCGGCGGCTCGCCGACCGACTCGTCGAGGTCATCGCGCACACGACTTTCACGGACGCCGATCGCGCGTTCATCGAGAGCCGGCCGATGTTCTTCCTGGCCACCGCGGACAACGAGGGGCGGCCTGACTGCTCCTACAAGGGCGGGCAGACCGGATTCATCCGGGTCGTGGAGCCGGGGACGCTCGCGTTTCCGAGCTACGACGGCAACGGCATGTTCAAGAGCCTCGGCAACATCCTGGTCAATCCCTACGTGGGCATGCTCTTCATCGACTTCGAGAGTCCCAAGCGACTGCGGGTGAATGGGCGGGCCTCAGTGCACGAGGACGATTCCCTGCTCGCGGAGTTCGTTGGAGCGCAGGTCATCGTGCGCGTGCAGGCGGAGGTCATCTTTCCCAACTGCCCGCGCTACGTCCACAAGATGCAGGTGGCCGAGGAGTCGCCCTACGCGCCGTGCGAGGGTCACACCCCGCCCGTGCCCGAGTGGAAGACGCGCCCGGTCTTTCGCGAGGTGCTGCCGCGAAGCGACCCGGCGGCCTCGGCGTAGACCCGAGTCCCTGGCCTCGGTCTATGAAGCGCAGCACGCATCGCATTCTCACCACTCATGCCGGCAGCCTGCCCCGTCCCTCCGACCTTCTCGAGCTGATCCAGACGCGAGCGGCGGGACGGCGCGTGGACGACACGGCCCAAGACTCGCGGCTCCGAGAGGCGGTCGGGGAGATCGTCCGGAAGCAGGTCGAGCTGGGCGTCGACGTGGTCGACGACGGCGAGATGAGCAAGCCGGGCTTCATCCACTACGTCAACGAGCGCCTCGCGGGCTTCGAGCCGAGCCCCGATGCTCCCGCCGGCAGCACGTGGGCGCGCTCGCGCGAGGCGCAGGCGTTCCCCGAGTTCTACGAGTGGTTCGGCCGCGTGCTGCCGAGCCCCGGCTCGACGGCCGCTCATCTCGCCTGCACGGGCCCCATCGCCTACAAGGGACACACGCTCCTCCAGGCCGATCTCGCCAACCTGACGGCCGCCCTCGAGGGCGTGAGCCCCGCCGAGGTGTTCGTGCCCGCCATCTCACCCTCGAACGTCGAGGAGTGGAACCGGAACAAGTTCTACAAGACGCCCGAGGAGTATCTGTTCGCCATCGCCGACGCCATGCGCGAGGAGTACCGGGCCATCGTCGACGCCGGCTTTCTGCTCCAGATCGACGACCCTCGCCTGGTGACCTACTGGATCCTGAACCCGGGGATGAGCCTCGCCCAGTGCCGCAAGTGGTGCGACGCGCGCGTCGAGGCGCTCAACCACGCGCTGCGCGGCATCCCGGAGGACCGGGTGCGCTTCCACACCTGCTACGGCATCAACATGGGCCCGCGCGTCCACGACATGGAGCTGAAGGACGTCGCGGATATCATCCTGAAGGTGCGGGCGGGCGCCTACTCGCTCGAGGCGGCGAACCCTCGCCACGAGCACGAGTGGCGGGTGTGGCGAGACGTGAAGCTGCCGGAGGGGAAGATCCTGATCCCGGGCGTGATCACCCAGTCGAGCGTCCTCGTGGAGCACCCGGAGCTGATCGCCCAGCGCATCGAGCGCTTCGCCAGCGTGGTCGGCCGCGAGAACGTCATCGCGGGCAGCGACTGCGGCTTCGCGACCTTTGCCGGCTCCATGGAGATCCACCCGAGCATCGTGTGGGCAAAGCTCGGCGCGCTCGCCGAAGGCGCGCGCATCGCGTCGCGGCGGCTCTTCTAGGGGTCAGGTCTTGCAATACGACATTCTGGTGAAGGCCGTTGCCCATTGTCGTATTGCAAGACCTGACCCCACTTCTTACTTTTGGTACTTGAACGATACGTTCACGCGAGCGCGATAGGACGTGACCTTGCCCTTCTCGATGGTCACGTCGAGCCGCGAGACCTCGCCCACCCTGAGATCGCGCAGGGTCTTGCCCGCGGTCTGTACCGCGTTCTTGACCGCATCCTCCCAGGACACCTTGCTCGTTCCCACCAGGTCCGTCACCCGATAGACGCTGTTGCTTGCCATCGCCTGTCTCCTTGTGGGGGGTGGAGTATTCCCATGGCCCGCGTGTGCGGGGAGGATAGTCGAGGCTTGCCGGCTGGGCAAGCGGCCCCGCCGAGGCAACGATGGACTGGCGCCGGCTCGTTCAGGCGCGACGGAACTTGAAGTTGAAGCGGCGGATCTCGAACTGCTGGTTCGGATTCGGTGTCCACTCGACGTGCTTCTGGAGCCCGTAGTCCTCGTACGGCTGGACGACGGGGATCCACGGCAGGTGCTCGAGGAAGATCTTCGTCATCCTCCGGTACGCGTCGCCGCGGAACTTCTCGTCGATGGAGAACCGCGCGGCGTTGCCGAGCTCGTCGAACTCGGGATGGCGCCAGTAGTCCTGCGGCCCGCCCGGCCCGAGCAGACGCCACATCATCCCGTCGGGATCGGCGAGGGTCGAGGTCGGATCGGACCACCAGAGCCCCTTGAAGGTCTTCTCGCGGTTCTTCTGCGCGCGGACGGAGTATTCGAAGACCTCGACCCTGGCGTTGACGCCGACGTCTCGCCACATGCCGACCACGGCCTCTGCCATCGGCTTGTCGTTTGCCATGTAGCCGACCGTCGTCTCCAGGACGATCTCCTCGCTCCGGTAGCCCGCCTTCTTCAAGCGCTCGCGCGCTTCCTTCGGGTCGTACCTGAAGGGCGGCAGCGAGGCGTCATAGTGGTTGTCGCCCTTGGCGATCATGCTGTTGGGCACGATCCCGCGCCCGCGCCACAGCTCCTTCACGATGGTGTCGCGGTCGACGGCGAGGGAAAGGGCCTGCTTCACGAGGGGATTGTCGAGGGGCCTGACCTTGGAGTTGGCGGCGAGGACGTACAGGCCCGCGTAGAGCGCGCCGACCACGCGCGTGGAGGGGTGAGCGTTCACGCGCTCGCCGTGGTCGGGCGGGAGCTGCGTGATGACATCGACCTCGCCCTTCAGGAGGGAGGCGATCCGCGGGGCGGCCTCCGGGACGGACCGGAAGATCATCCGATCGAAGTCCGACCTCCCCGCCCAGTAGTCCGGGTTCGCCTCGAACACCGCCTTGTCGTCCTTGACCCACGAGACGAACCGGACGGGACCCGTGCCGATGGGCTTCTGGTTGAAGGTGTCGACGCCCACGCTCTCGAGGTATTTCTTCGGCACGATCTGGCCGCCGTAGAAGGCAAGGCGCGCAGGCAACAGCGGATCGGGCTTCTTCGTGTGGACGACGAGGGTCGCCGCGTCCGGCGTCTCGATCCGGTCGATCGACGTGAACACGGTCGACACGCGCACCTTGGCGGCCGGGTCCAGCGTGCGGTCCAGGCTGAACTTCGCGTCCGCCGACGAGAACGGATCGCCGTTGTGCCACTTGACGCCCGGCCGCAGCTTGAAGCGCCAGGTGGTCTGCCCTTCGAGCTTCCACTCGGTGGCGAGGCCGGGATGGAGCTTCTGGTCGGGATGGCGCGAGACGAGGTTGTCGAACACGTTGAAAGACACGCGGATATCGTTCGCCGAGGTGCTCATGTGCGGGTCGAAGGTGGCGATGTCGCCCCCCTGGGCGACGACGAGATCACGCTTCTGGGTGGTCTGAGCCTGGGCCGGCGTGGCGAGGGGGGCGAACGCGCCGGCGGCGCCCACGAGGGCCAGATTCTTCAGGAGGTCACGCCGGCTGATGTTCGTCATGATCGTCGCGCGTCAGGCCGGCCTCGGCGGCAGCCCCTCGCTCACGGCATCGTGGACCATGCGCACCAGCGTGGTGATGTCGAAGACGGGCAGGCCGGTCGCCAACTGGAGATCCGCGCGATACGGCGGCATGTTGGTGCACTCGAGAACGAGGGCGCCGATCTCCGGGTGAGCCGCCAGCATCCGGCGGGCGACCGTCAGGTGCTCCTGGCGGGCCACCTCCACGTCGAGCTCGAGCTGGTCGTCGAGGAGCACGCGGGTGAACTCCTTCTCGGTCTCCATGCCCGCGATGACGACGGGGATGTCCTTGGTGATCCCCGCTCCCGTGAAGTGCTCGGGGCGGAGCGACGTGGCGTCCACCGTCATGATGCCCACGGCCCGGCCGGGCGCGAGCAGGCGGTGGACGAGGGGCACGAGGAGGAGACTCGAGGTGAAGACGGGGACCGACACCGCCGCCGCCACCTCGTCCTGGAACTTGGCGAGAAAGCCGCAGTTGGTCGTCACGGCCCGCACGCCCTCGCGCTCGAGGGCCCGGGCACCCTCGATGAAGGCGGGGAGGAGCTCGCGCTGCCCGTGGCGCACCACGCGATCCGGGGACGCGCCGCGCACGCGGTGGTAGAGCACGGGAAAGTCGAAGGTCGCCGCATTGCCCATGTCGCCGGGGATGCGGGGGAACTGCGTGTCGAGCATGAGGATGCCCACCGAATGCCCGAAGATGTTCTGCCCGCCGCGGACCCTCATGTGTCCTCCTGTTCAGCCCTCGCCTCGCCACGCTCGAGCTTTACGGCAGCTCGACCGCGTCTCGGCTCGAAGGGCACACGCACCTAGTTGAGCTGCGCGAGCTTCTGTCGCACCTTCCTGAGGTGGCCTTTCACGGCCTCGTGGTCCTTGGTATTCGGGAACTCGGTCAGATAGCGCTCCCAGTCCGCGAGGCTCCGCTGGATCTCGCCCATGTTGCTCCAGGCGATGCCGCGATCCCGCCACTCGCCCGCGGCTTTCGAATCGAGCACCAGGAGGCGATCGATGGCGCCGACGACCTTGTCCCAGGCCTGACGCTGCCAGTAGATGGCCTTGAGGTTGGCGAGCATCCGCCCCAGGAGCTGCCGGCCCGACACCGGCGCGTAGTGCTCGTCCGTCAGCGTCACTTTCCTCCCGAGGACCCGCCCCACCAGCTTCTCGCAGCTCTCTGGGGTCAGGAGGGCCCCCCCATTGAACGGGTCGAGGAAGATCTGCGAATCGTCGAGACGCGCGCCCGCGATGAAATGCCCCGGCAGCCCTATCCCCTCCACGGCGAGCCCCAGGCGCTTGCCCACCTCGATCAGGACGAGGGACAGCGTGATGGGAATGCCCTGCCGTCGATCGAGCACGTCGTTGAGGAAGCTGTTGCGAGGGTCGTAGTAGTCCTCGCGATTGCCCGCGAAGCCTTGCTCCACGAAGAGGTATTCGCGAAGCCGGTGCAGGCGGCCCAGAGGATCGGTCGAGCGCCGCGACCCGTCAACGCCGCGGGCGAGCCCATCGAGTCTCTCCAGGTACGCATCCACCTCGAGCGCCGGGTACTCCCACCGGGCGATGGTGAGGGCGGCTCGCGCGAGATCGAGACGACCATCGGGCCGCGAGACCAGCGTGGCAAGCTCGCGGAGCGACGGATCGGCGCCCATCAGCAGCCGGGGGCGTGATGAATGCCGGCGGTCTTGAGGGCCGCGAGCTGGATCTCTTCGGCCAGCGACATGGTGCGCGCGGCGGCGCGGCGGGCGGCCTCCTGGTCGTCGGGCGTGGTGGCGAATCGGAGGAGCAGGGAGCGGCCGAGCAGGTGATGGAAATGCTCGTCCGGCTCGATGACATCGCGATAGAGCGTGGCCGTGACCTTGTCCCCCGCCCGGTCGCAGAACTCGATGAACTGCCGATTCTTCACGACGGCGATCGCCTCGCGGGTGAATTGCCCCGCGGCCACGCGCTCCACGGTCGTCTTGAGCGTGTCCAGGTACTGGAAGAGCGGCCCGTAGCCCTTGGCGACCGGATTGAAGCCGGCGGCATCGAATCCCAGCTCACGGAGGCGGTCCACGATCATGCGGTAGTGCTTGGCCTCATCCCCGGCCTGCCGCGCGAAGGCCATCTTGACGTCGACGTCATTCGTGGTCACCTGCCACCGCGCGGCGATCTCGGTCGCCTCGATCTCGTTCCGGAGGGCGACCTTGAGAAGATTGAGGACATTGAGGTCGCCCTCCACCTCCGGCTTCAGCGTGTCGTCGGGCGCGAGCCGCTTGAGGATGGCCTGGTTGCCCTCGTCGAGCTCGCGGACGAACTCCTCGGACGTCACGCCGGGACTCCCGTCTTGAGAAGCTCGGGCAGCTCCTGGGTCAGCGTCTCCTTGGTGACGACCCTGGTGCAGCGCCCGTGGAGAGGCTGCGTCTCGCGGGCCAGAGCGTGGGTGGTGAAGCCCAACACGGGAGGGCGCGGCGCCACGCCCTCGAGCGCCTGAAAGGCGGCGGCGTAGTCCAGGTCGCGAGCGGTGAGATCGACGATGACAAGGCCCGCCGGCTCCGCGAGCGCGGCCGTCAGCTCTTGGGGCGTCCTCGCGAAGACGAGCGGGGTCCCGACCATGCGAGCCGTCTCACGGATCCGGGCGACGAAGAACAAGTCCTTGACGACCGCGACGACCCTGGCCTGCATGTGGATCGGCGGTCAGTCGTCCTGCTCGGTATTGCCGAGCCAGTACCGGTTCCACTCGGCCAGGTGGGTGAGGGTGGCGAAGTCGCGCATCCGATCGAGATAGACCATCCCGTGGAGGTGATCCGTCTCGTGCTGGACGACGCGCGCGAAGAATTCCTTGAGCTCGCCCTCGATGCGCTGGCCTTCACGGTCGTAGGCCTCGAGCCGCACCGACGTGAAGCGGGGGACCATGCCCCGCATGTCGGGCACGGAGAGACACCCTTCCCAGCCCTCCTCCATCTCCTCGGTGAGGGCCGTCACCACGGGGTTGACGAGAATGGTGAGGGGGATGCTCGGCGCCTCGGGATAGCGGGGATTGCCGTTGACCTCGACCACGCAGATCTGCTTGAGGACGTGCACCTGCGGAGCGGCCAGGCCGGCGCCGTTGTACTCGCGCATGGTCTCCACCATGTCGTCGATGAGCCGCTGGATGTCCGGAGAGCGGATCTCCTCGACGGACACGGGCAGCGCCTGCTGGCGCAGCACCGGATGACCCAGGCGAGCGACTTTCAAGATGGCCATGACATCGATTCTCGCCTGAAGTGTAGCACGGCTCGCTATCCGGTCTTGAGTCCCAGGACGTTGAAGGCGGGGACGGGCCTGGCGAATCCCTTGAGACTCAGCTCGCCCTTCGGCTCGCAAGTGATGAGCGCTTCAACCTTGTACAGCACCCGGGAGGAGATCAGGATCTCGCCGGGTCGAGCCTCGGCGCAGAGGCGCGCCGCGAGATTCGAGACCGAGCCGATGGCGCCGTAGTCCCAGCGCCCCTCGAAGCCGATGGCGCCCAGGGTGGCCGGGCCCTGCGCGATGCCCATCCCGAAATGCAGGTCATAGCCGCTGCGGCGCCACTCGGGCACCAGGGCCTCGATGCGGCCACGCATCGCGAGCGCCATGCGGATGGCTCGCTCCTCGGCGTCGCGCATCTCGACCGGATCGTTGAAGAACACCATGAGGCCGTCGCCCGCGAAGTGCTCCAGTGTCCCCTCGGCCTCCAGGATGAGCCGGCCCATCTCGGCGTGGTACTGGTGCAGCACGCCCATCACCTCTTCGGGCCCCGCGGTCTCGGCGAAGGCGGTGAAGCCGCGGAGGTCCACGAACACCACGGTGATCTCACGCCGGTGGCTCTTGAGCGGGTCCGCGGCGCCGCCGGTCACGATGAGCTCGGCGAGCTGGGGCGAGAAGAACCGCTTGAGCCGCCCCAGCCGCTCGAGCTGCGCCACCTGGGAGCGGACGCGCTCCTCGAGGTTGGCGTTCAGATCCGCGAGCTCGGCGGCCTGCGCCTGGACGGTGCCGTAGAGATCCTTGATGCGGAGAAGCGAGCGCACCCGCGCCACCAGCTCGCCCACGTTGACCGGCTTGGTCAGGAAGTCGTCGGCCCCGGCCTCGAGCCCCTTGATGCGCTCGCGGGTCGGGTCCAGCGCCGTCACCATCACCACGGGGAGGATGCCGTACTCGGGGTTGGCGCGGATCCGCCGGCAGACTTCGTAGCCGTCCATGCCCGGCATCATGATGTCGAGGAGGACGAGGTCCGGACGCTCCGCTTCCACCTTCGCGAGGGCCTCCGGGCCGGAGGCCGCCGTCACCGTCGAGTAGCCCTTGGCGGAGAGGAGATCCACGAGCATCCTCACGTTGTGGACGGTATCGTCCACCACCAGGATCTTGGCCGCCATTGGATGCAAGCTAAGCCCGCTTCCCTCGAGTGTCAAGGCATGCGGTGATGCGGTGTTCTTGACTCACCGTACAGCGGTTGCTAGCATGCCGCTCACGGCCTTCCGGCCGCCTTCATGGGCGCTCACGAGGACGGACTCCCCGCTGGGTCAGCGCCATCGACCCCGGTGGCCGCCCCGGGTATCAGTGAGCGCTCGGCGGGGTTCCTCCTCTCTCACACCCCTCTCGGGTCCCTCGTCCGCGCCGTGGCCCGGCTGCGGCTCTCCGTGCACTTCAAGCTCCTGGCCGCTTTCATGCTGGTGGCCGTCGTGGTCGCCCTCATGGGCGCCATGAGCCTCGAGATCATCACGCGCATGTCGCGACAGAGCGAGGCCATGCACGTGGCCCACCAGCGGGTCAGCTCCGCCCGACAGGCCCAGCACGCCCTCGCCATGCAGATGAGCTTCACGGCCATGGCCCTCGTGCTGAGGGACGAGGCGACCATCGCGAGCATCCTCCGCGAGAACAACCGGTTGAATGCCATGCTCGCGGAGATCGAGGACGGCGCGCCCCTCGAGGAGCGCGAGATCATCCAGCGCATCCGTACCGCCCAGGGCGAGGTCATGGCCACGGTGGCCGACGTGGCGAACCTGGTTCGCGACGGCAAGATCGAGGAGGCGATGGGGCTCCAGCTCACGACCGGCTATCCTCTCTTCCAGCAGGTCGAGGGCCTCGTGGAGCAGGTCGTCCGGATCGAGGAGAGCAGCATGGGCAGGCTGCGCGCCGCCACCGCCCTCGCGAACCGCCAGGCCTTCTACCTCATGGGCGGCCTCATCATCGCCTCCATCCTCCTCGCCCTCCTGCTCGGCTTCGTGACGTCGTGGTCCTTCATCATCCCCGTGCGGGAGGCGCAAGGGTTCCTGGGCCGCCTCGCCAAGGGCGATTTCGGCACGCGGGTGGTCGTCCCCAACCAGGACGAGTTCGGCGCCCTCGCCGCCCGCATGAACGACATGAGCGCGGAGCTGCGCCGGCTCTACGAGGACCAGCGCGAGGCGGCCCGCCAGCTCGGGACGCTCAATAGCCAGCTCGCGCGGGCGAGCCAGGCCAAGTCGGAGTTCCTGGCCAACATGAGCCACGAGCTGCGCACGCCCATGAACGCGATCCTCGGCTTCACCGAGATGATCCTCGACGATGTCTACGGCGAGGTGCCGGCGGAGGTGCGGAGTCCCCTGGAGGACGTGCAGACGTGCGGTCGTCAGCTCTTGCGCCTCATCAACGACGTGCTCGACCTGTCCAAGATCGAGGCGGGGCGCATGGAGCTGAGTCTGACCGACTACTCGGTGCACGAGGTCGTGGAGACGGCGCGCACCTCCCTGCGCTCTCTCGCCGCCGAGAAGGGGCTCGAGTTCACCGCGGAGGTCGAGCCCGACATTCCCCTCGCCTATGGCGACGGCAAGCGCATCACCCAGTGCCTGACCAATCTCGTCGGCAACGCCCTCAAGTTCACCAAGGAGGGCACGGTGGCCATCCGCGCCCGACTCGACGGCGACCGGGTCGTGTACACGGTGAGCGACACGGGCATCGGCATCGCGGTTGACCAACTCGATCACATCTTCGGTGAGTTCCGCCAGGTCGACGCGAGCATCAGCCGACAGTTCGGGGGGACGGGGCTGGGATTGAGCATCACCAAGACGTTCGTGGAGCTCCACGGAGGGCGCATCTGGGTCGAGAGCGAGCCGGGCCGCGGCTCGACCTTCCACTTCGCGATTCCTCTGCGCTTGGCGGAAGTCACGGAGGGTACATGAGCCAGAAGAAGATCCTGCTCGTCGAGGACAACGAGTTCAACCGAAAGATCGTCCGCGACCTTCTCGCGCGTCAACCCTATGGTCTCCTGGAGGCCCACGACGGCGAGGCCGGCGTCGAGGCGGCGCGCCGCGAGAAGCCCGACCTGATCATCATGGACGTCCAGCTCCCGAGGCTGTCGGGCCTGGATGCGACGCGACGGATTCGAGCCGAGCCCGAGACGGCCAAGATCCCCATCATCGTCGTCACCTCGTTCGCCCTCAGCGGCGACGACAAGAAGGCCATGGACGCGGGCGCCTCGGCCTATCTCGCCAAGCCGTACAGCCCCCGGCAGCTCCTCGACGCCATTCGCAAGATGCTGGGCGACGCGTGAGGTCCTGGAGCGGGAGGAGGAGAGCCATGCGCGTGCGCAGTCGGTGGACGGTAGCGTTGGCGGCCGTCATCGCGGCCGTCGTTCTCTCGCCCCTGCCTGCGATCGCTGGGCAGGAAGAGCAGTTCACCCCTGAGTACAAGGAAGTGCGGAGCGCCTTCGATCCGAAGCACACGCCGAGGATCGTGGCGCCGGACCGCGTCAAGCGGGGGGAGTGGTTCGATGTCACCATCACGGTGGGGGCGGGCGGCGATCATCCCTCGCTCGGCGAGCACTTCGTGCGCTACATCGCCCTCTACATCAACGGCGCGGAGATCTCTCGCGCCTACCTCCACCCGGTCTTCTCGTTCCCCAAGGTCACCTTCACCATCGCCCTCGACGAG
>WNGK01006111.1_pt1 | contig 12674 bp, 9 predicted proteins | sample 5400601 | NCBI WGS metagenome assembly WNGK01 (sample SAMN13153376, study PRJNA577476) | soil metagenome | isolation source: 60 cm soil or saprolite under Garry oak tree replicate 1 | place: USA:California | collected 2016-06-15 | reverse complement strand
GGGTCACGAAGCGGGTGCAGCTCTGGACCGGTGGCTCCCAGCGCAGCGCCTCCTCGATGACCTGGGGGAGCAGGGCGGGGTTGCCCCGCACTGTCGCATAGTGAGCCGGGTGGATCAGCAAAGCCCACAAGGTGTTGGCCAGCATCGCTGCTGTGGTCTCCACACCGCCGAAGACAATGACGCGCGCCGCCGCGAGAATCTCTTCGTTCGACAGCTCGCCAGAGGAGGCAACCGCTGCCAGGACGGAGTCGTCCGGCTCCCGCCGCAGCCGCTCGAGGTGCATGGCGGCGTACGCGCCGAACGTGGAGGCGGCAGCCTGCCCACGCTCGCGCACAGCGGGGTCGCGGGTGAAGTTGCCCAGGGCATGGGCGATGTCGGTGAACCAGCCCCGCACGGTAGGGAAGTCGTGGATGGGCAGCCCCAGCACAGTCATCACCGTCCAGAGCGCGAGTCTGTCCGCAAAGGCAGATTTCAGGTCTGCTTGTCCGCTCGCTACGAATCCATCGATCAAGCCGTGGACGTAGGACGTGATGGGAGCGGTCATCTGGGCCTGCACCTCTCGCGGGGCGAACGGCCCGTTGAAGGGATGCCGAAGCTGGCGCTGCCTCACGCCATCGGTGCTGAGCATGGTCTGGCCGAGCGTGTCTTCCAGCAGCGAAGAGGCCGAGGCCACACTGAAAGTCGTGCTGTCCAGCAGGATGGCCAGGCAGTCCGCGCGCCGGGTGACAAACCAGGCCTGCGCCTCAGGAACCCAGGAGACCGGCTCGTGCTCCTGGAGCGCTTTGAGCACCGGGTAGGGGTCGCGGGAGAGAGTCTCCAACTGCACTCGACTCCCCAGAGGAAACCGGATGCGGCAGTCATCATGCATTGGACTGCTCCTCGACTTGAAACGATGGCTGTTTTCGATAGTATAGCACGCAACCTCACGGGAATGCATCCAACATCGTAGCGGGGGGCGCGTCAAATTGTTTGGTCTTGTTTCACCTTCTCGAGCCAGGCGCGCATATCTGGCTCGTGCTCCTGGTGGAAATGAGCAAAGAACAAGCTACCGCTGACCGGCTCTTCTTCCAGCCCGAGGACGCGCCGCAGGTCCTGGAGCTCTTCCTCAGAAAAGGCCTCGAGGGTCTCGACCAGTTGCTGGAAGACGTCACGCGACTTGCTGAGCACCTCTGCCAAAGGACGATCGCGATTGGACTCGTAGATCCAGGCATTGATTTCATCGTCTTCCCGCAGTTCTGGCGGCCAGGGTGGGGAAAAGTCCGGTGCATGCTTTAGAAGCGCCTGGAAGCGCCGAACCGTCCGGCGACGCCAGCCGGTTAAGTGAGCCACGATATCCTTGATCGACCAGCCACCGGCGACTTCTGGCTGCGTCATATGAGCTTCCCCAATCTCGTCGAGCAGAGCTTCCCAGGCCGCCTGTTCATTGCGCAATTCAGTGAGGAGTTGAGTTTTGCTGAGAGACGTTCCCATGCTGCTTTCCTTTCATGCGGAACCGTGTGTACCACTTTCCCACAGAGTAGCACAAAAAGCAGGAAGAAGTCGTCCTCCTAGCGAGATCGGGTGCTTTTCATGCTCTTGTATGGAGCTGGCCTCCTTCTCTCCCCGTAGGAGAGAGCCTCTTCTTCACCTTAGCGATGGCGAAACCTTTCCCTGCTCTCCAAAAAAGTGACGGGCAATTTCATAACGGAGTCTCCACTTTGCAGCCAGGCTGGCCTTTTCGGTCGTCTGACGAATCGGTGATCTTGCTCCACACGCATCTTGAGGAGAGGACCAGTCGCCAGCCAGGTGAGCAGGGAGGCTCCTACGCTCTGGGTGCGATCAGCACAGAACGGCCCGCACGTTCCCCCCGCTGATATTGAGAATGGTGCCGGTACAAAAGCTGGCGGTAGCCAGATACAGCACGGCCTCCGCGATTTCCTCCGGTTCGCCCAGCCGAGCCAGCGGCACGCCCCTCTGCGCGAGTTCCCGCTGCTCCGCCGTCCTGGTGTCAGTCCCGAACTCCCTTGCGCGCTGCTGCATCAGCACCTCGACCAGGGGTGTCCTGGTCATGCCCGGCGCGACCACATTCACGCGGATGCCATCGGCAGCCAGTTCCCGTGCCAACATTTTGGCGAAACAGTGGGTGGCCGCCTTGGCCTGCGCGTAGGGGCCCAGGCCCCCATCCGGCTGCAGGGCCTGGTCGGACCCGGTGAAGACGATGCAGCCCCCGCCTCGCTCTTTCAGGAGGGGCACCGCCACGCGGCAGGCGTAGACGTGGGTGAAGAAGTTGATGGCAAACGCTTCCTGCAATTGCCCGCTTTCCAGGGTCTCGAAGGGCCCGGCAATGAGCGCACCGACGTTGGGTATCAGGATGTCGAGGACTCCTCCAAAAGGAGCAAGCGTGGCCTGCATGCCCTGCCGCACGCCATGGGCCGTGCGTAGATCGACCACTGCCGTCTGAACCCTCACCCCGGTGGTGCGCAGGGCCGCTGCCAGGTCCTCGACCCCTGTCTTGTCGCGGTCGAGCAGCGCCAGGTCGGCTCCCTCCCAGGCAAAGGCTTTCGCAATGGCGCGGCCAATGCCGCCCGCTGCGCCGGTAATGCACACCACTTTGTCCCGCAGGTCGCTCCTCATGAACACCCTCCTTCTCTGCCTTCTCGGCAGACCAGCACCGACAGGAGTAGCAGCGGTTCCACGCTGGAACGATTGGCGATGGCGCGGGGTACTCCGCGTGGGACAAGCACGTTCAGCCCGTGCTCCCAGGTGTAGAAACGCTCTTCACCCACGGTGATTGAGGCGTTGCCTGAGAGGACGAAGAGGTTCTCGTCGTAGGCTTCCTCAGCGTAGGGATGGACGCGGCCACCAGGCGGGATCTCCACCAGCGCCAGTCGCCCCCAGGGAGACGAAAAATAGTGTGACAGGTCGACTGTGGCGACCCGTAGCCGGACCTCTCGTATCCCCAGGCTCGCCGGGTGGAAGGCATTCGAGTCTTCGAGCAGGGCTGGCAGCGAAGGAATTCCTATTGGCTGGGAGATATATCCATCTTGCGGCGGCACGAGTTCTACCACCAACAGGGCCAGTTCCTCCCGAGAAGAGGTGTTGCGGATGCCGTGCCGCGTCCCCCTGGGCGCTATGGCCAGGAACCCAGGCCCAACCTCACAGGAGATACCGTTGGTCGTTAGAACCCCCGTGCCGCGCTGAATGTAGTAGATCTCGTCGGTGCGCTGGAGGTGCTCGCCCACCGACGACTCCTGCCCACCCGCGACCGGTGAGATCACCACATATTCGAGACTGTGCCAGGGGGAGCCAAGATGCCTGGGTATAGCCAAGGCTTTGTTGAAGACCGTACCCGTGCCTCCCAACTGCTCATAGGTTTGGACGGGACTGTCCGTGTCAGCGACGGAGAGCCCAGTCAGTTGATGGAGCACCATGATGATTGTTCCTTTCATTCCAGTCTTACAAGGGTTAATGCCGCTTCTTGCTGTCAGGCCCGCAGCGTGGCGAGCGCCGTGCGCAGTTCCATTTCGGAGACGTAGGTGAGGGGCAGGCCGGGTCGTTCTTCGACCGGCTGGCCCAGGTGCCGCAGGAGCACCATGACGTGATAGCCCTCGCGGCGCGGGAGGTAGCCGATTTTGTTGTCATCGCGGATGATTCTCATGAGCGCGTCGAGGTCCAGCGTCCGAGGAAGTACCGTCGGGACCCCGTTGCGTCCGAGCAGGGCATAGTGCTGTTGCACTTCCCGGTCGCTGAGCCACCCGCGCCGGTGGGAAATATGAGCCTCGACTAGTAACCCCAGCGCAATGGCCAGGCCGTGTTTCATGCCCAGCAGCGACTCCAGGGAGTGGCCGACCGTATGCCCGGCTTCCAGCACCAGTGCGGCTCCCTGTTCATGAGCGTCCTGGCGCATCACGGCCTGTTTCGCCTCAAAGCACCAGCGAAACACTTGCGCGAACTCGTCCAGCGAGTAGTGCGCCTGCGGATTGAGCAGGACCGCGACCTCTTCGTAGAGATAGGGATGGATGGCGAGCACATTTTTGACGAGTTCGCACAGACCGGAGCGAATCTCGTCGGGTGCCAGGCTCTGCCAGAAAGAGAGATACACCAGGGCGAACTCCGGTGCTTTGAAGGTCCCCACCAGATTCTTGATGAGTAAATCGAGCATCGGCTCCCCGTTGACGCCCTGCTTGCAGGAGAGGATGCTGTCCGTCGCCGCTAGCAGCGTGGTCGGGAGATGGACCAGCCGGATGCCCCTCACGACCAGGCTGGCGGCCAGCCCCGTGATATTGCCGACCAGACCCCCGCCGAGGGCGATGAAACAGGAGGCATGCGTCCCGCCGCCATGCGCACGTGCCTGGTAGAGCACGGAGAGAGCGGTCTGCATCAGTTTGGCCTTTTCCGTAGCGTGGAGCGGAACCAGCAGGCAGGGAACGTCCACTTCGCACACCTGCTCGTAGACCGGCTCGACTAATTCTACCGGCAGGTCGGCATCGACGACCAGCGTGAAGTGGTCGGCGTGCAGGGCGGCGAGTCGCTGCCTGAACTCCACCCAATCCGGGCGAGCGCGCACCTCAATCGGGTAGTCGTAGGTAATGCGAGGAGTTGCCCCCTCCTTTGTCTGGAGGCGAAACAGATAGGTTTGTTGGCTTTCCACCAGGGTTTGCATAGGTTCTTTACACCTTTCCTACCAATTGGTGACAGAATACGGAGCCTCTTGTATCTGGACAAGCACTTTCCCCAGGACTTCATGCAGGGCGAGCGGTTCAAGTCCATCCGGGACGAGCCGCTCCAGCGAAATGATGCGGTCGGTGATCCTGGTCGCCAGGTCCGTCCGGGAGAGGAGCGCCAGGGCTTGCGGGAGATCAACGTCGCAGATCATGCCGTTGGTCGTGACGATGTTCACCTCGCGAGGCACGACCTGGCCGAGAGGAAGCGATACTCGCCCGGCCAGGATGCCCACCTGGAGGAGCGTCCCCCCTTTGCGTACCACCGCAAGCGCCTGCTGGACTGCGGTAGGAGAGCCGGAAGCCTCGATCGCCAGGTCTACACCTCGACCCGCTGTGAGATCCCAGATGGCCGTCTCTGTTAGTTCATCGGTGATGATGAAAGTGGAAGCTGGTGCGCCCAGGCGCTCGACGAAGTGCCGCTTGCGTTCGTCCACCTCCACGACAATGAGCGAGAGGTCGCCCTGCGTTTCGGCGAGCAGCGCGACCAGCAGGAAACCGCCGATGCCACCAACACCGTAAAGCGCAACGCACTGGCCGGGTTCGATGCCGACCCGATCAAGGGCGTGCATCGCCACCGCGCACGGCTGTGCCAGCGCCGCAGCCTCATTGCTGCAGGTCTCCGGCACAGCCGCGCACATACTGGCAGGCACCTTCACCTTCTCAGCCAGTCCGCCGTGCGTATGGATGCCGTAGAGCACCGCCCGCTCGCAGATATTGGTGCGCCCGGCCAGGCACAGCGGGCACGTTCCGCACCACCTCCCCGCGCCCGGCACCACCCGCTGCCCGACGTGCAGATGAGTGACGGCGGTCCCGACCTGCATGACGATGCCCATAAACTCATGGCCCAGGATGACCAGCCCCTCGTGCCCACTCACGGGATGAGCGTGGTGAAGCGGGATCATCTTCGGTCCTGTGACAAATTCGGTCACATCGGTGCCGCACAGCGATCCCATGAGCGGGGCAACAAGCACTTCGTCCGGCCCGGGTGGACTGGGTTCGGGAACCTCCTCGACGCGCACATCGAGGGGGCCATGATAGACGGCTGCTTTCATGCTCTTTCGTTCTCCTTCCTTGGCTGAACAGGTGTGCTCCCAACAGAGCTCGACGTGAGCGTCTGCCAACTGCACAGCAGTCACTAAATATTGCCGTGGCGCAAGGCGTAGCATCTTAGGCTGATCGCGAGGAATGCCAGGCCACCGAGAGCGAGAACTTCTTCCCCACTACGTCCTGCCCGCGATCTTCCTGGTCGCCTCCTGCCTGACCGGTTGCCGCGTGAGAGCTGGCGTGGCGACGGCAAGCATGTCCGTTGTCCTTTGCCCGCACGCCACCTGGAGCAGGTATAGCTCACGCACGAGCGCCCGGTCGCGCCGACGCAGCCAGTCGCGGATCTCGTCGTGGAAGGGGGTGAGATCTTCCGGTGAGGGCGGAGTGTACGCCGCGCACGCCGCCACGAACTGGGAGGAAGCAGGGAGTTCTTCAGAATCTCCACCACAGGCCATCAAGTTTGCGGGGAGCGGCCAGAGGCGATCCGTCCCTGGCCCTTTTCGCTCATTCGTCCGCCCGTTGAGTTGCAAGCTTTGCAGTTCCCAGCCAGCGCCCAGCACCGGCATCCCTACCAACCAGGCCAGTAGGGTCAGATAACGCTGCAACATCGCGCTCCACGGGTCGGGTGTCTCCCGTTGGAGGTCTCCGGTGTCGATGGCACGCGCGCCGTTCATTCCCTCTGCCCCCTGGCCCTCTTCGATCAGGCACATTCCCTGCGTCCGCCCGAGCAGCAACCGGCAAAACAGCGGCCAGATGTGCTGGTCGAAGGTCTCACGGAAGAAGGCCTCGTCGGTCAGGAGGTCAGCGGCCTCGCCGTGAGCGGGAGCAGGTACTGGTGGAAGCACCAGGGGGAGGCCACCGGCGTGTTGTAGCTGTTGGATGATGGGAGCAGTGCCTGGTGCAAACGCGCCCAGGGTCACAATCGATGGCAGCGCAGAAGCAGGGAGCGCAGCACGCGAGCCACTTGCCAGGGCCTGGGCCAGGAAAGCATCGGGATCTCGCTCCCGTAGACGCGAGAGGTCTGCTCCCATCCTGGTTCGTGCGACGATGGTGCCGAATATCAGTGCAGCGATAAGGGCCACCACCCCGACCGGCACCAGCGCACCGAACGGGTGCGAGAAGTCTCCCGTGCGGCCGAGCAGGACACCGATCAGGGGAGGCCCGAAAGCCGAGGCAGGAGCCGAGAGGACGGAGACCACGCCTTGAGCCGTGCCAGGTCCCAGGGCGCTCTCCGCACCAATGTGTCCTGCCTCGTCGAAGACGGCAGCGTAGGGCAACGTTGTCCCGCAGGCAAACAGGGCCAATCCCCACCCGGCCACAAGCGGAGTGTGCAGGGGAAGGGCGAGCATCACTACGCCAGCACAGGCCAGAGCTGTTCCCAGGCGCATCAGCGCACTGTGCGTGTAGACCCTGCGCGAGAGCAGCATGCCGCCCAGAGGGCGAAAGATCATCCCTGAGAGCAGCCCCACCGCTCCCAGCATGGCCGCTATGGGCAGCGGCAGTCCATAGGAGAGGGCGAAGTAGACCGCCAGCCAGGGCGCAATCGCCTGCCCGAGTCCAAGCGTTCCCAGATGAACGAGCCCGATGGTCCAGAGCGAACGGGAACGAAAGGCCTCGGAAATACGCCGAGGGGCTGCGGTCGCAGGTGGACGTGCTTCACCGCTTAACGCGAGCAGGCAGAGGACGCTGGCAGCGAGTCCCAGCACACCCCAGGCCATAAACGCACCTTGCCAGCCGAAGCCACCCAGTAGAGTGGGGGTCGCAAACAGTCCCAGCCCGGCGCCGAGCTGCATCGCTCCTCCAAAGAGCCCCTGGCCGAACGCTGCGTAAGTCCCCTGGCGCGCCGCCTGTGAGGCAGCGACGATGGCTGCTCCGGCGCCCAGCCCGATCACGAACCGGCATAGCACGATCCAGACCAGGTCCGAGATCAGCGGCAGAAAACATCCACCTGCTCCGACCATGAGCAGTGCCCCGAAGAGTACGCGGCGCGACCCGTAGCGGTCGGCGAGCCAGCCTCCCGGCAAATAGGAGAGGCCGATCCCGATATAGAGCAGCGTGGAGAGGAGGCCGGCTACGCCGCTCGATATGTGCAGTTCGCGCTGGAGCAGTGGGATGAGCGGGCCGTAGTTGGTGAAATTGGCCGCAATGGCCACCGCTGCCAGTGCCAGCGTGCTCAGACGCAGAGCTGTACCCAGGAGATCGGTCGACCGGCTTTGCAGCCTCATGTCTGTTCGCGCAATGCTCATCATTCCCTCGTTCCTTTGCTCTACTTTTCGTTTGACCGCTTCATCCGTGAGCAAGCTACTGGCTTGTCCACTCTGGTCGGCCTGCTCGTGCTGCAACCGCTGCTCCGGTCTCAGCCTGCATCATAAAGTCCGCCAGAACCGACCAGTCTTCGTGCGCGCGCCCTCCCATCCGCGCAGCCAGGAGATGTTCGTAGACAATCTCTGCAAACGGGACTGGCATATCAACGTGATCCGCGGCCTGGAGAATCAGTTCCACATCCTTGAGCCCCATCGCCACCGGAAAGCGCGCCTCGCTGTAGTCCCGCTCCCCGATCATGCGGCCGTACCCTTCGTAGACCGCTCCCTTGAATAGGGGAGATTCCACCAGCATACGTAGGAACTGCGCCCGGTCCGCACTGTACTGCTCGACCAGGGCTGCCGCCTCGCCCATGGCCTCGATGGCTGCGGCAATGAGGAAGTTGTAGCCCAGTTTGACCACATTGGCGACCTCCACGCGCTCTCCCAGGTCGTAGATGTGCCTGCCGAGGGCCTCTAGAATTGGGAGTACGCGCCCTTTGGCGTCAGGGTGTCCGGAGAGAAAGATCGAGAGCTGGGCGGCTTCAGCCACCTCCGGGCGACCCAGCACGGTGCCAGCAAGGTAGTGGCTCCCTTGCTCCTCGTATACCTTCGCCAGTTGCGCCGCTACCTCCGGTGAGACCGTACTGAGCGAGAGGTGGATACCCCCCTGACCAATCCGCCGCAGGATGCCCCCCTCTCCCAGGGCTACCTGCAGGAGCGCCCGATCATCCGGCACCATGGTGAGCACGATACCTCCCGGCTCGATCACATCCCCAGGCTTCAGCGCCTGGGATGCCCCCTGTGCGAGGAGCGGAGTCAGGCGCTCCTCGTGGAGGTCGAACCCTCGCAGCTCGAACCCTGCTTGCAAGAGGTTGAGCGCCATCGGCTGGCCCATCTGACCCAGCCCGACGAATCCGATGCTTTCCTTCATGCTTGTTTCCTTCCTTCGTGTTGCGCGTGTCGGCACACAAAACGGACGTCACGTTTCGGCATAGACGACAATGCCCCGGCCGGTTTCGGGGACGTAGATGTGGTTGGTGAGCGGATCGACTGCCACGCTGTGGGCCTTCTTCACGGTGGCAACATTCTCCACCCAGGTACCTGTTGTAGCATCGACGACTGAGAGCACCGGTCCGCTGGTGTTGGTGAAGGCGGCCAGGTAGAAGCGCTGGTCGCCCCGGTTGTACCAGACCTCATCGCTGCCGCTCGTCTGGAGGACCGTGGCGACGACCTGGCCGTTCAGGGCGCTGATGATTACGGGATGCCCAGAACAGCCCAGGAGCAGTTCCTGGGTAGCAGGGTCGAGCGCGATGCCGCTCGGATCGCAGGCCGGGAGCGGGTATTCCCTGACGAGCCGCTGCGTCAGTGGGTCAATGACCGCGACGGCACCACCAGGGTACAGCTTGTTAGCGGGCACTGACAGGTAGAACTGGTGTGTCTGGGCATCGAACACCGGGGCTTCAATACCGCCACTGGCATCGGCGAAGACCAGCTTGCCCACGATAGCGCGTTTGGTGACGGAGATGAATGTGGCAAAGGGCACGGCTTCCGAGCCGTTCGTCACGAGCAGGAGCTGATCCTGTGGATCGTAGGCCATTTCATCGGCCCGTTTCGTGCCGCCAGTAGTGAGGGTAGCGACAATAGTGCGCGAGGAGAGATCGATGACCTTGACCGTGCTATCGCCATCGGAAGCCCACAGTTGGCCGAGGTCATCCACCAGCACGCCGCCGGGTCCCTGCGTCTCGCGGCTCCCGTGAAACCCACGAAAGCCGCCGATCTGCCCGATGAGCGTGTCGGTGCGCGTGTCGATCAGGTCCACGCTGGCGTTACTCGCGTCGGCCAGGTAGTAGACCTGACTCTGGTCGTCGCCGAAACTGATATCGAAGGCCCACAGACCCCGTGGTGGGATGTTCGGACCTATGATGAGCGCAATCTGCCGCAAGCCCTGCGATGTCTCCTGCGCCTGTGCCTGATGTGTACTGACGACGTAGCTCACCGACGTGGCGATGATGGCCAGCACCAGCAAGATGGCCAGCGACCAGGTCAGCCTGGTTTTCACGTTCGTACCCACAGGCGCTCTCCTTCGTCCCGGCGAGAAAATGCGCAAATAGATCGCCGCTGCTCTTCTCGCCGTGAGCAGCCAGCGCGATAGAGCTGTCAGCAAAGCACTTGAACAAATGTACCAGAAGAGCAGGAGAAAAATCGCCCTTTCCTGACCGAAATGGAGGGAGACATTGACCGTGTTTTCCCGTGACATCAACCGATTCAGCGGTGACAGATGATGATACTTCTGCTGCGCATGTGACCAGCAAAACTCGGTCAAAGTCACGGGGGAAATCGGCCACAACATCTCACTATGCGAGAGCAGCGGAGGATATAGTTGTCCACGCAGGTATTTGACTGTCTGGCTTGCAGCGTCGGTTCGCTGCCAGGCCAAGGAAAAGGAAAGGATATCCATCGTGGAGCAGCGAAATGAACTGGCATCCCAGCCCTTGTTGCTTACCATCCCGCAAGTAGCAACAAAGCTCGGCTTGAGCCGTGCCATGGTCTATAATCTCATCAATAGAGAGGGACTTCCCGTCATTCACCTGGGAAGGGCTGTGAGGGTTTCAACAACGTCCCTCCAAAGATGGATAGAGGAACGTGAAGAGTCAGCACGCCTCTCTCAAGAGGAGCAGCGCTTCTTCCTGGCAGCCCACTAGACAAATTACTACGCTGGCACTCTAGACACCTATCCAGAGCGATTACATTGGTATTCTTGCTGATTCATTACGGCACATCTACAATCAGCGCTCATTGATCGGCTCCAGTGGTGAGCACTCATCTATTGCTATTTTTAAGACTATAAGAAAGAATAGCACTACAGGATGCGAAAAGGAAGTCCGTTAGGATATACCGAGCGAAAGGACGATTTTATGGCCAGACGCGGACATGGCGAAGGTTCCATCTACCTACGCAGCGACGGCCGTTGGGCCGCAAGTATTTCAGTGGAAGGTGGCAAGCGGAAAACCTTTTATGGCAAGACGCGCAAGGAGGTGCAGGAACAGCTCAAGACGGCGCTGCACCAGCAGCAGCAAGGGATGCTGGCGAGCGGGCCGCAGCAGACCATGAAGCAGTTCCTCACGCAATGGCTGGAAGATCACAAGCACAGTATCCGCGTCCGCTCCTACGAGCGCTATGAGGAGATGGTCCGACTGCATATTATCCCGGTTCTGGGGCGCTACCAGCTCCAAAAATTGACCGCGCAACAGGTGCGCGCGTTCTACACAAAAAAGCTGAACGATGGGCTTTCTCCCACGACAGTGAATGGTCTGCACGCCGTGCTGCACAAGGCACTCGACGACGCGGTGCGCCTGGGCATCCTCGCACGTAACGTCTGCGACGCCGTTTCGCCCCCGCGCAGGGCGCACTTTGAGATCCAGCCCCTTTCCACCGAGCAGGCCCAACAATTGCTGGCCGCCGCCAAGGGGCATAATATGGAGGCGCTCTTTGTCCTGGCGCTCACGACCGGGATGCGCCGAGGGGAGATCCTGGCCCTCAAGTGGCAGGATATTGACTTTGCGCACAACACGCTGCACGTCCGGCGCATCTTCACGCGCAGGCCGGGCAACCGCTACATCGAGGCGGAGCCCAAAACGGAGAAGAGTCGCCGGAGCATCGCGCTCGCTCCCATGGTGGTTGACCTGCTCAAGCAGTACCGTGTTCGCCAGGCAGAGGCGAAGCTGCAAGCCGGTGAGGTGTGGCAGGAACGCGGCCTCGTCTTCTGTACCGCGGTGGGGACCCCGCTCAATCCCTCCAAGGTCGTCGACCGCTTCAAAACCTTATTAAAGAAAGCCGGGCTGCCGGAAATCCGCTTCCACGACCTCCGGCACAGCGCGGCGACCATCTTGCTGAGCATGGGAGTGCATCCAAAGGTGGTGCAGGAGCTGTTGGGGCACAACCAGATCAGCATGACGATGGACATTTACAGTCATGTCATGCCTACGATGCAGCAGGACGCAGTCAGTAAACTCAACGATGCGCTGCAGGGATAAGCGGCTTAAAGCACCGCACATCCACACGCAGGCGCAGAATTCTGATGGAGATCAGGAAAACGCCCCTTTGCTGTTTAATGCCATAGATATTTGATGAGCGACCTTCATCCCACAGATATATCTTCAATGGACTTAGGCTCCGTACAGGCTGATCTGTTTCTGTCGGGCATAGCGGTGGATTTCATGCACGTCTGTCATACCCTTGACGATAGCTTCGTGAATCCATTCGTACATCTCGTATTTATTTTGGTAGAGCCGGTTACTGCAAAAGATGTTGCGACGAGCAAAAGGTGGCGGGGTCGTTCTCCGTGTGTGTTCTCGGATCGGCGGATCATTCGCACGTAGGGTATACCACCAGGGAGTATCGAGTATATAGCAGGAGTCGTGTACCCACTCCGGGCAAGGTTGGTGATGGAGGCCACAGAGGTATTCGACCGATGCGGCGCAAAAAGCTCCCCAACGTTGGGTATCTTCGGTTTCCTGCTCTGGCTTGATCAAACGGTCCTTGACCAAGTCGGATCGGATATGCTTGGCGTAGCCATACCAGGCGTTGGAAAAATCTCCCAGGGCTGTCCAGGGGTCTTCTCCCT
>WNGK01011358.1_pt1 | contig 12677 bp, 13 predicted proteins | sample 5400601 | NCBI WGS metagenome assembly WNGK01 (sample SAMN13153376, study PRJNA577476) | soil metagenome | isolation source: 60 cm soil or saprolite under Garry oak tree replicate 1 | place: USA:California | collected 2016-06-15 | reverse complement strand
ATTCTTTGCCTCGCGCCTGGCGATCGCCCTGCATGTGGCGTAGGCGCGGTCCAGTGTCACTTCGTTCAATGCGATTCCCTGGCTCAAGCCGCCTTCCCTGCCCCACTCGGACCGAGGCGCAAAAACGGCAGCATCTTTCCGCTCAAGGCGCGCAACGCAAGCTGGAGCTTGGCGCCCTTTCTGATTGCAGGCCGTGTGCTGAGCACATCGTAGTCCTGGCGTTCGATAGCCCGCAGAATTTCAAGACCGCCGCGGCTGAACAGGTCAAGATCCAACGCCAGATCGCGGTTGACTTTCCCGATCAACGGCAGCCCCTGCTCAAACATTTCACGCGCATTGATTACTTCATAGCGGAGAAGTGCGCGAAACTCCGGAGTCGCGATACCCGCGGCAATGGTAGCATCGGTCACACCGAAGTGCTGCATATCCGCTTGCGGAAGGTAGACGCGGTCCTTGGCGTAGTCCACGCGCACGTCTTGCCAGAAATTTGCGAGTTGCAGAGCCGAACATGTCGCATCGGAGAGCCGGAAATTCTCTTCAGATACCTCACCGCACGCGTAGAGCACCAGGCGTCCTACCGGGTTGGCCGAATAACGGCAATAGTCCAGCACGTCCTGCATCGTCGTGAACCGCGTCACCGTCTGATCCTGACGAAAGGCAATCAGCAGATCGGCAAATGGTTCTTTCGGAATAGAGCAGGCGCGAATGGTTTCGCCGAGGGCAACAAATACCGGGTGCCGCGCGCGACCCTCGTAGCACGCATCCAGTTCGCGGCCCCACAACTCGAGCAGCGCAAGAGCCTGCTGCCTGTCGCCTACCTCGTCGCCAAGATCGTCAGAGATGCGGCAGTAAGCATAGATCGAGTGAAAGTGCGGCCGCAGAGCCTTGGGCAAAAACCACGACGCGACGTGAAAATTCTCGTAGTGAGACTCGGCGAGTTGCTTGCAATAGGCACGAGCCTCGGCAAGAGTGGGCGCAACATCGGGAATGCGATAGCTGGCGGGGAGTGCGGCCCAGCCACGCGCGATGAGCTCGCTTTGGTCCAGCCCTTCACTGCCGGGTCGCCGGGTTGCGGTAGTCATTCCGGTCCTCAGGGCACTATGGCGGTTTTGATTTCGCTGCTGCGCTTCATCAGCTTTTCAAAGACGCGGTTGAGTTCGTAAAGATGCGCGTGGCCGGTGATGAAAGCCCCTGCCTGGAACCGGCCGCCGGCGATGAGGCCAAGTGCCTTGCGGCAGATCGCCGGAGTGTGATGGAATGTGGCTCGCAGCGTAATGTCGCTGTAGTGAATGCGATTAGTGTCGAGGGTAACGTGGGTGCCCAGCGCGCATCCGCCAAAGAAGTTCACCGTGCCGCCCTTGCGTACCAGTTCGACCGCCTCCTGCCATGTCTCAGGAATTCCCACGGCTTCGATAGCGATATCTACGCCCTGCTTCTTGGGTGTAAGCGCTCGAGTTTCACTAATGGCTTTGCGGATGTTGGCTGTCTGCACGACGTGGGCCGCGCCCAGTTGCCGCGCCGCTTCAACCTGGCCGTCGTGCTTCACGATGGCAATGACTTCGCAGCCGGCCAGCGCAGCCACATGCAAAATCATCAGGCCGAGCGGGCCGCCACCGATAATTGCCACCGTGTCTCCGGGATGCGGACGCGAATCTTCAAATCCATGCACCGCACATGCCAGAGGCTCAGTGAGTGCCGCGTGCTCGAGCGGCACATGGTCGGGAACAAGCAGTGTGTTCTTGGCGACGATGCGTGCGGGAATGCGAATAAACTCGGCGTAAGCCCCGTTGTTGAACAGCAGATCGTCGCAGAGATTCTCCTGGCCCCGGTCGCAGAAATAGCAATGCCCACACGGCGCGGAGTTGAGCGCAACCACGCGATCGCCGGGCGCAAAATCCACGACGCCCTCGCCGGCCTGCACCACGGTGCCGGCCAGTTCGTGGCCGAACAGCGCAGGGGGCACGATCATGCGGGCATGGTAGCCGCGCCGAAACACTTTGAGATCGGTTCCACACGTAAGTGCGGCGCCCACTTGAACGATCAGTTCTCCGGGCGCGGCCTCGGGCACCGGTACGTGCTCGATGCGTATGTCTTCGCGTCCATGGAGGATCGCGGCTTTCATCGTCGTAGCCACCAGCAGATCCCTCCTAATTTCGCCCTCGCCCTGGAACAGGTTCAATCATAATCTTCATCGAGTCCGCTTTGGGGTGCGCAGCAATTTCGATTGCCTCAACCGCCTGCTTTAGCTCGAATCGGTGCGAAATTAACTGCGTCAGATCAAACCCATTGCGGTAGCCGCCAAAGACCAGTTCCCATGCTGGGTCTGCGCAAAAAGCATCACTTTGCCGCCCGGCCTGGCTGCATCCATCGCAGTGCGGATAAGAGCGTTCCCGCCCACGGCAAGAACTACTGCATCGGCTCCGCGGCCATCGGTTTCGGCAAAAACTCTTTCAACCACATTCTCGGTTCCAGCACGTATATGATTGTGAAGACCGAACTTAGCAGCGATCGCGTGGCGTTCGGGATAGAGGTCTGAGGTAAGCACACGCGCTCCCGTCCGGCTGGCAAGAACCGCATGCATCAGCCCGATGGGACCCTGGCCGATGACGAGAACAGTGTCATCCGAAGCAAGGTTGAGCAGCTTTACACCCTTCAGCACAGTGTTGACAGGCTCGACAAAGGCTGCCTGCTCAAATGGAACCCCGTCCGGGATACGCACAACGCCACCATTGGCAGCCACGAAGTCCATCACTCTGATGTACTCGGCGAATCCTCCGCCGGAAGGCTCAAAGCCCGCTGTGACGCCAACCTTCTTGTAGAGCGGGCATTGGGCGGGCGTGCCTTTGCGGCAGTAGTAGCACTCTCCGCAGGGCACATGATGAAAGACCATCACTCGCTCGCCAACTGCGAAGCTGGTCACGTCCTGGCCGACGGAAACGATTGTTCCTGCCATCTCGTGTCCAAAGATGCGCGGAGCCGAGTGAGAACCGGTATGGATCTTTTTCAGGTCGGTACCGCAGATGCCGCAAGTGGCTATGCAAACCAGCAGCTCGCCTCGTCCGATCGAAGGCACGGGTACGGTCTCGACGCGCATGTCATTGACACCGCGGTAGACCACTGCCTGCATGGTGGCGGGGATTTTTGTGTCGATCTGGCTTTCAGCGCTTGAGAGTTGGGTAGCCATTCCGTTTTCTGATGTGACCTCGTTCATCGAAGAAAATCGAGCGTAGACTCCGCGATGCTGTGGGCAGCCTTTCTACTATTTTCGCCCATCCGGATGAGTGCGGGCCAGTACCAAGGGTGAAGAATCGCAAAAAGGATGAAGCGGCCGAGCTGAAACTGGCCATTCGGCGACAAGAAGCGATTGAAATCAGGCAAATTGGCGTCGATTGCGTCGCTGACTCCCTTGATGCAGTAGAACGGGATAGCGCGCATGCCCGCGAGCCGCGCGATCGCAGCAGCTTCCATGTCAACAAGGTCGGCTTTATAGGCCGAAGCGAGACGGCGCTTCTCTGCTTCGTCGGCGACCTTGGGGCTGGTGGCGAGCCAATGTTCGCCCGCGCCTGCGTCGCAGCGCAACCCACTGAGAAGACGAGATCGATCGGACCTCCGTCCTCGATGGCTGCGAAGGCGCGGGTGGCCGCTTGTTGGCCGGCTCCGGCGCATGCGGCGATCCACTCTTCCTCGGAATCGCGCTGAGCCCAGAATTCCACGCCGTTGCGGGTTCCGTGGGGCCAGCCGCGGACAAGAGGCTTCAATTCGCCGGGCATCGCGGCGATGATGGCGACTCGGGTCATGCGCCGGCCTGAGGTGCGTAGCCGTGCGCGCGGAACCACTCGATAGCGGCGCGCATTGCAGGGTAGACGGGCTTGATGCGGAAGCCCAGTTCCTGCTGTGCGCGGGCGCTTGAGGCAAACATCTTCTTCCGGCCCATGCGCACTTCTTCGAGGGTTGCGCGTGGTTCCTTCCCCCTGATACGCCCTGTGATCCATTCTTCGAAGAAGGCATAGGTGGCAGCAACCGCAAACGGGATTTTGACCGTCGGCGATGGGATGCCGGTGATGGCCGACATCTTGTCCAGAATCTGCTTGAGCGTGAGGTTTTCACCGCCCAGAATGTATCGCCGGCCCGGCTGTCCCTTTGTCAGCGCGGAAACATGCGTGCGCGCAACCTCGGCAACATCGACGAGGTTCAGCCCAGTGTCCATGTAGGCCGGAAATTTCTTGTTAAGAAAATCTACGAAGATGCGGCCGGTGGGTGTGGGCTTGGAATCGTTGGGACCGATGGGAGTGGTGGGGTTCAGGATGATGACCTTCTGCCCGTCTTTTGCAGCGGCAATAGCCTGCTGCTCGGCGAGAAACTTCGACCGTTTATAGTGGCCGACCATGTCGTCGATTGAAACCGGCGTGTCCTCGTTGATGACGAGGCCGTCCGTGCGGAAATGCATGGTCGCTACGCTGGACGTATAGACGAAGCGTCTTACTCCAGCCTCACGCGCCATGCGCAGAAGATCGCGGGTGCCGTCGACGTTAGCGCGATACATGGTTTGTGGATCCCGAATCCAAAGGCGGTAGTCGGCGGCCACGTGAACGACCGCGTCGCATCCTTCGAGCGCGGGCCGAAGCGACTCCGGCTGGGCAAGATCGCCGATATGCGTTTCCCCGCGAATGCCTTCAAGATTGGAGAGATTGCTGGTTCTACGCACCAGCATGCGCAAGTCGGCGCCCTGCGCGGCGAGCGCGGTTGCCACATGATGGCCCACAAACCCGGTCGCCCCTGTCACGAAAACTTTCATACGTGGTCCCCAGGCGAAATCAGCCGCATTGAACTCCGGGTTTGGGATCGGAGGGCGGCTGCGTCTCCAAGGTTTGAAGCAGCAATCCAGTGCCGTCCGGCACAACCGTAATTTCGAACGTGGCGCCGGGATAAAGACCGGTCTGCTTCTGCAGGTCTTCTGACAGAGCAATACAACCGCATTCCTGCACTCGACCTACCATCGATTACTCCAGCGTCTCTGGATGGATGGCGATGTTCTTCTCGCCGGCGGCTTTCTTTTCGTTGTACGCCTTCACCCAGTCTTCCCAGTGCTTGCCCGCAGCCCGATCTTTGCCGCTGAACTCCAGCCGCGCGATGTCGGCATAGCTCACCTTGAGCTTCTCGGCAGCCTTCGGCGTGAAGTACTGCACATACGATTCGGCAAGTGTGGCGCCGGTATAGCGATTGAATATGTACGCCTCGATGCGCTCGCCGCTCTTGAGTGTGAGTGTCACATCGCCGCGATAATCAAAGGCCTTTTCAAGAGCCTCGCGCAGATCTTCTTCGCTCGCCAATTCCGGGATCCAGCCCTCAAGCTGCTGATGCTCGGTGCCCGGAGCGAGTTCCAGCGCTTCGACCTGTTCCATGGTGTACTTCTGCACTTCTGCGGTCATGCGTTGGTCTCCTCAAGGCTGCGCGCGGAATTCTCAATATGTACCAGCGTCGCCGGACCGTGAGGGGCCGGCTCATTGAGCAGGTCGAGCGCGTGCTTGTCTTTGTAGCTCGAGAACGTGCCGCGAATCATGCCCCAAATTCCGCTGAGCGAACCGAATCCATCAATCACCGCTGAAGGCTCGTAGCCGCAACTCACCATGCAATTGGCGCACTTTGGATTTCCGCTGGCGACTCCGTACTCTTCCCACTTCGTCGTCTCGAGCAATTCATTGAAGCTCGATGCATAGCCGTCCTGCAATAAGTAGCAGGGCCGCTGCCAGCCGAAGATGTTGTAGGCCGGCGATCCCCATGGCGTGCACTCGTACTTGCGGTCGCCCATCAGGAACTCGAGAAACAATGGCGACATGTTGAACTTCCATGTCGGCTTCCGGTTCGACAGGATGGCGCGGAAGAGGCGGCGCACACGAGCTCGGCCGAGAAAGCGATTCTGGTCGGGAGCCATCTCGTAGCTGTAGCCCGGCGACAGCACGATACCTTCGACTCCCATCTCCATTACGTCGTCAAAGAAGCCTCGCACCTGGTTGGGATCGGTTCCATCGAAGAAGGTCGCATTGGTCGTCACGCGGAAGCCGCGCTTCACAGCTTCCTTGATGCCTTCGACGGCGATGTCGTATCCTCCCTCACGGCATACGGAGAAATCATGGTGCTCGCGCTGTCCATCGAGGTGCACGGAGAAGGTAAGGTACTTTGACGGCGTAAACTCCGGCAGGCGCCGCTTGAGCTCAAGCGCGTTGGTGCAGAGATAGATGTACTTCTTGCGCGCGATGAGCCCGTTGACGATCTCAACGATCTGCGGATGCAGCAGCGGTTCGCCGCCAGGAATGGAAACCATGGGCGCGCCGCACTCTTCGACCGCAGCGAAGCACTCTTCTGGAGTGAGCTGCTTTTTGAGAATGTGAGGCGGATACTGCACCTTGCCGCAGCCGGCGCAGGCCAGGTTGCAGCGGAAAAGCGGCTCGAGCATCAGCACCAGCGGATAGCGCTTGTTGCCGGTGAGCCTCTTCTTCAGCACGTAGCTGGCGACCGTCCACATCTGGGAGATAGGAACTGCCATATCTTCGGAATCCTCCGGCGCCTTTAAGAGGCGCGTTTCAAAACTTCAATCTCCTGGTCAACCTCTGTTACCGAGACCAGGAAGCTCGAACAAAGAAGCTAGCAGCTAGAAGCTGCTCTTACGTTCCATTGCCCGTCGATAACCGGTGAGAGCCAGCAGCGGGAAATATTGGCGATACATTTCGTAGGCCAGGTAAAACACCCGGGGGAACCCTGTTCCCGTATAGATCGCCTGCCTGCCGACGCCCTCGCCCGTGGTCTCGTCCCAACTGCCGTCGTCACGCTGCCGTTTGAGCAACCAGCGCACACCCTTGGCAATGGAGTCGGACCGATCGTCGCCGGCGGCAAGCAGGCCAAGCATCGCCCAAGCTGTCTGCGAAGGAGTGCTAGGACCGACGCCCCGCGTGTCGGGATCGTCATAGCTGCCGCAAGTTTCTCCCCAGCCGCCGTCAGGATTCTGCACCATCCGGATCCACTCCGCCGCCTGCTGTACCTGCGGCTCGTTGTGCTCAAAGCCCACCGCGTCGAGTCCGCGCAGAACGAGAAACGTCCCGTAGATATAGTTCACTCCCCAGCGGCCAAACCAGCTGCCGTCCGGCTCCTGCTCTGAGAGGATGAACTTGATGGCCTTCTCCACGCGTTTATCAGCGCGCGTGTAGCCGTAGTTAGCCAGCATCTCCAGGATGCGCCCGGTGATATCCACTGTCGGCGGATCGAGCATCGCATTGTGATCGGCGAAGGGGATGTACTGGAAGATCATCTTGGTGTTGTCTTTGTCAAAGCTGCCCCACCCGCCATTGCGGCACTGCATGGCAAACTCCCACGCTATTGCGCGCTCCGCAACCTGGTGCTGATACCGCTCGCGGGGATTGTCCACCTTGTTCAACGCGAGCAACACCTGCGCTGTATCGTCGGTGTCGGGATAGAACTCATTATTGAATTCGAAGTACCACCCGCCGGGTTCAGTATGAGGAACTTTCACAGCCCAGTCGCCCTTGTGGCGCACTTCCTTGGCCAGCATCCAATCGGCGGCTTTGATCATGCGCGGATCGTCGCGCGACACGCCCGCCTCGCCCAGCGCATACACCGCCTGCGCCGTATCCCACACCGGCGACACCGCGGGCTGCATCCGGAATGTTGGCTCGGGGACCTCCGCCGTCGCCGGCTGCTCGATGCCGAGCTTCTCAAATTCGTCGCGGGCACGAATGACCTGCGGGTCGTCTTCGGAGTAGCCAAGGCAGCGCAGCGCGATAATCGCGTTGAGCATGGCCGGATAGATTGCGCCGAGCCCATCGGTCATCTCCAGCCGCTGCAGCATCCATTTCTCAGCCTGCTTCAGAGCCAGCGCTCGCAACGGGCGTATATGCACAGCTTCAGCCCAATGCATCACGCGGTCGACAATCAGGAAGAAGTTTCGCCAGGAGACGACCTTCTTGCGGTTCATACGAAGGCGCAGGATGGAATTGGTGCGGCCGTCTACATACAACTCATCGATGCCGTGCTCTACCGGAATCTTTTTATAGGGCTTCTTGGCATAGATGATCGCCAGCGGCACAAGAATCGAACGCGACCACGAAGATATCTCGTAAATATTGAAGTAAAACCAATTGGGAAAGAGAACGATCTCCGGCGGAATCGCGGGCACAGCATCGTAGTCGTACTGGCCCAGCGCGCAGAGATACATCTTGGTAAACGTGTTGCACTCCACCACTCCGCCGTGTGCCAGAATCCATTCGCGGCACTTCACCAATCGCGGATCATCCGCGCCGATGTCCATGAGCTTGGCTGAAAAATAGCACTTCACCGACAGGGAAATATTGCCCGGGCCGTCGGGATAGAGGCTCCAGCTGCCATCCTCATTTTGAAAGCGCAGCATCTCCGTGAGCGCGTGCTGCAGCCGGCCTGGATCACCGCTTTCGAGCAAGGTATGCAGGAAGATGTAATCCGCCTCGAGCATGGAATCAGCTTCGAGTTCGCCACACCAGTACCCGTCGGGATGCTGCTTGGAGAGAATGAATTCTGCAGACTGGCTAATGGCAGACTCGACATCTGCCAAATCCGCATCCAGCCGCCCAAATCGGGGCGCCACGGTCTGTGTTTTTACCTGCCGTAAATTCATGCGGTTTGAGATCCCTCAGTTCCTCTCCGGGAACTCCCGGATACGACGTGGCGGGCGCGTCCTGCAAATTTTCGGCTTCCCGCTACTCTAACTGAAAGTTCAGCTATGAAAGTTCAGCTAAAAAATCGTTGGCAGCAAGCAATTGTTAAGAAGCGGTCCACCACACACGGCGGACCGCCAGCCTGGGTCAGTTATCTCAGCGCACTGAAACCGGCTCGCTGCCGCCCACACCGCCAATAGCTTGAATAATTTCAGGAGGCAGGCCAAAGCGAACATTTTCCGGCATCACTTCTACTTCTTCGACGCTGTCAAAGCCGTTTTGACGCAAATAATTCACCACGTCTTCGACCAAAACCTCAGGCGCTGAAGCACCCGCCGTAACCGCAACAGTGCTCACGCCTTTGAGCCATGCCGGGTCGATCGCCTGTGAGTTATCAATGAGATACCCCACCGTGCCAAGATTGCGCGAAACCTCCACCAGCCGGTTGGAGTTGGAACTATTGGTGGAGCCGACCACCAGCACCAGCCCGGCATCGTGAGCCACATTGCGCACCGCGACCTGGCGATTTTCCGTGGCGTAGCAGATGTCCTGCGAATGGGGTCCGACGATATTGGGAAACTTCAGCTTGAGCGCGTGGATGATATCGCGCGCCTCATCGAGGCTGAGGGTCGTCTGCGTCAGGTATGCCACGCGGTTCGGATCGGGCACCTTGAGCTCCGCGACTTCCGCCACGTTTGAAACCACCTGGGTGACTTCTGGAGCTTCGCCCAGCGTGCCTTCGATTTCGTCGTGATCGCGATGCCCGATGAGCACCAGCGAATAGCCCTGCTTGGCAAACTTGACCGCCTCGATGTGCACCTTGGTCACCAGCGGACAGGTGGCGTCGATCACCTTGAGATTGCGGCCCTTGCTGCGATCTCGCACGGCGGGAGAAACGCCATGGGCCGAGTAGATCACACGCTGCCCGTCTGGAACGTCGTCGATTTCATGAACAAAAATCGCGCCTTTCTCGGCCAACTCATTCACAACATAGCGATTATGCACGATTTCGCGGCGAACATAGATCGGCGCGCCAAAGGTTTCAAGAGCGATCTTCACAATATCGATCGCGCGGACAACACCGGCGCAAAAGCCTCTCGGCTTCAGCAACAACACCCGCTTTTGACTTGGGGAAGTCCCGGTAAGGTCACCGTTTGTGATGGATTCGAGGGCTGAAGAAGTCACATGGACAGTATACCAATGTTCGATTTGAGGATAGGCAACAAAGCAAGTTATCAGAGTTCCCTTTGAGATACCTCGAAGCTTGTCAAACATTTTTCTCTTGCAATGTACTATATAACTAGTACATTATTTACCTCATGAAGGCCATCAACATTCCCGAGAACGCTGATTTCAGCTTCAGGTTGGACAGCCATAGCGGGGTGCCCGTGTACCGGCAGCTCATCGACCAGGTGCAGGCGGCCATTGCGACCGGCCTGCTCAAACCGGGAGACCAGTTGCCTACCGTACGCCTTGTCGCCGTCGAACTGGCCATTAATCCCAACACTGTTTCCCGCGCCTATCGCGAGATGGAAATTCGCGGCATTCTCGACACTCAGCAGGGTACAGGTACATTTATCGCCGACCGGCAGGTCGAGCCCTCAAAAGAGGAGCGGGAGCGGCAACTGGCGCAGCTGATAGGCGAATTCGTCTCGAGGGCAGGGTCGGCCGGATTGACGGTGGGTGAGCTGATCGACGCACTGAACAAGCTTTTGCCGGAAGGGCAACGGAGGAGGTAGTCGTGCTTCAACCAAGAGTGTTTCAGGGGGCGAGGGTAAGTGGAGTGGGTTTCGTCACCTTCTTTCTGTTGTTGATCGCGGGCTTAGCCGGAGGTGCGCTCACTCGTTCCGGAATTCCGATCATCGTTGGCGGTCTTGTGGGTACGTACTTTCTGCTTGCAATCAAGATTGTCGATCAATGGGAGAAGGTAGCGGTGTTGCGGTTCGGCCGATTTCGCGGCTTGAAGGGTCCCGGAATTTTCCTGATCATTCCCGTGGTCGAAACACTCAGCCGCTACGTGGACCAGCGTGTGCGGGTGACGACGGTGAGCGCGGAGTCTACCCTCACCCGCGATACGGTGCCGGTGAATGTTGACGCCATCCTCTTCTGGCTGGTGTGGAACGCAGAGAAGGCGATCTTCGAGGTCGAAGACTTTATCGAAGCAATCACGCTGGGATCGCAAACCGCTTTGCGGGAGTCGATTGGGCGGCACCAGCTGGCCCAGATGATCACAGAGCGCGAGACGATGGGTCATGAACTGCAGAGGATTCTCGATGAAAAGACGACATCGTGGGGAATCACGGTGCAGTCGGTTGAGATTCGAGATGTGCGCATTCCCCAGGCGCTCGAAAATGCCATGTCCCAGCAGGCGCAGGCAGATCGCGAACGCCAGGCTCGCGTGATTCTTGGCGACGCCGAGGTGCAGGTTTCTGAGCAGTTTGCAAAGGCTTCGCAGGTATATGCCGACAACCCCGTCGCGTTGCATCTGCGCGGCATGAACATGTTGTTCGAAGCAATGCGTGAGAAAGGATCGATGGTCGTGGTGCCGTCCTCGGCGCTTGAAACCATGGGGCTGGGCGGGACCCTCGCAGCCACCGTCATGGCAAAACAGCAAGTCAACCAGTAGGGCTTGCAAGCTGGCCCTCATCCATCCGTAAAAACAAGGAGGAACCATGAAACGCGGAGCTTTTGTGTTCGGATGCCTGTCAATCGTTGCTGCCGGCGCGCTCGCGGCCGCCTCGAGCGGGAATAATGCATGGGTCGGTGTTTGGAACGGCGAAGTGGAGGGACAACCGAGCGTCAGGCTCACCATCGGCGACGACACCGGCGAACTTGGAGGAACCGTGGTCTTCAACCTGATTAAAAAGGAAAATGGCCAGGTCCGCGTAATTGGAAGCACGACGCACCTTCTGATGCATCCGCGCCTTGACGGCAGTACTCTCTCGTTTCAGGTTGTGCGGCCCAGCGACTCTCGTGAGCTACAGATGACCGTGAAACTCGAGTCGGACGGCAAAGCGCAACTGCGATGTTTGAACTGCGGCACCGATACGCCATTAGCTGAACTCGTGCGCGAGCGATAAGGCCCGCTGCAGCCCTATGCCGCCTTTGCCGATGCGGATGTGGCATAAGGCACCTCCGCCGCGCTTTTTGCACAGGAAAGATCGGCGCCGCATCTAACCCTGTAACCGTATGAGCGAATATGAAGTAGCCACCCCCAAAACCAGACCCCGCTTCAGGAAGCGCTACCTGCTTCTGGCCGCTGCGCTGATTACTGGTGTTGTGCTCGGCCTCTTGCTGCTGTCGGTCTTCGCTCATGTGGCGCATGCGGGACAATGGGACCAGTTGGCCGCCGTTCTGACGGGCCGGCGCACCCGGATCAACGCCGATTCGCCGTCTGTAGTGGACAAGATCCGCCAGCTCTCGCGGCTGGAGACAGTGGACTACTCCATCGACAAGATCGTTGAGGGAGACAAAGAGAACCCCTACCTGCCGAACTTTCTAGTCGGAGACAAGCTGATGCTGGTGGCTCACGGCGAAGTAATTGCCGGGGTCGATCTGAGCCAGTTTGAGGCGAACAATATCCACGTAAACGGGGACGCAATCAATGTGAAGCTGCCTGATCCGCAGGTGCTGGTCACGCGCATTGACAATGGGGGCACGCGGGTTTATTCGCGAACCACCGGTCTGCTGGTGCCCGCCGATCCTAACCTTGAATCGCAGGTGCGCGTTACGGCAGAGCAGGAAATCACGAAGGCCGCGCTCGCAGACGGCATTCTCGACAAGGCAAATCAAAACGCGCGCATCAGCATCAAGGCGCTGTTGAGCGGGCTCGGCTTCCCTAGTGTGGATGTGCAATGAAGGTTTTCACGGCATGATGCCACACTGCGAAAGGCCTTGTGTGCGCACATACCGGCACCCGGTCGGATGTACGCGAGCGAACTGCCGAATTGAGGGCCTCTTCCTCGCTTATTGCCC
>WNGK01010883.1_pt1 | contig 12678 bp, 14 predicted proteins | sample 5400601 | NCBI WGS metagenome assembly WNGK01 (sample SAMN13153376, study PRJNA577476) | soil metagenome | isolation source: 60 cm soil or saprolite under Garry oak tree replicate 1 | place: USA:California | collected 2016-06-15 | reverse complement strand
GATAATCGCCCAGATCCCCGGCAAGTCCATTACAAACTGGCAGGCCGTTGCCTGGCCATTTCTAGCAGAATTCCTTCCTAACCGCTGCAGCCGCGCGCCGACGAAGCGTTCGCGCCAGCCAAACGCCATGCCACAGATCAGGGACTTCGGAGTGCACCCGTCTCGACGGGGCCTCAGGGCCGGCGGCAGGCTGGGGTCAGGACTCGGCCCATGACGCCGATGTCCTGCTGCGCGACCCTGTTCGTGCGGCGTTCCCGATCTGGCCACTGATCCAGTCCGCCACGCCCAGCGCCGGTCGGCCAGCATGACGACCACAGTCATCGAAACAACCGGTGATCGTCCGCTCGTCCTGCTGCCGGTCCGGCTGGAGACTCGCTACACCGAGGACCGGCAAGCGCTCCGCGTGCGGATCTTCCCCGACGAGATTCATATCGACGCGCTCGAACCTCAGCTGACCGGTGACGAGACGGCCGTCGGCGAGGCGTACTGGGCGGCTGTATGGGCGGGCAGCTCGGATGAGGAGGCGCTGGCCGCGCTCTCGCGGAGCATCCAGCCGCGCCGGGCGGCCTGGATTCTCGAGCGGGTCCGGCCCGCCAACCCGGCCGACCGGCCACAGCCACCAGCCAGCAGTCCCTTGCCGACGTTCGTGCCCTTCGCGAGTCTCGGCTCCCACCCACCGAGGGCGCGCGGGCTGCCCGACTTCTTCGTCGCGGTGCTCGTAGCGGACGAAGCCATTGTGGCCGCCGTGGGAGGACGGCCCATACCGCGCGAGCTGCCGGTCGGCCCGATGCCTGGACAGCGGCTGACGGCCGACGCCGACGGGCTGTCCCTGGGCCAGGGCACGCGGTGGCTGGTCGACTACGACAAAGCCGTCGATGTCGGCATGGCGATCACAATTCCATCGCCGGCGGGCGTGGAAGGCCGGACTCTTCGGCTGTTCGTGCTCGGCGTCCGCGCCGACGGCTCGGGCGCGGCCGAACTGGACGCGTTGATGCGGGCCCACCGGTTCGCCACCGGGCTCGAGCTTCTCGAGGTAGGTACGCCCACCAACAACACCGAGGCGGACCGCTCGGGATGGCGACGAGAGTCCGTCCCCGTCCCGCAGCCGAACGATCCTCCGGCTGAAGATCCCGACGCCGACGGACCGCTGCTCTCGCGGGCGCTTGGTCTCCTCCCGTCGGTGTTCAGCGGTGTTCCCGGTGCCGCCCGGCGCTCGCAGTCGCTGGCTCGCGCCGCCCGCACGGCCTTGTGGCCGGCGACCTTCGGCATCTTCCTAGACAGCGTGGTCGACCTCCACCCGGACGGGCAGCCGATCCTTAGCGACGAGACCCGGGAATGGCTGCGCGAGACCTACCAGGGCCCGGTGAGCGGACGCGGACCACTCCCGCCGCTGCGGATCGGCCGGCAGGCCTACGGCGTGCTGCCAGTGGTGATGACCCGGCAGCTCGACGGCCAGCTTGTCGAAGTGCTCGGCGTACCCGGGCCACGTGCAGAACATCCTGCACAAGGCTCGCCTCGATCTCAGCGCCAATCCGACACCGACAGCATTCACCGACCTGCTCGACGTGCTGGGCTCGGCGCCGGTGTTGATGGGCCTGCGCATGCGGGCCATCCTGCCGGATCTCGACCAGCTACTGGCGCCGATGGTGGTCGATCCCTTCGGCTTCGGCGGCACCGCACCCAGCGGGGTGATCCAGGCCCAGAACATGGTCGCGCAGGAGTATGGACTCAACTTCGGCAGGCTGGGCGAGGTCCAGTTCGGATCGGTGACGCGGCCGCTCTTGCTTCCTCTCGTGCACGACAGCGACCCCGCGTACCTGGCAGCGCTACGGGCGGACCAGCCCAGGACCATCGCCAGCGTGCTTCAGGGCTTGCTCGAAGTCAGTCGCCAGACGGAAGCATGGCCGCAGATCGCAGCCCTCGGCGATGTGCAGCCTCCGTCCGTATGGCCGGCCCCGGACGACGCGGAGGCACTCCAGCGCACAGCTGCAGAACTGGCCGCCCAGAACGGGATCGTCGGCAGGAGCCTGTTGTCGACGTACCAGCCGATCCCGTCTCTCGTTCCCACGTTGCCCCATCTCGCCGAGGCGGAGCGGCAACGCAGCCAGGCGATGGCCGACCAGGCTCTCCAGGTCTGGGCGCGGGCGGGCTACCGCGCGCTCGGCTTCGACGAGGCCGCGGCCGAGCTGACGGCTGCTCCTGCAGGCCAGCGCCAGATCGCTGTGGCCGAGGCACTGGACTGCGCGTCGCATCGACTTGACGCCTGGATCACGTCGATGGCCACCGGGAGACTCGGCGCCATCCGCGCGGGCGTGCCGAGCGGGCTGACGCTGGGCGCGTACGGCTGGCTGGACGAGGTGCCGTCCGCGGAGGCGCGCGCCCCGAAGCCAGGCGGCTACATCCACGCTCCGAGCCAGACCCGGGCCGTGACTGCCGGCGTCCTGCGTAGTGCGAACCTCGCGCACGCCGACAGCGGTGCCTTCGCCGTCGACCTGTCGAGCGAACGTGTCCGCACCGGCCTGCAGATACTCGACGCCGTGCGACAGGGCCAATCGCTCGGCGCGGTGATGGGCTATCGGGTCGAGCGGGCCTTTGCCGACGCCGGCCTGGCGCGCTTCATCTTCTCGCTTCGGGTGCTGGCCCCCGGTCCATCGGCCGGCTCGGCCGAGGGACTGGCCTTCCCGGCTTCTGTCGTCGACGGCGTGCGGCTTCTCGAACTCCCGCGACCTGATATCTACCGCGAGCTTGCGGCGCCGCCGCCGCAGAACCCCTATCTCGCGGGCCACTGGGATCCTCCCGAAGAGGGCGAACTGGATTCCGTCCTCGACCAGGCAGCGTCGGCGTATGATGCGGCGGCCGACTTGATGCTGGCGGAGTGCGTCCACCATCTCGTGTCGGGCAACCTGAGTCGAGCGTCAACGCTCCTCGATGCGGCCGGAGCAGGCCAGGTGGCACCGCCCGATCCGGAGTTCCCGCGCACTCCGACGCTCGGCGTGCTTCTCACGCACCGGGTGCTCGCTCTCGTGGGTGACGGCGTCAGTCCTCTGCCAGGATGGGCGACGGACGCACCGCGCGCTCAGACCGAGCCACGACTGGAGCGCTGGGCGCAGAGCCGGCTCGGACCGGCCGTCTCCATCGCTGTGAGGCCGGGCGTCACGCTCGACAGTTTCGGGCTCTGCGCACTCGATGTGGTCTATGCCGCGAGCGACCCGATGAGTCTCGAGCGGTGGCTGCTCTCCCTCGATCCCGCCGCCGAGCTGGACCAGCTGGTGTCGGTGGTGGATACGGCCGTGGCCTTGCGAGCCGTCGTCGCCTCGGCGAGGCCGGTGACCGCCGATCAGTTGCGGTCGCCGGCTTCGTGCCGCCATGCAGCGGCTGGCCGGGGTGCGGGAACTCGGAGACGATGCCCAGCGGCGCCTGCTGGCGGGCTACGGCATCCAGGTCGCCGACCCCGAGGCCGCGCTTCGTGAGGCCGAGCGCCGGGCCCAGCAGGCAGGCCTGCTGCTCGCGGCCGAGCAGACGTCGCTCAACCTCCTCGGCGACGTGGCGGGGGCCTTGTTCGGCCCGGGATTCGTCGTGTTGCCCGTGCTCGTTCTCGGCGCGAACGCCGACGGCTTCGCCATTGCCCTCGACCGGACCGCCGCGTCGCAGAGCCAGATCCGGGGTTTCCTGAGGGATGCGTCGACCGTGCGCGAGGCGCTCGCTCCGTACACGTCGGCACTGCTGTATGCCGACGTCGCCGGCCGATCGGTGCCGCTGCGCATCGCGCAGCTGAGCCGGACTGCCGACGCGGCGCCCGGGTGGGTCGCGTTGCCCTTCGGCCCGGCCAATCCGCCACCCGATGCCCCTGTGACCAACCTGATCGTCGAGTCGACTCCTGGTCTCACGGGCGTTCAGCCGCTCGCCGGGCTGCTGGTCGACAATGGCTCGAGGTGGTCCCGCGGCAGCGGCTGCTCTCGGCGCTGAGCCCCGGCCAGCCTCAGCCGACTCGGCGGCCGGCAATGCTCGCCAGCGGGTTGGCCGTGCATGCCGATGCCCCTGGGGCGAGACCGCCGCAGTCGATTCTGGTCGCGGTCACGCCCGACGGCGGGAACTGGTCCACCGAGCTGCTCACGGCAACCCTGGCCGACACGCTTCAGCTCGCGCGGCTGCGGCTGGTCACACTAGAGCGCAGCTTGCGGTTGGGCTGGGTGCTGCCGGCCATGTTGTACCCCGCCTTCTCAGTGCACGGCGAGAGGATTCTCGACTTCAAGAGCCTGACGGAGCGTCAGACGGACGTACCGGTTCCGTTCGTCAAGGAGCGCGAGAGGGTGGGTCATGACTGAGGTCGGCGGAGCACCCATCCGACCTGTTCCCCAGGATATGGCCGCGATATTCGCCAGCGAGTCGCCGGCCTGGATAAGACTGGAGCCGCAGTCGGTGTCCGGGGATCCCAGCCCCGGGTTGGAGGCGCGTGTCCACGATCCGCTCTGGCTGCTGGCCAGGCAACTGCAGCTGGGCGAGTTTCTTGGTGAAGACACCGGTAGTCCCGTGTCGGTGCAGGTGCGCTGGACCTCGACGCCAGTGGACATGTGGCGGGCCGGCGGCCAGGCGGCTGGCTCGACGAGTGCCTTTGCCCCCGCCGATCTGCTCGAGCCGCTCGTGGAAAGCGAGCTGATCTCGGAGCCAGGCCTGCGTTGGCGGTTCGAGGCCGGCACCCAGTTCCTGAGCATGCTTGCCGACGCAGGTCAGGCTGCCGTCCGCCAGGCTGTCCTGCAAGCCTGCGCGCTGTCGACGGTCGACGCGCCCGCCGATGGCATCGAGCCTTTCGACCCTAACGCCGACCCCTTCGACAAACAGGCCGCGCGCCTGGTCGCCGTGTTTGCGGGCAGCCTGCCCGATGGCGAGCGGATCGCCGGCGACCTACGCCGCTGGTTGGCCAGCGGCAGACCGCCGCAATGGCTGCCGGTGTCGGCCAACGAGGTCGCACAGGAGTGGCTGACCTGGCACGACGGCTCACCGGGACCGGACTGCTGGCAGAAGCGCCGGCTCGACTACAGATTCGGCATCTCGGCCGGAGGGTTCGAACTCGAGGCGAAGGCATTCGGCGGGGGACGAGTGGACTGGTTCGAGTTCGACTCCGCACCTTCGACGGCGGCGACCGGCCGCCCTCTGACCCACACCATCGGGCCGGTGCCGGCGACCCCGCTCCGCTTCGCCGGGATGCCGGCCGACCGCTATTGGGAGTTCGAGGACGGGACGGTCAACTTCGGAGCGCTGGAGGCCAAGCCCTACGACCTGGCCCGCCTCGCTTTGGCGGAGTTCGCGTTGGTCTACGGCCAGGACTGGATGATCGTTCCGATCGACGTTCCGGTCGGCGAGGTCACGGTGATCGACGAGCTGACGTACATGGACACGTTCGGCCATCACACCACCGTGCGACGTGCGGACGATGCGGAGCGCTTCCGGCTGTTCGAGATCGAGGGGTTGCCGGGACTGTTCGTGCCCCCTGCCACCCCGGGCGTGCTCGAGGGTGCGGCGCTGGAGGAGGTGCTTTTCCTGCGCGACGAGATGGCCAACCTGGTCTGGGCAGTCGAGCAGACCGTGCGCGGTCCGAGTGGGCGTTCGCGGCCGCGCATCGAGGAGCCAGTGCCAGCGCCGCTCCCACCCGGGACAGAGGAAGCAGCCGAGCTAGACTATCTGCTGCAGTCGGTGGTGCCAGGCTGGTGGATTCCCTTCGTTCCGATGTCGGCCGGTGCGGGAACCGTCGAGCTGCGCAAGGCAACGTTGAGGGAAGGGCCTCAGGGCCAGCCGGCGGGCAGGCTGCTGGAGCCAGGGCGTGGACTCACCATCCACGACGCCGAAGTGCCGCGCGAGGGCGTCCTGGTGCGCCGCGTGCCCCTGCTCGCGAGACGGCCTGACGGCCGCTATGCGCGGTGGATCAGCCGTCGGGCCAGCGTCGGCCGCGGCGAGACCACGAGCCGGATCTCCTTCGATGCCGCCGATCTACGACGGCGCCAGTAGGCGCCTGTTGGATCGCGAGTGGGCCGTGCCCGCCCAGCGCGCGGCCCCTGCCTCGCGCGCGGTCGCCGACCCGGCCGGTTACCTGGTCGTGTATGTGGACGCTGGCCGGCGACTGCTGGTGATCGAGCACCCGCGGCCATTCACCTGGACCAAGACTGCCGAAGAGATCCTGGACTCGCTGGCAAGATATATAGCCCGAATTTCAGGCGCAGGACACTAGCCATAACCCAAGGGCCAGGGCACAGGCACCGCACCTGGCACCGCACCTGCCCGGACCAAGCTCAGACCGACGGCTTTTTCAGGTCGAAGTAATTAGCGATTAACGTCAAATTCTCCTAATCCACTCATCAACGCCGACGGCCCAATGTGCAGCCGCCCAGCCGGGCCAATGGAGTCCAGAGAGCGGGGCAGGACTTCGGGCCAGATCTCAGGTTATGATATGGACATTTATGTTGTTCCCAGGCGAAATGAAACCATCGCGCTCGGCGCGTACGTTCCATGTACCAGCCGGAACATTCTCGGGTATATGTACCGTCAGGGTCGAATCGTTGTTGTGTACTGCCGCGTCCGGCGTACAGTAATACCGCTGTGTTTGCGCTGGATCGGCGGGTGGAGGTACCTGGATCAAGCTAATTTGTGCGCCGGTTGCACCATTTCTTGGCTCGCCCTTCTCGTCGATATTGTAGGCGTTGAAGAAGCCGTTGCCAAGCACGGTCATAGCAGCGTCGGCGTGTTTGGTGATAGCATCGACGCCTTTAACGGTTATTGAATCGCCGATGACGGTTAGCAATGCGTCGTTGCTCACCTCATTTCCGGCCGGGGTGACCAGGTCGACTCCGACCGCTGCAACGTGCGCGCCCAGCGGCACACGGGCGCTAACGCGGTCCGGTTGCGGGCTGCTGACTTCGGCTGATTGCCCGTCGATAGTAACGGACGGAGCTGCAGTATCTCCGGGGAGTTGCAGGTTGGAGCCGTGCAGGGTGATCAGTTGCCCACTGCGGGCTTTGCTGGGCATGGCCCGATCGAGGGTCGGTGCGTTACTTGTGATCAGCGCCTTGTTTGTGACATAGGTAGCCGCTGACGCGCCAGTCAGACCGGCAAGGAAGCCCGGAACAGGCGGCGCGCCGAACCCAGGCGCTCTCACGAACAAGACCGTGATGATGACGGCGACGATGAAGTTGAAGCCGACGTACTGCGTATCCACGAAGTCGGTGTTGCCATCATCATCGCTGAACACATCAGCCAACCGTGGCGCTGGCGCCGTTGATTTTTGAAGTTCACCGTTGTTAACGGCACTACTTACACGCGCTTTGGAAAGGACAGCTGCTGCGAAAGGGCCACCGAGAAAGATTAGATAGAGTGGACTAAAAGACTGGAAGAGGTCGCCAAACTTATCGCGATTCGTTGCGGCGATAAGGCCGAGTGTGAGAATGAAGTATCCCACGATAACGCTCCACAACGCGGCAGTTGCCTTTGACGTGGACAGACGGTTATCGGTGCCGACCAGCAAGCCACGGCTAGAGGGCACAGCCCAATCCGGGCCACCGGCTGGTGGTTTTATCCGCTTCGGTGGGGTACCGTCCACATGAAGTGCCCAGCCCAGCGACTGTGGGATGGGGCGCTGAGTTGCCCTGGCAGCCGCATAGCGGCGAAGGGCCAGTACTAGAAATAGAAGCACTACGACGATGAACAGAGCCCAGACTTGTTCTGTCGTGAAGCGTGACGCCGCAGAGCCGACGATAGGATTTGTTTCTGCGATGTTAATGGACATTAGGTTTCTTCCTTGAAGAGCGATGATTGGAATTGTGGATCAACTGGTTATGTGCAATTCCCGAAAGCGAAGGAGGTTAGCAATGCTTGCAGTAGGTGGCCTATAAGATCGGGTACGAATCCTAGGCGTATGGGCCGTTCTCCGATGACATCTTGGCCAGCAAGCGTACGCTTGTACGTAGGTATGCAGGTGCGGCAGCATGCGACCATCATCGAAAAGGTCGGCAGTCCGCGGCCGAGCCGGGCGCTCTGGGCAAACTCGGTGCGCCGGCAGATAGTGCCAATAGTCGATGGGCGCGCTGGTCAAGACCGCGCCCGTTGAGGGGTTGGACAGATACACCTGGCGGGCGACGTACGGATACGTGCTGTTGAAGATCGTGATTACGCGCTGCTCAGACCGCGTCACCTCAAGGCGAAGCCCATGTCCGGCAGTGGCCTCAGGAGCAGGCGGGTCCAGTCGCTTGGCCCGATGGTGCAGGTTTGGCGTGGCCGATTGAGCCCTGGAACCGCAGCACTGCCTGGCGGGTGGGCCCTTCGTACTTGCCGTCGGCCCTGCCGGAATCCGGGTTGGTGATGCCGGGACGAAGCCCTTGCGGATGAGGGCCTGCTGGATCTGCTGGACCCAGGGACGGTCGGCGGGGTAGTAGCCACCGTGCGAGGCGGCTGGGCCGGTGATCAGGCCGAAGTAGTGGCGAGGCGGCAGCGGCCAGGGCGGAACCTGACTGGGCGCGGGGGTTGGAACGAGCGGCGGCGCGGCAGTCGCGAGGGCGTCCAGCACTCCGGGGTAGGCCCAGTCGAGGTCGGCCTCCAGGCCGCCAGGGTGGATCTGGCCGCTATTCCATTGGTATAAATGCGGCCAGCCCCGGGCGACCTCGGCGCCGGTGGGCGCGCTGCCGCACAGCCACAGCCAGGTGGCGTGCCCGTCGGCCTTCGCGTTGGTGATGAAGTCGCGAAAGCCGTACGCGCCGGTGCGCTGGCGGCCCACGACGGAGGCTGCGCCATCCAGGTAGGACATCGCGGTTCGGGACGGGGATGTTGCTGGCGGCCAGCCAGCCGTCGGCGCAGAAGAAAATCGGCAGGCTGTCGGGGTAACCGATCGAGAGCGCGTCCGCCGCCGCCCGCCCGGCGGTTGCCCCACCGCCGTCAAAGCCGCCCGCTGGGTCGTTGGTGTCGCACTCGGCCACCAGCACCATCCGGCCCGCGTTGACATGCGCCTGGTAGGCGCCCGGGTAGTGCGAGATGCACTTCGGGTTTGCGGGCCACTCGATATTATCGCCGCAGTTGCCAGGACACCATTTGGAAGCGCGCTGGGCAACGCACTAGTCGGCCAGCCCTGCATCAACACCAGCAGCGAAGGGAACCGGCACGAGCGGGTCACCCTGACCATGCAACTAGAACCGCTGACCGACTACATTCTCGACCTGGAAGCACAGCCAGCGGCCAGCAATCCCGCGTATCCGCCGTTCCGGCGGCACTTCACCACCTCGCGCTACGCCAGCATGGCGGAGCTGGCCGCGGACGTTGCCCCAGACAGCCGTGCAGCACCGCCGCGTGGCTGACGCCTCGCCGCTGGCGGCTTGGGCGGCCCAGGCGGCTTTCACGGGGCAGGTTGTGAAGGTGCCTGACCTGGACTTCGAGCGGGCGCTGCGGGCGCTGCGCTGGGGCGACCTGGCCCGCCCGGGCAGGCCCCGTGTGACGGTGATGTGGCAAGACAGCTCTGCGGCGGCGCCCCCGCAGCCTTCTGCCGTGCTGGTTGAAACGCCCGAGCCCCTATGGCGCTGGCGCGACGTGCCGAGGGAAGTGCCCGATTCGCGCGGCACGCGCCGTTACCAGCTTCGGCCGCAACCGTGGCTCGACGTGGTCGCGACGTCTGAGCGCGATCCGCTGATATTGGGCTTCGTCCACTCCACCGATGGGGCACGCACCCTCGTCATGCTCCAGGCCGCGGCGCGCGGTCAGCTGCTGGGGCTGGAACTCCGCCGCACCCATCAGACGCTGTTCGAAGGCAACCAGGATGAGGAGAAGGCAGCGCTGGCCGCGGTCAGCCTGGCGACAGCTCCCTGGGAGGATCCGCGATGAGCCAGCGCTGGGTGGTCAATAGGCTGTTCAAGGCGCAAGGGGCCAGGATTGACTGGGGCGAGGAGAAGCGGCGCCTCGGCTACCAGGGTCCCGAACTGCAGGCAGACGTGGACTTCGCGCCGCTCCAGTTCCGCTGGCTGCTGCATCCTTGTCTTGGGCTCCCTCGGCAGCCGTTCGTCCTCTGGCACAGTCGCCACCCGGGCGGCAACCCGACAAAGCAGGAACTCGCGAACCTGCCCGACACGTGGAAACAGGTCGAGAGCATAGGCCTGCCGGTCGACCACTCATGGGCTGACACGAACTACGACCTGAGCCCTCAAGGCTCGCCCGACAAACCCGAAGCGCCGATCAAGGCTGCCCTGCGGCGCTTGCAGCTTGGCGCGCCGCGGATCGGCTGGACCAGGCTGACCTTCAGCGGTCAGTCGCTGCCCGACTGGCAGCCCTCCAACCTCGACGCCTACCTCGAGGACCCGCCGGCCCGCCGTCTGCTTTCGGGCATTCGGGCCATGCTCAAGGACCGGCCTAACGGACGCGACCATGCCGCGTACGTGATCAGCGAGGAGTATGGCGCTGACGGCGGCCGCATGCGCCCCCACCTGCTGCTAGCTAGCTGAGGCCGGTGCGGCAAGCGGACAGGACCCGCCGGCTCGCAGCGAGTGGCACCCGCTCGGCTTGCTGCTGGTCGCTGCCGGCTCCGACCCGCTGCTCGGCCTGGTTCTCGGCTTCGGCACCGCGACGGCGCCGCAGGGCCAGGACGATGACCTCTACATGGTCTCGGTGCACCACCAACTGCGGGTGAACAACGAGGTCCGCAAATTCGAGCTGGCAGATGTCATCACCCCGGATGCTCTGCTCCGGGCTCCCGATGCACCGGCGGCACTGTCGGCGAGCATCATCAGCCGCACCCGGCCTCAGGTGGTCGACGGCCCAGCGCTCGAGACCATCGGCGTCGCGTGGGAACGGCCGCTGAATCCCGTCTTCGCCCAGCTGGGGGACCATGCGGCCTATCCGGTCAGCTATGTCGTCGGGCGCCTCGGCCCCGGGCTCGACAACCAGATCCTGCTGACGCCGCGCCGCGATCCTGTGGGCGGCTGGTTCCCCTTTGTCACAAGCAAGCCGCAGGCCGAAGAGGCGCGCTCCGTGATCTTCGCCGATCACGTCGTACGTTCCACGGTCCTGAGTGGCAAGACCGCCGGCATCCCGCAGCGGCTGGAGTGCGCCTACGCCGCCGCGGCCCAGGACCTCTTCGGGCGATGGGGCCCTTGGTCCACGGTCGCGTTCCGGGGTAAGGATGAGCCGCCGCAGACGCCGTCCATCTGGGCTGTGACCGTCGAGCCATCCGGATCGGTCACGGTTGACTTCGGCTGGGACTGGTCCGACGTAGTCCGGAATTCATCGAACTGGTCGGCGCGTACGACAGGGCTGAGGTCAAAGTCCTGATCTTGTGATGCAGATCACATGATCTCGTTTCGGTCACAGTCCGAGGAGCTCGAGGGCACGCAGGCCGCCGGTGCGGTCCCAGCCGAGGTCACGCCGGGCGTAGGCGTTGTTCGCGTGCCCGGCGCGTGCCAGGACGCTGATGACCAGGTTGTTCATGGCTGCCAGCAGGCGCGGCGCGCCGCCGGTGCGGACCCGGCTGGCGTCTTCGCCGTAAGTCGTGTCGCGGCGGTGGTGCAAGCCGTTCTCTATGCCCCAGTGATCACGGTTGTAGGTGAGCACCTGGGGTGGGCTGGCCTGGCCGGCGGTAAGGCTGATGATCCCGGTCACGGTCTCACACGACACCTTCGCGCCCAGCGCGGCGGCGCACCTGAACAGGGCCTGCCCGGCGTCCTGGCCGCCGCCGGGGCCGGTGGTGCAGATGCTGGTGTCGCCCATCGCCTTGGTGCGCGGGTGCCGGTAGCGCTCGATGAGGAACATCTGCTTCGCGCCGGGCCAGCGGGCCCTGATGGCCTCGGTGGCGGGGGCGGCGCGGATGACGCGCACGTCGTGGCGGCCGTGGCCGGTCTGGTCAGTGACGTGCTGAGGGGGGAAAGGACTCCCAGTCATAGGAGCAGATCTGCTCTTCGAGGCCAGCCTGGTTGCCCTTGGCCATGAGCATCCAGTCCAGGCCGGCCTTGTTCATCGCCTCGACGTGGCCGGTCTGGGTGTGCAGCGCATCGGCGGTGATCAAGATGATGTCCTCCCCGCTGCTGTGCGTGCCGAGAACCTCGTCCACATCACGCGACCAGGGGGTATTCGTTGATCATGCCACCGATGCGAGCCTGTCTTCGTACGCGGTACCGGTTGAGGTCGACCGGTTCGGGTAGCGGTTTCAGCGGCGCGGCTGCGTTGAGGGAGCGGTGCGGGCGGTGCCGGTCGTGGTGGGTCTCGTACTGGCGCAGGACCTGCCGCAGATGGGCCTGGTTCCAGATGAGGGTTCGGTCGAGGAGCTCGCGGCGGCATCCGCCGACCCGGCGTTCAGCAATAGCGTTCATCCGAGGCGTCCGGACGTTGCACAGCACGGTCCGGATCCCGGCACCGGCGAGGACCGCGTCGAACGCGGCGGTGTAGTTCGAGCCTCGGTCGCGGATCATGAACCTGGCCCGGTGCGCCTGCTCGCCCAGGTCCATCATCAGATTGCGGGCCTGCTGGGCGGTCCGGTCCCCGGTTGGGTGCAGGTGACCCCGAGAATGCGGATGCGCCTGGTGGCGTGCTCTATCACGGCCAGAACATAGGCCTGGCTGCCATCGAGCAGGTCCGCCGTAAAGAAGTCACATGCCAGGATCGCCTCGGCCCGGGAGCGCAGGAAGTGCGGCCAGGCATGCCCGGTCCGCCGCGGCGCGGGAT
>WNGK01006787.1_pt1 | contig 12680 bp, 10 predicted proteins | sample 5400601 | NCBI WGS metagenome assembly WNGK01 (sample SAMN13153376, study PRJNA577476) | soil metagenome | isolation source: 60 cm soil or saprolite under Garry oak tree replicate 1 | place: USA:California | collected 2016-06-15 | reverse complement strand
CTCGTACACGAAGCTCAATGAGGCGTGGTGAGGCGTGTACGTGCGTGGCGGTGCTTCGTCGGCCAGCTCGACCGTTACTTCCGTCCCCCGGTCGAGGACCGCCGAGGCGCGCAGCGGTTTGCCGCGCGCGCCTCCTTCGCCCGTTGCTGCGCGCGGCCTTCCTGCCACAGCGAGAGTCCGAGTGCGATCGCGCCGATCGTGATTGCCGAATCGGCGACGTTGAACGTCGGCCAGCGCCACGCGCCGATGCCGACGTCGACGAAGTCGACGACGCCTTGCGCACTGCGAATCCGGTCGATCAGGTTGCCGACGGCGCCGCCGCAGACCAGCGCCAGCGCGATCAGCCGGAACCGGTCACCGGGCCGCGTCCCGCGCACGAGCGAGGCGAGCACGAACAGCGCCACGATCGCGAGACCGAGAAAGATCCAGCGGGAGTTTTCGCCGACGTGCAAGCCGAACGCCGCGCCTTCGTTGTACACGAGACGGAACTGCACCACGTCGTCGATGACCCGGAGCGGCAACCGCCGCGCCAGGAACGACTCCGCGATCAGTTTGGTGACGAAATCGGAAACGACGACCGCGGCCGCCGTTCCCCAAAACAGCCGGCGCTCAGCGGCGTTTACCATCTTCCTCTTTCGCCTTGCACTTGATGCAGAGTCGCGCGTGGGGGAGGGCGTCGAGCCGATCGAACCCGATCAGCTCGCCGCACTGCTCGCAGCGCCCGAACCGCTCGGGCGAGCTGTACAGCCGGCGCAGCGCCTCGTTCACGTGCCACAGGTACCGCCCTTCCTGCGACGCGAACAGGAACTGCTTCTCGCGCTCCATCGCATCGGTGCCCTGATCGGCCATGTGGAAGGAGTAGCTCGAGAGATCCCCGTCGGACGCCTGGAGGCTCGAGTTGAACGACTCACCGTAGTGGCCCAGCTCCTTGATGACGCGGGCGCGCTCTTCGAGCAACCGCTTCTCGAGATGGGTCAGCTGCTTTTTATTGAGGCCACCACTCTTGGCCTTCACCTTCGTCGACTTCGTCGGCATTATCGGGTTCCGCCCTTTCGTCCGTCGTGACGCCGGAGCGCAATCGTCGTCTGGCGTCCTTCGATGTCTATCTCACGCTGCAAATCGGGCTCGTCCAGCACCGCGCCGAACACCATCCGGCGCGCCAACGTCTCGCCTTCGACGAACCCCTGAAACGCGCGCGTCGCGGCCACCACGTCGGCGGCGCCGGTGATGCTCAACTCGATGCGCGTCGTGTATTCGTATCCCGCCTCCTTGCGGAGACGTTGCACGCGATTCACCACCTCGCGCGCCAATCCTTCCTGCACCAGGTCGTCGCTCAGCTCGGGATCGAGCGCAACGACGTATGGCCCATCCGCCTGCACCAGCCACTCGCTGGCGACTTCACGCGTGACGGTCACATCCTCCGGTCGAAACTCCCATGCGCCGGTTGTGACCGTCTCACTCTGCTCGAGAGCCTGCAATTGCTCTGGCGTCAGCTCGGCAGCCGCCGCGGCCGCCTGCGGCGTGTCCTTGCCATAGCGTTTGCCCAGGGTCCGAAAGTTCGCTTTACCGCGGAGCCGCACCAGATCGTGGTCGGACGCCACGACTTGGACCGATTTCACGTTGACTTCGGCAGCCAGAATATCTAACAGGTCTGACAAGGCCGGGCCCTGGACGGCCGCCGGAACGGCCAGTTGCATCCGGGCGAGGGGCTGCCGGACCCGCAAATTGCGCGATTCCCGTGCCGCCCGGGCGAGGGAGGCCAGCCTCCGGACGGTATTCATGGCCGCCAGCAGCTCGGGCTCGCGGTGCCCCCGGTCGACCGGGAAGGGGGCGAGGTGCACGGAGGTTCCCGTCAGGGCCCGGTGCACCCAGTCAGAGATGAAGGGGCCAGCCGGGGCGAGCAGCCGGACCGCCGCCACCAGGGCCTCGTGCAACGTCTCGAGCGCGATTGGGTCGGTCGCCCGGTCGGGGGCCCAGAAGCGCGGCCGGTTGCGCCGGATGTACCAGCGCGACAGGTCCTCGCTGACGAAGTCCATGATGGCGCGCACGCCTGCCGTCACGTCGTAGGTCGACCATGCCTGCCGCACCTGCGCGACGACCTCGTCCAGCCGCGCGAGCAGCCAGCGATCCGGCGACGGCCGCTCGGCCGACGGCGTGCGGTCCTCTTCCGCGGGTGGCCGCCAGTCCTGGGCGTAGCGCCGGAAGAAATCGTAGGTGGAGCGCAGCGTGTTGAGGAAGCCGCCCGCCACGTCCGGGATCTGCCGCGGATCGAAGCGCTTGGGGAGCCACACCTGGCTCTGCCCACACAAGTAGAGTCGCACGGCGTCCGCGCCGTGCTCGCTGATCACTTTCCAGGGATCGACGATGTTGCCGCGGCTCTTCGACATCTTCGCGCCGTGTTCGTCGAGCAGCAGGTCGTTCACGATCACGTGCTTGTAGACCGGCGCGTCGAACACCGTCACGCCGATCGCGAGCAGCGAGTAGAACCAGCCGCGCGTCTGGTCCACCCCTTCGCAGATGTAATCGGCCGGAAAATGCTCCTTGAAGTCGGCCTCGTGCTCGAACGGGTAGTGCCATTGGGCGTACGGCATCGACCCCGAGTCGAACCACGCATCGATCACTTCGGGGACGCGCCGCATCGTGCCGCCGCAGTCACGACAGGCCCAGGTATACGCGTCGATGTAGGGCTTGTGCGGATCAAAGTCCGGCGGGAGCTCTTTCCCCCAGCGTTGCGACAGGTCCTTGTAGGAGCCGATGACTTCGCGGTGCTCGCGCTCGACGTCGCACTCCCACACGTTGAGCGGCGTGCCCCAGTAGCGGTCGCGCGACAGCGCCCAGTCGATGTTGTTCTCGAGCCACTCGCCGAAGCGGCCCGCGCCGGTCTCCGGCGGATGCCAGTCGACTTCGCGATTCACTTCGAGCATCCGCGCCTTGGCCGCGGTCGTGCGCACGAACCACGAGCTGCGGGCATAGTAAATCAGCGCCGAGTCGCAGCGCCAGCAGAACGGATACGAGTGCGTGTAGGCCCTCGTCTCGAGCCAGCGCCCGACCTGCTTCAGCCGCTCGATGATGATGCGATTCGTTTCCTTGTCGGTGACGAGCTTGCCTTCGATCGCCGGCCAGTTCGTCCCGGTGAAGGTGCCGTCGGGGGCCACGGGATTGATGAACACGAGGCCGTACTGTTGCGCCGTGGCATAGTCGTCGGCGCCGAACGCGGGGGCCATGTGGACGAGCCCCGTGCCCTCGTCGGCCGTGACGAACGCGCCTGCCACCACGACGGCCCGCTGGCCGCGCCGATCCGCCGGCATCGGCACCTCATCGAGCGGCCGGACGTATTTCCGGCCGACCAGATCGCGGCCCGGATACGTCGCCACGCGCGGCGCGCCGCCGAGTGGCTTGCCGTGCACGTGCACGTCGGCCGCGCGCTGCACCGCGGCGATGTAGCGCACCCCCTCCACTTCCCATTCGCCGTATTCGAGATCGGGATGGACGGCGACCGCTACGTTCGAGAGCAGCGTCCACGGCGTCGTCGTCCAGATGACGAGCTGGCGCGCGCGGTCCTCCGCGAGCGGGAACGTCACGTAGACGGAGTTCGTCTGCACCGTGTCGTAGCCTTGCGCGACTTCGTGCGACGACAGCGCCGTCCCGCACCGCGGACAATACGGCAGCACCTTGTGACCGCGGTACAGGAGCGCCTTCTCGTGCAGCCGTTGCAGCAGCCACCACACCGTCTCGATGTAGTCGTTGCTGTACGTGATGTAGGGATGGTCGTAGTCGAGCCAGTACGCGATCCGATCGGACAGCGCCTCCCAGTCGGCCTTGTACTTGAAGACGCTCTCGCGGCAGAGCCGGTTGAACTTCTCGACGCCGAAGGCCTCGATGTCCTTCTTGCCGTTGAGGTTCAGCATTTTCTCCACTTCGATCTCGACCGGCAGGCCGTGCGTATCCCAGCCCGCGATGCGCGTGACGCGCTGGCCGAGCATCGTGTGGTAGCGGCAGATCAGATCCTTGAGCGTCCGCGAAAAGACGTGGTGGATGCCCGGCTGGCCGTTCGCGGTCGGCGGCCCCTCGAAGAAGACGAACGGCGGCCCGTAGCGGGTGGCTTCGCTCACGCGCCAGAACAAGCGCTCGTGCTTCCAGGTCGCGAGCAGCTGCTTCTCCAGCGCGTCGAGCCCTTGCGTCAAATCGGAAGACGAATAGGCCATCGGCTAGAGCTGCTCCAGGACGCCGCGCACAAGCGTGGCGAGTTTGGGCTCGGCCCCGCGAGCCACGGCGATGATCTGCTCGACCGACGTCGGCTCGAGCGCGTCCGGCAAGCAATTATCGGTGATGATCGAAAGGCCGAGCACGCGCATGCCCTGATGCACCGCGGTGATCACCTCGGGCACGGTGCTCATCCCCACGAGATCGGCGCCCAGCGCGCGCAACATGCGGTACTCCGCGCGGGTCTCGAGGTTTGGTCCCGGGACCGCGACGTAGACGCCTTCGCGCAGCACGATCTTGTGCTCGAGCGCAACTCGGTGCGCCAGTCTCCGCAGCTCCGGATCGTAGGCCGACGACATGTCGGGGAAGCGCGGGCCCTCGGCATCGACATTCGGACCGACGAGCGGGTTGTCGCCGAGCAGGTTGATGTGATCGGAGATGAGCACGAGATCCCCGGTCGCCCAGAGTGGATGCATGCCGCCCGACACGTTGGACACGATCAGCGTCTTGGCGCCGAGCGTCCGCAGCACGCGCACGGGAAACGCGACCTGCTGCAGTGTGTAGCCCTCGTAGCGATGAAAGCGCCCTTGCATGATCGCGACGCGGCGTTTGGCGATACTCCCGAACAATAACCGGCCGGCGTGCGTCTCGACCGTGGGCGTCGGGAATCCGGGGATATCGGGATACGGGATCGTCGCTTCCGCGTTCAGCTCATCGGCGAGCGCACCGAGGCCGGTGCCGAGGATCACCGCGACCTCCGGAACGACCGCGGTCCGCGACCGGACGGCGCGGACCGCATCGGCAACGGATGCTCCGGTCACCTCTGGCCGTCTAGTGCCCGAAGCTCAGCGAGCTGGCGCTCGAGGAGCGCGCGAAAGCCGCCGACGTATTGCTGAAACTGGCGCTCGGTCTCGGCCATCCGCACCTTCACTGCACTCTCCAAGCTCTTGGCCTCGTCGAGGAGTCGCTTCGCCTGGGCCTCCGCCTCGCGCACGATCACCTGCCCCTCACGCTCGGCCGTGGCGCGCGTCTCCTGGCGCAGCTGCTGCGCGGCCACGAGCGCCTCGTTCATCGCCTTTTCGCGCTCCCGGAACACGCGCAGCTGCTCGGTCAGCGCCTGGACGCGCTCCTCGAGCACCTGGCGCTCACGGTTGGCGCGTTCCAGCACGTCGGCGACGCGCATCTGGAAATCTTCGACGCCCGCCGTATCATAGCCGCGCAGGCTCTTGCGGAACTCCTGCTTACGGATGTCGAGCGGCGTCAGGGTGAACGCGGGATCCGTCATGTCCTCGGACCGAACAGGACTGTACCCAATCGGATCACCGTTGCTCCCTCCGCGACCGCTGAAGCGTAGTCGCCGGACATCCCCATCGACAGGGTCGGCAGCCATACTCCTACCTCCTCTTTGATCCTATCGCGCAGGACGCGCAGCCCCCGGAACGTCCGGCGCTGCACATCCACATCATCGGTCAATGGTGCCAACGTCATCAAGCCTTCCAGGCGCAGCGCGCCTAGCGCCGCGACTTGTCGCGCCAGCGCCGGCGTGTCCGCGGGCGTGCAGCCGCTCTTCTGGGCCTCGCCGGCGACGTTCACCTGCAAGAGCACGCGCACCGCAGCGGCCGCACGCTTGTCGAGCTCGGTTGCGAGCTCGAGCGAATCCACAGAGTGCACGAGCTCGAAGCGGCCGGGCACCAGCTTCGCTTTGTTGCGTTGCAGATGCCCGATTAGATGCCAGCGAATCCCATCGACATCGCGCAGCGCGTCCTGCTTCTGCAGCGCTTCCTGAACGCGGTTCTCGCCGATGTCGGACAGTCCCACGTCGCGTGCCGCCCGGACCGCGTCAGTCCCAAATCCCTTGGTGACCGCGACGATCGTCACGGCCTGCGGCGCCAGTCGCGCAATCTCGGCCCTCACCTGCGCCAAACGTTCCGGCAGGGCCTCGAAAGCCATAGCCTTTGAATATAGGGGGACGGACAACTAGCGGCTAAAGAGGCTCTGAACTCCTTGAGTTTCCACGCGGTGGATGATGGCGGCGAGCGCCTGGCTGGGATTCAGATGGTAGGCGCGGCGCAGGTAGTCCAGGGTGCGGCGCTGGTCGCCGCGCACCGCCGCGGCGTTGCCAAGCTCCAGAAACGGCGTCGCAAACGAAGTCGCTACCTGTTGCGCCGCCGGCTCGAGCTCGAGTGAATCAGCACGGAACAGGCGGCCCCACTGGAACACCGAGTCCACGAGCATGCGCGTCCGTGCCGTGTCCACGATCGGGCCTTGAATACCGCGCAGGAAGCGGCGTGTCGAGTCGGCACGCGGAGCGACTTTGAAGACGAGTCCCTGGAATACGAGGTCGGGATCGAGCCCGAGCCAGGAGCCACGCCCCGACGACACGCCGAACGTGACGGGTCGCGAGGGCAGATAGGTGGCGAGCGTGAAGAGGATCACCTGATCGGCCGTCAGCAAACGCTGTCCCTTGCGGAACACCAGTTCCATACCACCCGCGCGGAACACCCCATCCTGGCCGAGCTCCATCGGCTGCATTTCTTGGATGTCATGCTCCGTGAGCTGCAGCGCCGGACCCGGCGGCGGCTGCGACGGTGCAAGTGTCCGGTAGGCGGCGGGCGCATGGGCCGCATCGAAGGGTCGCGCCTGCCGCGTGGCCAGCTGGCGCAGGTACCAGTCGAGGTTGGCGAGCGACAGGTTGATCTGCGTAACGTCCTGGCGGATGCCTTCGACTTCCTGGAGATACCACACCGGGAAGGTGTCGTTGTCCCCGAATCCGAACAGCACGCCGTACGGCTCGACCGATTGCAACATGTTGTAGGCGAAGTCGCGCGCGATGGTCGCGTCCGGCCCGTGCCGGCGCGAGGCGGCCGGGAAATTGGCGCCCACCGGGAGCAGCGTGATCAGTGATGCCAGCGCAACTCCCCAGCGCGTGATCGCGACGCGGCCGTGTTCCGCCAACCGCCGCACGAGACGCACGAGCCCGAACGCGGCGAACATTCCCCAGACCTGGAAGCTGACCACGAAGAAGTAGTCGCGCTCCCGCACTTCATGCTGATCGATGGTCGGGTAGCGGTCCCAGAACATCGAGTACCCGGCTTTGAAATTCATGTAAATGACGAGACCCACGCCGGTGACGAGCCACAGCGCGCCGAGCAGGTAGACAAACCCCACGTCACGGCGGCGTGTGAATTCGAATCCCAGACTCCCCAGCGTGAAAAACACGAGCGCGGCGATGACCATCGGGGCGAACGGCAATCCGCGTGCCCATTGCCAGGAGCAGTACTGGAAGTAATTGAGGAACTGCTGTCCGAAGACATTCAGCGTGCGGGCGGCACCCGGTACCATGGGGTTGTCGAGCAGGCCACGGCTGCCGAATTGCTCGCGCCGGATGACCGCCAGCAGGCTGCTCCACTGGTCGGGCTGCGCCTCGTTGAGGATCGGGTGCAGGCCGGAGCGGATATAGAGGAACGTGTAGACGGAAATCCCGACAGCGGCCACACCGATCGCCAACAGCGGGAACGCTCTCGAGCCGCTCCGCACGCAGAACACCACCGCCGCGACGAGCAGCAAGCTGCCCACCATGAGCACCTTGCCGCTCCCCAGGCCCACTGCGACCAGCACGATCCACAACGCGCTCAGCGCACACCACTCCGCCCATTCCATCTGCCGCTCGACGGGATCGGCCGCGGGCGACGCGCGCAGCGTGTGCAGCATGAACACCGACACGGCGGGCCCGACGAGCAGCGCAAGCAGGTGATTGCCGATGGACAGCGCGGCGACGTAGACGATCAGCAGCAGGATGTGCGGCGCGCGAGCCGTGCCGCGGAGGTCGCGCCACCGGACGGCGAGCCAGCTGATGGCGGCGATGCTGAACGTCGCCACTGCGTAGACCTCGGTCTCGTTGCTGTTCTGCCAGTGCGTAAACGGGAACGCGGACAGGATCGCGGCCGCGGTCGCACCTCCCATGTGTAGCCAGTCGACCTCACCGACCAGCAGCCGGTGCGACACGAGAAAGAGACAGCCGGCTCCGGAAGCGGAGAAGCACGCGCTCATCAGATTCATCCGCCAGGCGTACCCGCCAATCCTGACGATGCCGGCCCACACATGGCCCATCAGGACGAACAGCGGTGTGCCCGGCGGATGGGGCACCCCGAGCACTTTTGCGGCGGTGATGAATTCGCCCGCGTCCCACAGCGTGACGGTAGGAGCCAGCGTGATCACATAACCGGTGAGGACCAGGAGGGCGACAGCCGCCGCCTCCCGGTAGGGTGGCTTAGGTGGCAGGCTGCGTCACGCGCTCGCCGCCTTGCAAATGCGAGACGACGCCCGAGAGAAGATCGCGCACCTGCTGCGGCGTGAGATGGCGATAGAGGAGGCCGTGGCTCGCGACCGAAATCGTCGAGGTCTCTTCCGAGACGACGAGGACCGTCGCGTCGGTCTCCTCAGACAGACCGAGCGCCGCGCGATGCCGCGTGCCGAGCGATTTGTCGGCAACCTTGAACTGCGTGAGCGGGAGCACGCACCCCGCGCCGATGATCTGGTCTCCGCGAATCAGGATCGCGCCGTCGTGGAGCGGCGAGTACGGCGTGAAGATGGTGGTGAGCAGATCGGCCGAGACCTTTGCCTCCATCGGCACACCCGTCGTGATGAACTCCTCGAGTCCGATGTCGCCTTCGACGGCGATGATGGCGCCGGTTCCGGCGCGCGACAGCCGGTCGAGCGCCTCCGCGATCTCCTCCGCCACCGATTGCCGGTCGCCGCGCGAAAACGCGCGCATGAGCCGCGATTGCCCGAGCCGGGCGAGGGCGTTGCGCAGCTCCGGCTGGAACACGACGACCGCCGCAAACGCGCCGTACGTGAAGACGACACCGAGCAGCGTGCTGATCATCGTGAACTTGGCGAACACGGCCACGAAGTAGGTCAACGACAGAATCACGAGGCCGATCACGATCTGCAGGGCGCGCGTGCCGACGAGGAACAGCAGGAACTTGTAGATGACGAACGACACCAGCAGGATCTCGAACAGATCCGGCCACAGCCGCGGGGACATGAACTTGAAGGCGTCTACGTTCACGTTGGATTGGTCGTAGCGCTCGCCAGTGCAAGGGCTTCACGTGTCAATGCGACGTCGTGAACCCGGAACAGCCGCGCGCCCCGCTCCCAGGCGAGTGCGCAGCCGACGGCCGTGGCGCGATCGCGGTCCTCCACGGGTCGCCCCGTCGCGGCACCCAAAAACCGCTTCCGCGACACGCCGACGGCTACAGGATAGCCCAGCGCGACGATCGTTGCCAGTTCGTCGAGCAGCCGAAGGTTCTGCGTCGCCGTCTTGGCAAACCCGAACCCGGGGTCCACGACGATGCGCTCCCGGGCGATTCCCGCCCGCTCCGCCCGCTCGGCCATCCCTCCCAGCTCCGCAGCGACCTCGGCCGCGACGTGGCCGTACTTGGCCAGGTCGTCCATGGTATCCGGCGTGCCGCGCATGTGCATGAGAATCACCCCGGCCTGTGCGTCGCCCGCGACCGCCGCCAGCCCGGCATCGAAGCGCAGACCGGAAACGTCGTTGATCACGGCCGCACCGGCGTCGAGCGCCGCCCGTGCGACCTCGGCCTTCCGGGTGTCCACGGAGATCGGGCCAAGTCCACGCTTCGCGAGGCCCGCGATGACGGGAACCACTCGCGCGATCTCCTCTTTGACGGGGACCGCGGCGGCGCCGGGACGGGTGGACTCACCGCCGATATCCAAAAGACGTGCGCCGTCGGCCGCGAGCCGTGCGCCGTGTTCGATCGCGGCCTCGACGGACGGCAAATGCCCACCGTCGGAAAACGAGTCCGGCGTGACGTTGACAATGCCGATGATCACGGGGCTTTCGAGGGACAACTCGGCCCCGCGGATCGCCCAGGAGCGCGGCGGCTCGGCGCGCGCGGCGAGCAGGCGACCCAGAGCCGGCGCGAGTCGCGCGAGCTCGGCGGGCGCGCGGTCGTAGCGCGCGAGCGGCGCGATGCGGCTCGCGGCGCCGGCGACGAGCGCCCAGCCGGCGCCGGTCAGCACGTCGGCGCCCCCCCCCGACTTGGCGCTCCAGTGCACGAGCGCTTCGCGCTCCGCCTCGGTGATGTCCTCGATGAGAACAACGAGCTGCTGGATGCCCACCGCCGCGAACCACGCGGGCTGCGCTTCCCAACCACGAGCCGCGAGCGCCGCACGCACCGCTTCCGGTGTCTGCGCGGCGAGCGCGGTGACGTTCACCGCAGCGCCTGGACCACCTGCAGTCGAGCCGCACGGAGCGCCGGGAAGAAACCGCCGACGACGCCCATCACGACGGCGAACACCAGGCCGGCCAGCAACAGAAACGGAGTGACCCGGAAACTGAACGCGATCTCGCTGAAGCTCGACCAGTTCGTCGTACTGGTGACGATGCCATTGAGCGGCAGCGCAAACAGGCCGCCCAAAAAGCCACCGATGATAGCGATGAAGGCGGATTCGGCGAGGAAGCTCACGAGAACCGTCCACGGCTTGAAACCGAGGGTGAGCAGCACACCGATCTCCGGCGCGCGCGACGCGATCGCGGCGTACATCGTGTTGATCGCGCCAAAGACGGCTCCCACGGCCATGATCGCCGTGATCATGATCGCGAGGAAGGTCAGGATGTTGCCCAGGAGCTGCGATTGCTGCGCGTAGAACTCAGACTCGCGATGCACATCGACCGTCATGCGCTTGTCCGCCTGTAGCGCGCGCTGCGCCTCCTCAAACGTGGCGGGATCCTTCAGCCTGAACGTGATAGACTGAAAGACCTCGCCGCGGAACACGGGCATGAATTGCTCGTTCTCTCCCCAGACCTCAGACTCGAACGCCGACCCGGCGGCGGAAAACTGGCACGTGACAGTCCAGTCTCGACCGGCGAAATGGAGCGTCTGCCCCACGCCGGTATGCGGAAACCGCTTGGTGAGCCGGCTTCCTACGCAGACCTCCGGTCGCCCCGAGGTAGGCCGCTGACCGGCCGTGAGCTTCACGTTCGAACGTACCTGCCAGGCCTGATCGCTCACGCCACGCACCACCACGTTCGCGATCTGCGTCGTGTCGAACGACTTCGCGAGCGGAATCAAGACGTACACCTCGGGCGAGACGAGCGGCCGGCCGTCCGCCCCCGTCGCCACATGCGGATCGGCCGCGATCATGCTGGCGACGTCGCGCCCCAACCCGCTGGACAGCTCCGAATCAGCGCCCTTGCGCAGCACGATGGCATTCGTGTTCGAGCCGGTTTTCGCCAGCGCGGCGCGGAAGCCGTTCGCGAGCGCGAGCATGCCGATGAACACAGCAACGACCAGGCCGACGCCGAGCGCGGTCAGCGTCGTCGACACCGGACGGCGCACCACGCTGCGAACGTTGTAGACGATGGGAATCATTCGACGTGCCGCAGCGCCTGGACGACCGGGAGCCGCGCGGCGCGCAGCGCAGGCACGAGGCCGCTCGCCAGCATCAGCCCGACGGCGATCAGCGCGCCAACGAGCAGCGTGCTCGACGCCACCTTGAATCCCGGCAGGAAACCCGCGCCGTTGAAGTTGATGGCCGGATAGAGAAGCTTCGCACCGCCCAGTCCAATCGCCGCGCCGGTGAGTGCCACGGCAATCTCACCGGTGCGCTCCCGCGCGCTCATCATCATCGCGTTGGCCGTGACCAGGAGAATCGCGAACACGACGGCGAGGCCGATCGTGCTCATCAGGAAGCTCACGTTCCCCCACATCGTCGCGAAGCTCGCCTGAAACTCTTTCTCGGTGCCGGTCTTGGTCGGCGCGCTCGAGTTGCGGAACATGTCATCGATGGCCTTGGCGATCTGCGGCGCGTGCGCCGGGTCGTCGATCTCCACGATGTACCAGCCCGCGATACCGGCCCGGCCGATCCGCTCGTCGAAGTATTCGTGATGGAAGACCAGGGCGTCGTCGCCGAGCGACGGATCACTCGGCGTGTAGACCGCGTCCACGGTGAACGTCCACTCGCCCGGGAAGATCGTGCCCTGCAGGGTCACGTTCTGCCCTACCTTCCACCCGAACTGCCGCAGCAGGCGCCTGCCGATCAGCGCGCCGGTGCGGTCCCGCAAGAACGCCTCTTTCTGGTCGGCCGGAATGATGAACTCGGGATACATCTTGAGATACGACTCCGCGTCCACTGCGAAATTCGCAAAGAAGCTCTTGCCGTCGCCGTAGCGGCCGCCGAACCAGTTGGCCCAGGACAGCCCCGTCACGCCCGGCAACGCCTTGATGCGGTTGCCGTACGCGAGCGGCAGCACGAACACGATCCCCGTGGCGTTCGTCGTGACCAGCCGGCGCGCGCCGCCGAGCTGCGCCGTGGCGGCGAGCGTGGTGGTCACGCTGCGCAGCGAGGCAAACAGGAACAACGCCAGCGCCACGCTCAGGATCGTCAGAACCGTTCGGAGCTTGTGGCGGCCGAGGTTGGCGAGGACCAGCCCGAGGTATTTCACCGCATGG